>Ga0256835_1001212_pt1 | contig 15888 bp, 14 predicted proteins | sample PIR30metaG_FD_185972 | JGI IMG/M metagenome (GOLD analysis project Ga0256835, IMG submission 185972) | Hydrothermal vent microbial communities from East Pacific Rise, Pacific Ocean - PIR-30 | ecosystem: Environmental > Aquatic > Marine > Hydrothermal vents | place: Pacific Ocean: East Pacific...
GCAGTTCGCCGACACGGTGCCCTACCCGGGCGACTTTGTCACCGTAGGCCGGACCGATCCCTTTGCCGGTGGTGCCGATCGCTTTGTCCCCTTTCATCCGCTCCCGCGCCTGATCGATCTGCGCGTGGTAGGGCAGCAGCAGGTGGGCCTTGTCGGAGATATAGAGGCGCCCTTCCAGATCCTCGAACTGCGCCATCTCTTCGATGAAGTCCACCGGAGAGAGGACCACGCCGTTACCCACGACATTGATCGCGTCGGGATTGAGGACCCCGGAAGGGATCAGGTGCAGTGCGTACTTCTTCTCTCCGATGACGATGGTGTGCCCGGCGTTGTGCCCGCCGGCGAACCGGCAGACATAGTCGTGGGTCTGCGCCATGTGATCGACGATCTTTCCTTTGCCCTCGTCGCCCCACTGGAGTCCGACGATGAGATCAGCTTGTCTGGCCATGAAGTTCCTTTTGGAGGGTTTGTGCGATGCAGGCATCGGTATAGAGGGCGAATCCGGCCGCATCGATCTGTTCGATCCGGTAGGTCCCGCCGGTGGCAAGCAGGCTGTTGCCCGCGGTCATCCGGAACAGCAGCGTATCGTAATAGCGCAGCCGGGCATAATAGAGCGGTGAGATCACCACATCCTCCCGCCCCAGCTCGGCCACTGCCTCGGCGATGCGCCGAAGCTCCCGAGCGATGTCGTCAGGGTAAGGGCTCAGGTCGGCCAGGTCGGCCGGGGTATGGATGCGTACCAGCCGGTCGATCCAGTCGTGGCCGCTGGCGAGGATCGCTTCGATGTGCATCGTCTCGATCGCCTCCAGCGCCACCCCGTACCGCTCGGACAGCAGACGGGGGATGGCGATGTTGGCTATTTGTACCAGCGGGGAGAGTGTGAGCTCTTCCATCAACGCCAGCGCCGTGCGGGTCACATCGACGAAATCCCCGCCGATCACCTCCGCCCCCACCTGATACTGCTCGGTGGTGGGGAAGGTATAGACCGGCTGGATATAGAACCATTTGCGCTCCGTGCGGGTCCGTCCCAGCCGGCGGGTGATCAGCCGCACCACATCGGCGGTGGAGTCGGCCCGCAGGCTCACCTCGTGGTTGTCGGCGTCGTTGAGGCGGATCAGCGGCCGCCGGTCGGCGAAGCTCTTGTGCTGCTGATACGAAAAGAGCGGTGTGACGATCTCCTCGTAGCCCGCGGCGCTCAGGTGGGCCGCGGCGGTCGATTCGATCTGCCGCTTGATGCGCGCGCTCGGGCCAAAATAGAGATGGCTGCCGCCGGGGATCTCGTGCTCAAATACCATCATTCGGCTCCGTCGTGACCGAAAAAGATCGTATTGAACACCCGCGAGGCGGTCCCGTCGTACGGACGCCGCCCCAGATCGCTCAGCGCCAGCTCAACGGCGTTGACCACCCAGGCAGCCTCATACGGCGGGATCAGTCCCATCTGGTTGATGCGGAAGATCCGCCCCTTGAGGTGGTCCTGTCCGCCGGCGACGTTGACCCCGTAGCGCTCTTTGAGCGCGGTGCGGATGGCCGACGCATCAGCATCGACGATGGTGGTCATCGACGGGGCCGGGGTGCGGGGATAGCGGTGCAGTCCGATCACCTCGAGCGCGGCACCGGTCGCCTCGGCGCGGCGGGCGGTCTCGGCGTAGAGGTGTTCCAGCCCGCCGGCCTCCTCGATCGCTCTGAGCACGGCACCCAGTCCGATGATGAGGGTCGTGGCCGCGGTGTAGGCAGTGGTGTTGGTGCGCTGTTTCTTGATCTCGGTGGCGAGGTTGAGGTAGTACCCTTTTCCGCCGCCGATCTTCGCCACCGCGGCATCGCTCAGTCCCACGATCGCCAGACCCGGCGGGAGCATCAGCGCTTTTTGGCTGCCGGCGATGAGCGCGTCGATGTGGGTCACATCGATCGGTTCGACCCCCACGGCGGTGATCCCGTCGGCGATGATCATCACTTCGGGATACTCCTCCTTGACCGCGGCCGCGATCGCCTCGACCGGATGGCGCAGGCCGCCGGCCGATTCGCTGATCTGGATCGCCACGGCGTCGATGGCGGGGTTGTCCCGCAGGGCAGCAAGCACCTCGTCGGGGGTGGCGGGGGTGTCCCACTCGTGCGTGATCTCGACGTTCCCCAGCCCGTGTGCCCGGGCGATCTTCCCGAAGCGCTCCCCGAACTTCCCGGCGTTAACACTCAGCAGCGTATCGTGGCAGAGATTGGTCACCGCCGCTTCCATCGCGCCGGTCCCGGTGGAGGCGAGCATCACCACCTCGTCGGTCTTCATCAGATCGAACAGCTGCAGACGCACTTCGGCGAAGATCGCCTCGAACTCCGGCGTACGGTGATGGATCGTCGGAGTGGCCATCGCCTGGCGGATCGACTCGGGTACCGGGGTGGGTCCGGGGGTGAACAGGAGCATATCGTACCTCACAAAAGCCGTGCGCACACGGCAGAATAGGCGGCGATTATACCCAAAAGGGGTTTAGGGACGGATTGATAATCTTTTGACGTCACAAATATTTGACACCGACACGTTATAATGCATGACCTTCAAGACCAGACACAAGGAGTCGGACGGTGAGACGAATAGCAACAGGGATAATGGTCAGCATGGCCTTGATGTACGCGTCCGTGGATGTCGCAACGCTGGGCAAGCAGAAAACTCGCGTTTTTCAGGCGATCAAAAACGATTTTCTCCTCAAAACAAACAACAATTTCGCCGACCCAAAAAAACGACTGAGCGCGATCATCAAAGCCTTTGAAGAAGATCAAGTTAAGCTGCAGAGCAATTCAGCCACCCTGGAGGAGATCGACAGCCTCAGGCAGATCTCTTCCCAATGGGACGAACTGAAACGTGCATTCCACCAACCGGTCCGGAATGATGCCTATTCTGCTGTTTTCACGCAGGAGCTCAAAAAAGGGATGGGCCTCAAGAGATCCATTTTTCTCCTGACAAAAAAGCAACTTAACTCCTCCAGATCCAAAGCGCTCTTTTACGCCAACAACCTCCTGGCCATCTCCCAGAAGTTTGCCGTCACCTACCTGCTCAAAGCGGTCGAACCCGCCGGAAACCCTTCTCCCGAGACCCAGAAGCAGCTGGCGATCACTCTTGAAAAATTCCGAACCGCGCTGGACCACCTCCAGCGCACCCTGAACAAACCGGAACAAAAAGCGATCCTGGAGAAGCTTGAAAAGATCTACCGTTACTTCGACTTCCTCTCCAAATCCCGCGCCCCCGCACCGACGCTGATCGTACACAAATCCAACGAGATGTTCGACCTCGGTAAACAACTGATCCAAACCCTCTGACTGGGGGACCGACACGACGGTTCAGCTGCGGGGTTCCAACGCAAAGATGTTGTGCCCCTCCTCATGCCGGTAGGTCAATCTCATGCCGTGCTTTTCGGCGATCTCCTTCGTGATGTAGAGCCCCAGACCGAACCCTTCACCATGACGTCCTTCTCCCGATGCGAACGGTTCGGTATACCATGAGAGAGGGTGTGCGAGCGGGTCGCCCTCACTGACGAACTCTACGGCGCCGTTTCGATACCGGATCGTCAGGTTCTTTCCGTATTTCAGAGCATTGTCGATCAGATTTTTGAACGCAATGCTCATCAGGGAGAAGTCGGCCTCCATCACCTCATCGGTCACATTGGCGGGGATCGGCTCATCCAGATAGAGCAGGTCCCGCGCCTGGTCGATCAGCTCGATGATCCGCACCGGCCGGGTGTCGGGGGCGGTATCATCCGAAGTGATCTGCTCCATCTGCGCCAGCTCCCGCAGCAGGGAGGCCAGCCGGGAGAAGATCGCATCGAGCATCGATCGGGTCCGGGGATCCTCGGTCAGCTCCGTCAGCAGCCGCCCCTTGGTCACCGGGGTGTTGAGCTCATGGAAGATATTGCGCACAAACAACTGCCGGGAGCGGATCAGCTGGCGGGTCCGGCGGGCCGAGGTGTAGAAGGCGTTGCCCACCCGGGCGATCTCATCCTGTCCACTCGAAAAGAGCTCCTGATCGGGCGCCTCCCCATCCCCGAAGCGGCGGATATCGGCCTCCAGACGCCGGATCGGCAGGAGGCTTTGGCGCAGCAGCCAGTAGATCACCCCAAGCAGCACTACCATCCCGCCAAAAAAGAGGATCGGCACCAGCAGACGGCTCCCGCGGCTCTGCCGTTCCCGCAGCAGAAGCCGAAAGGTGTGTGTGTGGATCCACAGGTAGAGGTACCCCTCTTTTTTGAGGATATCCACCCCCCCCATCTGCCGGCGGTGATGGTGAGCATCGTCCGTCACCTGACGTATCCCCTGACCGAGGATATCCGGCTGATCGGCAGGCGGCACCTCGACCAGCCCCAGCTCCCGGATCAGTTCCCGCGGCTTGACCCCTTCGGTGCGCCAGGTGTGCATGATGAGGCGGGACTTGATCAGCAGATCGTTCTGGTCCCGTTTGTCGAGCTGTTTGACCGTCATCACACCGGCCAGCACCGTCGCCAGCAGCGCCACCACGAACAACGCGTTGAGTTTGAAAAAGATCGAATGGATGTTCATCTACGGTCCGATATACTTGTATCCGACCCCCCGTACCGACCGGATGTATTTCGGCTCCCGGGGGTCGTCGCCGATCTTGTGGCGGATCCGGCTGACGATCACATCGATGCTCCGGTCCCCGCTCTCCCACCGGACCGCGTCGATGGAGTTGACGATGTACTCGCGGCTGACCGCCTGGTGCTTTTTTTTCAGCAGCAGCGCGAAGATCTCATACTCCGCCTGGGTCAGATCGAGCCGTCGCCCCTCCTGCGTGATCTCCATCCGTACCGCGTCGACCCAAAAGACCTCCGCTGCCGCCGTCGGGCTGAGACGGGCATACCGCTTGAGGATCATCTGGATCCGGGCCACCAGTTCACGCGGATCGTACGGTTTGGCGATGTAGTCATCGGCTCCGGCATCGAACGCCACCACTTTGTCCCCGGTATCGTGCCGGGCCGTGGAGATGATCACCGGGAGTTCGGGGTGGTCGCTCTTGATGATCTTACAGAGCTCCAGCCCGTCCATCTCCGGCAGTCCCAGATCGAGCAGCACCAGATCGTACTGCTCGGTACGCAGCTTGTCCCGCGCGACCGAGGGGCGGTCGACACTCAGCGTCTCCAGACCATACCGGGCCAGATACTGCTCGAGCAGCTCGGTGATCTGCGCGTCATCTTCGACCATCAGGATACGGGGCATGGGGCAGGCTCCTTTCGGGTTTTGTCCTCTTCAGTGTAAAAGAAATTTACCAATCAACCGTCAACAGAGTGTGAACCAATGTAAACCGGATCTTTTTTCAGCAGTGCCAACGCCTTGCGGTCCGCCCCGCTCAGCGGCAGCGCCTCGATCTCCTCAAGCGTATAGAGTACCACCGGCTCCTCCGGCCGTTCGTCGGTCAGCACCGCCTCCGCCTCGAGTGTGAAATGGCTGTAGCGGTGCACCACCCGTCCCAGCGGGTGCCCGACCACCTCCTCCTCCACCTGCGGCCAACCGTAAAGCCCTCCCAGCAGCCGCGCGTCCCCTTTGCGCAGACCGTAACGCTCCCCGTCGGTGTAGACAAGCATCGTCCGGCGGCGGACCGGTCTGGGCTTTTTGGCGCGGGGGGTGGGATAGCGTTCAGGATGTTCCCTCCCCCGGCACTGATCGCGCAATGGGCAGACATCGCAGTCGGGATCACGGGGGGTACAGAGCATGCTGCCGATGTCCATGAGGGCCTGATTGTGCTCATAAGGACGCCCGGCGTCAAAGAGCCGCTCGGCCATCCGCCACAACGAACGGGTATCGGCCTGCCTGCGCCGGAAAAAACGGTAGAGGATCCGCCGCACATTCGCATCGAGGATCGGCACCGCCTCCCCCCAGGCAAAGCACGCAATCGCCGCCGCGGTGGAACGGCCGATCCCCGGCAGCTGTTCCAGCTCGGCGGCGGTAGCCGGCAACACACCGCCGGTGATCCTGGCTGTTTTGTGAAGATTGCGCGCCCGGGTATAGTACCCCAGCCCCTCCCAGGCCTTGAGCACCGCATCCTCCGGAGCTTTGGCCACATCGGCCAGCGTCGGGAAACGCTCCAGAAACGGGAAATAGAACCGCTCCAGTACGGTAGCCACCTGCGTCTGCTGAAGCATGATCTCGCTCAGATAGATACGGTACGGATCCCGGGTCTGCCGCCACGGAAGATCGTGCCGCCCATATGTGGCGTACCAGTCGCGTATGGCGGTGTGGGTTGAAGCATATCGGTGCACACAGATCTCCTCAGGACCTCACAGTCCAACGAACAATTTCGGCATTGTAGCACACTTCTTCCTCTCCATTCGCTTCGTTCACTCTCTGCGTAAAAAAGGAAAAAATGGATCGAAAAAATCCCGTTAAACAAAACTCACTATAATCCCATCAAAAAACCAAAGGAGAATCCACCCATGAAATTCGTTTCACGTCTCCTTCTCCCTCTGGCGCTGTTCATCTACATCGCCGTCGAAACCTGGGCCAAGCTCCACCACACCTCGATCTGCGGCTCCACCGGCTGCAAGCTTGCCGGCCAGCTTTTGAACTTCCCAAGCATCTACCTCAACTACATGGGGCTGGCCGCGGCGGCGGGGATCCTGATCCTCGGCTGGCTCTCCCTGCGCAACGGCGCGTTCGAAAAGCTCTTTTTTATCGCGCTGTACGCGGCGATCGGGTTCGAGACGATCATGTTCGCCTATCAGTACTTCGTCAATCCCGAACCGTGCGTCTTCTGCGCCGGGGTATACGGATCGCTGCTGCTGATCGCACTGGCGTCCCGCCCGAGGTATCTCCTCTACGCCCTGCCGGTGATCGCAGCACTTTGGATCGCACTGAGCACCCTTGCGATCCCCAAAAACATGTCCCTCATCTCCGCTGACGGCACCTATCTGATCCACTCCGAGACCTGCCCCCACTGCAAGAAGGTCAAGGCCTATTTCGCCGAACACCACATCGACTACACCCCCATCGATGTCCACTCCCCCAACGCCCGGAGCCTGCTGAAATCCCTCGGATTGGGATCGATCCCCGATCTGGTGATCAAACAGGGGCATACGTTGACGATCCTCAATGGGGATGAAGCGATCATAGACCACTACAGGCGTTTGACGGAGGATACCGAAGCGTCGCATTCAGAGAATGCGACCTACGCGGGGGAGGGCTCTGAAACGACTCCTCCCTTGCAGGCCGAAGAGGCGGGCGGCTGCTCACTGGACAACCAGCTTGACAGCGCTCCCGGCGGAGAGGGAGGATGTGAGCAGGAGACGGAGGTTCCGCTGCGATGACCGTGCAACATACCCTTACCCTCCCCCCGATGCCCCGGGGCGTCCACCTCATCACCCGTCACATCGTCCCCTACATCAGGGACATCACCGTCGGCACCGCCCACCTGTTCCTGCGGCACACCTCCGCCTCACTGGCACTGAACGAGAACTACGACCCCGACGTCCGTCAGGATACCTATCGGTTCCTGCAGGCACTCATCCCCGACGGCTGGGATGGGTTCGACCACACTCTCGAGGGGCCCGACGACATGCCCGCACATCTGAAGAACATCCTCATCGGCTCCAGCCTCACCCTCCCGGTCACGGACGGCCGACTCAACCTCGGTACCTGGCAGGGGATCTACCTCCTCGAGCACCGCGAACACGGCGGCAGCCGAGAGATCGTCATCACCCTGTGCGGGGATTAGTCCACCAGCTCCAGCCCGTCGATGAAGCGGAAGTCTTTCCGATTATATGTCATCAGTGGATACCCATAACTCAGTGCCGTCGCGGCGATGATGCTGTCGGGGATGTTTAGCGTATGGCTTTTGGCGTAACGCTTGACCAGATCCACAGCTCTACGCGAGAGGGCCTCGTCCGGATAAAGCACGGTAAAATGACGCAGGAACTTCTCGATCTGAACTGTTTCGGTTTTGTTGAGCGCACCGTAGTAGAGTTCCATCGACGTGATAGATGAGATACACAGATCCCCCGGCATCGCTTCAACGGTTTGGACCGTTTCGGCGTTGCCTTTGAGGATCTCGATGAGGATATTGGTATCGAGGATCACCGCGTCCATGCGGTATCCCTCATCCCCGCCAGATCGATATCCCGCTCCCGCCACATCCCGGCAAACTCCGAGAAGTCACGGGCCGGTTTCGGGGAGCGGTTCTGTTCGAGGTCTTTGCGCAGACGATCCCGGATATAGGCCGAGAACGATACCCCCATCCGGGCAGCTTCCCGCTTGATCGCCTCGAACAGCGGCTCTTCAAAATAGATCTGTGTCCGGTGCATGACTTTCCCTTTTGTACATCATGTTTTATACATTAGTATACCGTATTGATGTACGGAAGTCAACCCGGACGACGCGTCAGAGGACGTACTCCCAGCGGCTGTATTTTTCGGAGATGGCTTTGATGCTGTCGAAGACACTGACGTTGATGATCTTGTAGCCTTTGGCGAGATAAACCTTGATCTTCATCTGTTCTCCTTTTGGTACAAAGATGAACATATATTCTTGCCTTGCCCCATCATGGAAGGCTCGGCACTCCCGGCTGATACATACCATTACAATACCAAAAAAATGTCAAACAAATGTGGGCCGTCAACCGCTCATCAGCTATAACCATCTACAATACACCAACATCACAACCGCAAAGGTCCGCCATGAAACTTGTCCTTCTCGATGCCGATACCCTCGGAGCCGATCTCGACCTCTCACCGCTGGAACGGTTCGGCGAGCTGGAGACCTGGGATATCACTGCTGCGGATGAGACCGCCGAGCGGATCGCCGGAGCCGATGTGGTTTTGACGAACAAAGTCATTCTTGACCGTGCGCTCATGGAAGCCGCTCCCTCTCTCAAACTCATCTGCATCACCGCCACCGGCATGAACAACGTCGATCTGGAGGCTGCGCAGGAGCTGGGGATCGAGGTGAAGAATGTCGCGGGATACTCCACCCGGAGCGTCGCGCAGCACACGTTTGCCATGACACTCTATCTGATGGAGAAGATGGGATACTACAGCAGCTACGCGCAGGGGGGTGCCTGGAGCCAGAGCCCCACCTTCACCCACCTTGAGCAGCCGTTCCACGAGATCGCGGGCAAACGCTGGGGGATCATCGGCATGGGGACCATCGGACAGCAGGTCGCCCGCATCGCCGAAGCGTTCGGTGCCGAGGTGGTCTACCACTCCACCAGCGGAGCCAACACCGACCAGCCCTGGACCCATCTGGACCTCGATGAGATGCTCCGCACCTCCGACATCGTCTCGATCCACGCCCCGCTGGGAGACCGCACCCGTGACCTGCTTGGGGCCGGGAACCTCCCGCTCCTCAAAGAGGGCGCGATCCTTATCAACGTCGGCCGCGGCGGCATCGTCGATGAGGCCGTGCTGGCCGCCGAACTCGACCGCCGGGAGATCTACGCCGGCCTCGACGTCACCGAGACCGAGCCGATCCCCCCGTACAACCCTCTCCTGCACATCCGCCACACCGAGCGCCTCCTGCTCACCCCCCACATCGCCTGGGGCAGCATCGAATCCCGCCACAAACTCCTCGAAGGGGTCGTGAAGAACATCGAGGAGTGGATCGCCCCGACACCATCCTGACCGGTATCTCCGGGCATAACAGACAACACGTCCTGACCATGTAGGTCGGGTTCCCCCGATCCCGACATATCCGTGACCGATCGTACATGATCGCCCACTATCGCATTCCACACATTATGACCACCCGACATTTCCATAACCGATTGCAACCACGTCCGACACGTTGTTGCAATCCCCACGTCACCATGCCATGGTCAACACAACGGTTTGCGAAACGTCCATCGTCGGGATCAGGGGAACCCGACCTACGTCAATCGGCAAACGATCCGTACGGCCATGCATTTCCTGTTTCCGCCAGACCGTGTTTGACAGGGTTGTCCCGGATATAGGCCATTTTGTCCTGCCAGTCTTTTTCGCCACGGATCGTATGTTCATAAAAACGCTCCTGCCAGATACCGGAATGAGATCGTCTGTATTTGGCGGTCGGGAGTGCGGTTTTGGCGTCATCCCGGATCGCTTTTGGCAGGCCGTAGACGAAGCCCCGTTTGATATGGCGCACGATATGGGAGTATTCGGAAGCCACCCTCGGGGTGATGATCATGTGGAGATGATCGGGCAGGACCACGATCGCCTCGATACGATACACATACCGCTGCCTGCTGCGACGAAAGGCCTCGCGCAACAGATCGATATGTTCCACCAGCAACGGCCGGCGCCCCTGCGTCACAAGCGTCAAAAAATAGCTGTACCCATCCATGTAGATTCGTCGATATTTCATGGAGACATTGTACCCCATACAAGAAACATCGGCCCCAAATATGTCAGATTGTCATATTTCCCAACCGGGGAGATTCCGGATCAGGTCCGGAATGACGGACCCAATGTAGGTCGGGTTCCCCCGATCCCGACATATCCGTGACCGATCGTACATGATCGCTCCCCATCGCATCCCACACATTATGACCACCCGACAATTCCATGACCGAACGTGCATGATCGCCCACCATCGCATCTAATATCCATCTAAGTAAAAATGGCCTATAATAATCCCGTAATGCAGTGAGAGCTATTACATCGTCGGTTCTTTAGTCAGTTGTCGCTGATGTATGGAGCCGGGAGCCCTTCATCCCCTCGGGGATGCGGGGCTTTTTTTTTGGCGTAATTCAGTGGGAAGACGGCGGGATGGCTTCTGAGAAAGGAGCCGACGATGAACTGTCATACTCTCACTGCATTCATCGGGTATATGCTTTTGGCCGTGTACTATCTGATACATCTGCTGAAGCATTAGACCCACATCTGCCGACAGCGACAAATGTCGGCAGATGCCATATCTTTCCGATCCCAACAATCTCATAATCATACCTATCGGATCAATCGTGACCCAAATCGACACATGACGGAGCGGGCCTGGCCGGGAATAATCAGGCAGCCTGTCCTGAACTCGATTCAGGATCCCCTCATCAATCGAGGAACAGCAATCACCCCTGCACGATCGGGGGGATTCCGGATCGGGGTCCGGAATGACGGCCCCAATGTAAATTCCTATTCTGGGCTAATACAAAAAACCGAAAAGCTGATTTATCATATATGTGGAATACAATCAACAAAAAAACAGCTTGATTGAACTATCCAAACATTCCCGTGACCAAACGCTCATGATCGCCCGCCACCATATCCAACGCATCATTACCACCCGACATTACCATGCCATGGCCAACACACCGGTATGCGAAACGTTCATCGTCGGGATCGGGGGAACCCGACCTACGTCAATCGATCGTCACCTCGATATAGGCACATTCGTGATGGCCTTCCGTGAACGGTGTCGTGAGGTTGATATCCACATGTTTGGTACTGCTGTCGTAGCTGCCCGATACATCGGAAATGTTTTTGCAGTCGTTCTCGCTGCATGATGATCCTGTGCCGTTTACAAGATTCCCATGTCCCGACTTGACATAGGTCAGCTTGTCCCGATTCCCCGTACTGTCGAGTGTATCGTGTATCGCCACATCCGTCGCATCCCCTGTACCATTATTGTCTACGGTAAAACAGTACCGAATCGTCGCACCGGGGATCCGTTTGGGGTTGGTCGTACCGTTGACCGGATCGTTGAGGACAATGGAGGTTTTGGTGATGTGCATTTCCGGCATTGCGTTGTTGTTGGCTCCCATTGAGTAGGTATAGGTCACAGAGGGATCGGTATCCCGGGTGGGCAGATAGCCGCTGCAGCCGTTGTCCGCGGCGTTGCCGCTGGCGCTGAACTCCCAGCAGGCTGAGCTGTTGCTATCTCGGGCGTTGGGTGTCAAAGAGATGGAGACTCCGTCGGCCGCATTATCCAGTTCACCATTGTAGCTGTTATTCCAATCGGCCGTGGTGCCTCTCATGCTGGTAGGCGGCGGATCATAAGCCGAAACGTTTGTGAGGCTGTAGGCTATATAATCTTCGACTGAAGTGTTGAAGGTTTTGTGGTATCCGTCAACGGTCACATCATCTGAAGCGCTTCGCAAAAGCAGAACATCATCCCCGCTGTTATTGTTCCAATACTCGCTTACTCCTTGGTAAAAGTGCTTGACGCTTCCGCTGCAGCTGTTATTTGCCGGATCTCCTCCGGTGTGGAAGATCACATACTCCCCTTTCTGGACATCACAGGAGGGGAAACGGTAGTAGTGCCTGTCCTGATCGGAGAGCACATAACCGTAGATGTTGCCTCCCCCGGTGACATAAAGCTCCACATACTCATCGTTATCGGTACCGGTGACGGTTTCATTGTACATCACCTCATTGATGAGCATCCTCGCATCTGATGTAGGCAAAAATTCTGCATCAAAAGGCTCGGAAAAGATCACGATCCCCGCCCGTTCCGTTACATGTCTTCGTTCTGTATCCCTTGCCCGGTCCTCATCTACCTGAAGTGTGATATAACTCCTCTCTACTACGCCCCGCCTCAACCATCCTCCGTCACTCTCACTCCGGGTATTCTTCGTCGCTACCGCAATAGGATTGGAGTAGCTTTTAGAAAAGTCAATGCGGGCATCTCCGTCATCCCACCCCCGGATCACATCATCACTGCGTATCGTTTCGTACTCGATCTTACTGGCATCGTTGCTTCCAAAATAATGGTTGCCCCCATTAAGCCCCGAGTCCATCACCAGATAGGCGACGGTCTCTTCCTGCGCCAGAGTTCCTTCAGTGGTCTCTGAACGCTCCAAAGCGATATCAAATCCGTTGCTGTTTACATTGGAAACGATCGTCGTAATCCACGGTTTGGAGACCGCATCGGGGACCGGATCGTCAGTACGTTCGTTGGTACGGGTCTGAATCTCTCCCAGGACCACCGGCGTCGTAGAAAATCCGCTCAGATTCACATGCTCCCAGTTGCTTAAAAAGGGGATTTTGGACTGATATTTTTTGGTCGAGACAGTTCCCGCCACGATCCGTGTCCCGTCGGGCAGTGTATGTTCGCCCGGTTCTACAGCGATATAGGGGGTTTGATACATTGCAAGATGGGGGCCGTCTTCGCCTTGAGGTTCTACCGAATAAATATCAAATCCGGTAGCAGTAATGTTGTTAACCCTCAACGCAGCGGGATGTCCTCCCCGATCATCCGTCAAGGTAAAAACCAGAGGAACCACATCAAACACCTGTCGAAAAACCACATGTGTTTTTACATCGTTGGTCGTGGTATTGACCCTTATTTTATCCGCTTCCATTTTCCAGCTCCACACCTCCACAGGCCAGACAAAACAGAGCCAGACAAAGAGAAGATATCTCATCGAATCTCTACTTCAAAATAGCCGCATTCGGTCGTACCGGCATCGACGGTATCAAAGTCGAGCTTCACCGGATTCTCTCCGTCACCGCTGCCGTCGGGTCCGTTGTTACTGGCGGATGTGATCCCTTCACAATCACAAACACTGTTTTGGATCTGAAGATTTCGGATCGTACTCTCGTCAAACAAGCTGCTGAGATTGTCCTCGACCATCACATCTTCTGCCGGTCCCACGCCCCCGTTCTTCACCTCCACCGCATAGCGGATCGTCGCTCCCGGGATCCGTTTGGGGTTGGTCGTATCATTGACCGGATCGTCGATCACGCAGGAGCTTTTGGTGATATTCATCTCCGGCAAAAAGATCACCTCAAAATCGGGACCAAACTCAGACGTACCGTGGCTGTCAATGGTAGCGCTCATGGTCAGCTCCGTTCCCGAGGCTACGGAGCTCATCGTCTGATCGCAGCTGAAGTTTCCGCTGCCATCCGCCTGACACTCGAACAAAAACCGTTTCGCCTGACCGTGGGGGACGCTCTCTGCGTCCCCTGCGATCTTTTCGCCGTCGATGGTACCGCTGATCTTAGCGAGATAGACCTCCAGCCGGGCGTCGGCAAAATCACCGTCTCCGGGAGCGGCACCCACGAAGCCATCCACATGGAGCGTCGCCCCGTCCCAGGTGGCCGAAGTGATGACGGGATAGTCGATATCATCGTTTTGGAGGCTGCTGTCGACGGTACCGTTGTTGGGGGTGACCCCGTCGCCGTTGGTATCGTTCTGTCCCAGGTCGATACTGAGCGATCCGTTGTCGTAGATGGCGTTGCGCAGGATGATGTTTTTGCCCATATCCGATCCATACTTCGTCACCACCACACCGGGGCCTGTCACCGATGTGACCAGATTGTAGCGCACGCTGCTTCCGCTGCCAAAAAGCCGGATTCCCCCTTCCTCATCGCCTCCCCCCTCACCGGTATGCAGTACGGTGTTGTGCTCGATGGTAAAGCCGCCGCCGGCACGCCAGGATTCGATCCCGTAGGCCGGGGCCTTGTCGATGTAGTTACGGCGGAGGATCACCTCCCGGTCCGCGTCGGAGTTGTTCTCGATACTGATCGCGTCGTTGACATCATGCTCCCCGCCGTTGTCATAGAGGTAGTTGCCCTCGATACGCCCCCATCCCTGAAAAAAAACTCCGGTAGAGATGGTCCGGGTAACATAGCTGTCCTCGATCACCGCATCATGAACATCCGGATCGCTCCGAACCGCGATATATATCTTGTCATCCGCGCTCGCCACCGCGCTTCCGTCGGCTCTGGCCCCCAGAAAGAGCCGACGGATCACATCCCGATCGCTTCCGTCTGTCAGGGTCACCGCCCCGTTGCTGAAGTGATCGTGATCAAAGATCGCCAGATCCTCGATGGTGATCTCATCTCCGACAAACTCAAAAAGTTTCTTGTCGTTGGCGTCGATCTCCAGCTCTTTGTACTCATAAACCGGCAGACTCTCCTCATCCCCCGTACTCTCCACCCCGTCGGTCCCGACACCGACCTTCGCGCCGCTTTGGGAGAGGCTTCCGGAGTTGCTGTCTATTTCCGTCACTCCGTCACCCAGAGAGTAAGCGGTCCCGTCGATAGTGGTGCGGTCATCCTGCAAGGCGCTCAGGTCATCCGTCAGATCGATGCGCCACCAGTTGCTCTCGTTTTGGGGCATCGCGGGAACAAAGCGCATCGCGTTGGCGCCCGAGAGCGCTTCGGCATTTTGGAGAAACTGCCGCAAACTCCCCTGTACGCTGCGATCGGCTCCGCTGTCATCATCCCCGTCCCGGATGGAGGTGACTGCATTGAAGCTAAAGCCAAAGTCTCTTTCGGGATTGTCAAACTGCTCATTGCCCGTATCGACCCGGATCAGATGCTCCGAGGTGCTGTAGGCGGATGCGTCGTCGCTTCGGGAGGCATCCTTCCCCCCGAAGCAGCTGCCCGCATCGCTGCGCATCGTCGTTCCCCCCGCTCCGTCGGCACACTGGGCACCCTCACCTCCGTAGGTCTGCTCCGCCCAGAGATCTCCCTGGTCATACCCGCTGTTAAAGCCGCTTGCGGGTGCGACGGTCCTGGAGTCCACCGCCACCCAATAGATCTCACCGGCGGGCAGCATCCCAAAGGAGTAGTAGCCGTTGCCATCAGTCGTGGTGCTCTGATAGACGGTGGAAGTATCGCTGTCCCGGTAGAGAGAGACCGTCACGCCGCTTTTGGCGATCCGGTCTCCCATCCGGGAGTCTCCGTCAGGATCTTCATACACCGTTCCGCTGATGGATGCGTAGCGCTCCACAAAACTAAAAAGATCCCCATCATCAAAATCAACATCTTCTATGTACCACAGGTTGGGATGAGCGCTGTCCTGGGTCATCTTCTGCGGCGTCGCGGTAGAGAGATCCGCCCCTTTGACAAAGTAGAGGCTCCCGTTGAAGTCGTCGATATCAAAGTCACTGTCATCCACATCTACCTGGAGGCTGAGCCTGCCCGGGGTACCGCTCTTTTGTACCTTCCATTTACGCTCCAGGATTTTGGTATTTGGTGGCGCATCCGT
>Ga0256835_1001213_pt1 | contig 15877 bp, 11 predicted proteins | sample PIR30metaG_FD_185972 | JGI IMG/M metagenome (GOLD analysis project Ga0256835, IMG submission 185972) | Hydrothermal vent microbial communities from East Pacific Rise, Pacific Ocean - PIR-30 | ecosystem: Environmental > Aquatic > Marine > Hydrothermal vents | place: Pacific Ocean: East Pacific...
GCATTGATACTTTCCCTTGCCCCCTCTGGATTTCTTTTAAAGTCCACCTGAAAGAACCCACCATCGAAATATTTTTTTATTAAACCCAGAAATTCCGGCTGAAAGTGGAACCCCTTTTGTCCCCACAGTGCGTTGGCCATATTGAGCTCATAGGATTTTTTCGATGCATTTCTTTTTAAAGCTTCTGTGAGGGACCAGAAAGCCGGGGGTAATTCTTTCTGTGAGAGGGTAAAACAAAGCACCTTTTTCATTTCCTCTCTGGTTTTTCCCCTGGCTCCTGTGTATGTGATTGCCATGGCAGAGGTTATACTCAGGGGAGAAAAGAATATGTTATGTTCAGGACTTTTATCGCCGGTTAAATTTCTGAATAGTTTCAGAGCAAAACTGTTGTTATTCTTTGCGAGTTCCTTCATTAGTTCATCGTTCATATTAATGTTTCCTCCCGATGCAGGACCGGTCCACAGAAAAAAGGCGGTAAAGAGAAGAACCATGAAGAGTGAGTTTTTCTTCATTTCCTTCCTCCTTAAAAAGCATCACTTTCTTTATAGGCCTAAAAGCATGAAAAGTCAAAGCATGAAAATATCAACTGGAAAATTTGAAATTTTTCTCTTTAAATACCCTTATGCAGGCATCTACCACTTCAGAATCATAGAGCCTTCCTCGATTTTCTAAAATTTCGTTCAGGGCCTTTTCTATCCCGAGAGCAGGTCTGTAGGGCCTATGGGAAGACATGGCTTCTACTACATCTGCTACAGCCAGAATCTTCGCTTCTGTTAAAATTTGATCTCCCTTCAGGGCTCCGGGATATCCGGAACCATCCATTCTTTCGTGATGTTGAAGAATAGCATCTGCTATGGGCCAGGGAAATTCCACGTCTTTTAATATATCGTATGCTACCTGGGGATGGGATTTAATCAAAGCAAATTCGGTTTTAGTCAATTTGACTGGTTTCCCGAGGATTTCTGAAGGGACAGATATCTTTCCTATATCGTGAATTAAACCGGCAAGAGAAATTCCCTCTATTTGGCTTTCGGTTAAGCCCATTTCTTCAGCGATTGCCCTTGAAAGTTCTGATACCCTTCTCTGGTGTCCGGCAGTGTATGGGTCTCTGAATTCCAGAGTTAAACCAAGAATATAGACTATTTGTTTCAGAGTGTATCTTAATTTGCTCAGGCTATTTTTTAACTTTTTCTCCGCCTGTTTGTGCTGGCTTATATCCCTTATGATAGCGATGGAATTCCATTCTCCCTTTATTTTCATTCCAGAAATAGAAATTTCCACAGGGATTTTTTCCCCATCCTTTTTTGTTATTTCCAGTTCCTTTAACTTTCCAATTAAAGGTCCTGCACCGGTATTCTGAAACCTTCTAAATTCCTTCCGGGCTCTTTCCAGATATTCTCCTGAGAGAAAAAGTTCATGGAGATTTTTCCCCATGACTTCATTCTCTGTGTAACCGAAAATCCTTTCTGCAGCTTTATTCCAGAATGAGACCTTTCCCTCTTTGTCCAGCATGACAATTGCATCCTGTGCAGAGGCAGCCATTATCCGGAACCTTTCTTCACTTTCCCGTAAATCTTCTATCAGGCGAGCGCTTCTCAGGGCTATGGCTGCCTGTCCTGCGAGAGTCTGAAAGAAATCTATATCTTCAGCGGTAAAGGGTTTCAATTTGCACGTGAATAGATGAAGAATACCCAGGGTTTCTTTCCGGGTTTTCAGGGGAATACCCATATAAGATTTCAGATTATATTTTTTGATGAGATCAGAATGGATTTTGACCCGTGGATCCTTTGTTAGATCGAAAATTATAACAGGTTCCTGTAGATTAACCAGCCAGTGGCGAAGATCGTCTGCAAGACTGAATACTTCTTCTTCAATTATGGTTCCATTTGGCAGACGCATTATAAAAACCTTACTCTTCTGTTTATTCCTGCCATAGAGGCTGATGGCGATGGCGTCTGCAGAGAATTCCTTGGGAACATTTTCTATTACTATTCTCAATATTTCCGGGGTTGAGAGACGATTTATTATTCCCATATCAATTTCTCTAAGAGCTTCCAGCCTTGCCATTCTCTGTTTTGCCCTCAGGTATATATTGGAATGTTCTATGGCCAGGGCTATTTGCTGTGCCATGGATTGTAGTGTTTGAATATCTTCCGGAGGTAAAGCACTATACCTGCGGCTTGCTATTATAATTGCCCCCAGCCATTCTTTTTCACTCTGTTTCCTCCTGGGCAGGAATAGCGGGATTGATGCAAACGCCTGAATTCCTTCCTTTTTAGCAAATTCATACAGGTCTCCATTTTCGTTATTGTGTTGATGGATGACCACCGATTCCTTGAGCCATTCTGGCGCCTTTTCAACAGGATATAAGGAAATTTTTCTTAGAGTTTCCTTCGAAATGTTTTTACAGGACTTTAAAACTATCTGATTACCGATCTTTAGATAGACACCTCCTATTTCCACATTCAGAAGTTTTAGGATTTCGTCGAGTATGAGTTCCAGTCTTTCTTTAAGATCAAAGCTTTTTAAAATTGAATTGATGATTCTTATTCGGGTAGCAAGTTTTTCACGGATATATTGAAGTTCTTCTTTTGTACGACCATATTTTAAACATTCCTTGAAGGATACAACAAACCCTTCAAGCCGGCCGTCTCTGTTTTCGTATGGGGTAATTACCATCTTTGTCCAGATGTAAGAACCATCCTTTTTTACCTTCCATGATTCTGATTCAGAGATCCCCTCTTCAGCGGCCATCCTTAGATCGTTCTCAGGCGTGCCTGATTTTCTTTCTTCCTCTGTATAGAGATTTGATATGTGTTTTCCCTTTATTTCTTCGGCTTTATATCCAAAAAGCCCTATTGTCTTCGGGTTGCAATCCGTTATTCTTCCATTGCTATCGAGAAACAGGAGGGCATATTGCTCTATATGATTCAGCAATAAATTTAATTTTGTTCCCGGACCCCCGTGTGAGAGGCTCTCTTGTTCAACTTCTCCATCATCCCCCTTCCTCATGTACTACCTCCAACAAGACTAAATTATATTTATTATATTACTTCTCCAGAAATTTTTCTATTTTTAGTCTCAATATGAGATTGTTTTCATAAGAAATTTAATCCCGCTATAGAAATAATTTTTGAAATTTATCAAATGCGTTATATAAATTAATTAGGAATGAAAAAAAAGGGAAACAGTACAAGCACTCAGGCTTCGCTTCTGGCTCTGGAACGATTCAAGGATAAGGACCTTATAGAAAAAGAACTGGCCCGGCGGTTAATCCCGCTTAAGTTTCCATATAAGCTTGAAGAAATTTTTCTTGAGTATCACTTTAGAAACACCCTGGGTTTAATTAAGTTTTCCCTGGCAGTGGGTTTGTTGCTGTACAGTAGCTTTGGAATACTCGATTATATTCTATATCCAGAGGTGATAAACAGGCTGTGGCTTCTAAGGTTCGGGGTGGGATGTCCTGTAATTTTAATTGCTCTGGTTTCGTTTTTTCTTGCAAAGAACGACAGGCAGGTCCAGACTGCCTACAGTGTAGCGATATTCATTGTAGGACTTACCATAGTCGGAATGCTTATAGTAACTTCCTATGATGTTACTCAGAAATATTATGCCGGTGTGATGCTGGTTATGTTCTACGGATATGTGGCTTCAGGAATGAGGTTCATGTATGCAACCTTTTCAGGGTGGGGTATTACCATTGGCTATCTTGTGGTGGTATTGTTCTTTCTTGAGAGCAATCCAACCTTTCTCATAAGCAACACATTTTTCCTGGTTTCTTCCAACCTGGTTGGAATGCTTGGAAGCTTTTTATTCGAGGAATCCAAAAGAAGGGATTTCCTGTTATCCGCTCTGGTTATAATGGAGAGGAAGGAAGTGGAGGCGGCGAATAGGGCGCTTGAGAAGCTTTCCAACACCGATCCTCTAACCGGAATAGCCAATCGTCGTTACTTTGAGGACTTTCTGGAGCGTGAGTGGAAACACGCCATGCGTTATGAATACCCGATTTCCCTTTTAATGATAGATATAGACTATTTTAAGAGATACAACGATCATCTGGGCCACCAGGCAGGGGATAGGTGCCTTGTCCAGCTGGCGTCTGTTCTAAAGGAGTTTGAAGGTCGTCCCGGAGACCTGGTAGCGAGATACGGTGGAGAAGAATTCGTTGTCATTCTGTCCGGTACGGATCTGGATGATGCCGTGAGAATTGCAGTGGAAATTCGCCGTCGTGTGATGGCCCTGAAAATTCTGCATCCTGCATCTGATGTTTCAGATGTGGTCACAGTAAGTATAGGAGTTTCATCGCTTATCCCCAAACCAGGATATTCCAAGGAAGAGCTTATAAAAACTGCCGATCTTGCCATGTACAGGGCAAAGGCAATGGGAAGAAACTGCGTAAATGCGTTTAAGACGTAAAATTTCTGGATCAGGTCTTCGCATTTGACAAATCCACGTTTCGTATTTAAGGTTGTGTACTTTGATAATGAAAATTCCCCTTTGTTCCCCTTTTATGAAAGGGAAAAATAATAAATCTCCCTCCATCCCCTTTTAACAAAGGGGAAAGGGCAGGAAATGGCGCAAAGCGCCCTGCACATAATTTGATATTTGTTCAAAACAGTTCTATAAAAATAGGGATGAGAAAAAAGACAGTAGCATCCCAATTCCTCGGTATCTTAAGTTCTATAAAGGACAAACAGGTTATCGAGAAGGAGCTGAAACGAAAGGGACTCAGGCTTAGTTTTCCCCCTGAAATCGAGTGGGTGTTTCAGAGATATTATTTCCAGGAATTTTTCTCCTTGATGAAGACCTCGCTTTTCCTTGGGGTGATAATTTTTGCCTCGTTCGGTGTCCTGGATTTTCTGATCTACAGGGATATTGTGTGGAAGCTATGGCTGGTGAGATATGCAGTTGGTTGCCCCATTATTATCCTTACCCTTCTGTACCTGATCTATAGCAGAAAAAAGGAATATTATCAGGCCATTGCAAGTCTATCAATGTTTGCTATTGGCCTTACCATACTCATTTTGTTAATAATCACCTCAAAGGATCCTTCTCAAAAGTACTATGCAGGTCTCGTTCTGGCTACCTTCTATGACTATGTGGTTCTCGGACTCAGGTTCAGATATGCTGCCGCAGCAGGATGGGCCATAGCCCTTGCATACTTTATCGTGTCCTCCCTGGTCATCCAGCCCGACCTCCACTTCCTTATTGGAAATACCTTCACCCTTTTCTTTGCCAATATAATAGGAATGATAGGAAACTACCTGTTTGAGAATTCCATTCGAAGAAACTTTCTCCTTTCGGTTTTGCTTAATATAGAAAGGGAAGAGCTTAAGAGCGCAAACATAGAGCTTGAGAAACTTTCCAATACCGATTCCCTTACCGGGGTGGCAAACCGTCGTTATTTTGAGGACTTTCTGGAGCGCGAGTGGAAACACGCCATGCGTTATGGATATCCGATTTCCCTTTTGATGATAGATATAGATTATTTTAAAAAATACAACGACCATCTGGGCCATCAGGAAGGGGACAAATGTCTGATTCGTCTGGCTTCTGTTCTCAGAAAATTTGAGAGAAGGCCAGGAGACCTTGTGGCTCGCTATGGCGGAGAGGAATTTGTGGTTATTCTTTCAGGGACAGCCCTCAAAGATGCGGTTAGAATTGCAGAGGAAATACGCAAGCAGGTTATGAAATTGAAATTTTTACACCCTGAATCAGAGGTTTCGGATGTGGTTACAGTGAGCATAGGCGTGTCTTCCAGAGTTCCAGAACCCGGAGAGTCGAAGGAAGAGCTTATAAAAACTGCTGACCTTGCCATGTACAGGGCAAAGGCAATGGGAAGGAATTGCGTGAATGCGTTAAATGCGTAGACGCACTTTCGCGCAAATTCGCAATAATTTTGACTTTTTGACAAAGTGTGCTATTATTCCTCTGTAAAAGGGAGGTGGATATGAAAAAGGGTCTGGCTATTATTTTAGCTTTTGTTTTGGTTTTCTCTGTGGCAACGCCTTTAATGGGAGAAAATGGAACGGTGCTTAAAGGATACGTTTTAAAACCACACGGTAACACCTATAAACCTATCAAGGAAGCAGTGGTTGAAGTGGAGAATATTGTTACCCACGAGAAGTTTACTTCTGAGCCAACAGGGGAACGGGGAGCCTATCTCATAAAGGGCCTTGTTCCAGGTGAATACAAAGTAACGGTAATGGTGGGAAAGAAAAAATACGAAGTCGAAAAGAATCTGAAAATAGAGAAAAACATCGTTTCCTTCTTCGCTTCCTTCGTGATCAAGCGAACACAACGCTGGGCATTACTCCTTCTTGGCGCATCTGCAGCGGGGATGGGAGTTTATGAACTTACAAGGGAGGAAAAAGTCGCGAGTCCGATTAAATAAGTGAAGAGAAAACTACTTGTCTTTTTGCTGAGCGGATGTTTCCTCTTTCTTGAAGCCGTCAATTTCAACAGGTACAGAAGAGAGTTAATAAATTCCTATTTAAAAAAAATCGGGCCTTTTTATTTTCAACCCTATATAATCCTTAATGGAATAGGCTATGATTTCAATATTTATGCCCAGACAGCGGAAGAGGAAGGGGATTGGTTTGCAGATGCTGGCATTGGTTTAAGGACTTCTCTGATTCGTCCCAGATTTATTATATCCGGTTCGTTTTCCCCTTCTTATCTGTTTTATTTTAACCACAAAGATGAGAATTTTTGGAATTATCAGGGCAAAGTAGATTCTCTGTTAAGGCTTGGAAAACTCCACCTTTATTTCGGTTATAAAAAATCCAGAAATAGAATTCGGCCGAACTTTGAACTTGGGCCAAGAATAAGGCAAAGAAAAGAAGGATATTTATTTTCCGCAGAACTTTCACCGGGCCGTCCCCTTTCCTTTGAAATAGCTGGTTCCTCAGAAAGATTCGTTTACGAAGATACCAATTATCTGACCAGTATAGACCTTGGAGCAAGGCTGAATAGAAGGGAAAATACCCTGCGTTTCGTTATAAAGAAAAGGATATTTACCCGCACCAGATTTTTCCTGGAGACAGGTTACCGGCAGCTTCGATTCAAACATCCTGAAATTACCTCAGATGCAGACCAGCGCTGGGCAGCTGTTGGTGTTCAGTTCCCTGAAATAGGAAGTCTCATAGGAAGTTTCAAAATGGGATATAAGGAAATCCTTTTTTCTCCCTTTACCACCACTGCCTATACAGGCATTTTCGGAAAAGGCAGCGTAAGGGCTCGTATAGGAAGGAGGCTTCAATTTGATCTGTTTTATACACTGGACTGGAACTACAGCTATTGGGGATGGGATGACATATACAGAGTTGAGAATTATGGAGCAAGGGGATTTCTGTTCTTGACAGGAGATGTAAAGCTCGGAGGCGGATATAGTAGGGGAAGGCTTCGCTATATAGAAACCGGTAGAATAAACAATTTCCAGCTTTACCAGGCCTATCTTTTATTCAGGGTGGCAGAAAGAACGGGAATTGGTATAACATATTACTATCAGAAAAACTATTACGAGGGATTTGAGCATCCTGATAGATTCATAAGTTACATAGGAGGTGTTATAACAAATGATTTTTAAGCGTATTATGGCATTTACCTTTCTGGTATTACTGCTTGCAGCACAGGGCACCGGAACCCATCAGTATAGAATAGGTCCCAAGGATCTTCTTCTTATAAAAGTATTTCAGGTTCCGGAGTTGAACACAGAGGTCAGAGTAGGTGAGGATGGAACTATAACACTTCCTCTTCTGGGAAAGATAAAGGTTCAGGGCCTTACCCGGTACGAACTCGAGAATAAAATAGCCACTCTTCTGGAGAAAAAATACGTAAACAATCCCCAGGTAACAATATTTATAAAGGAATACAGAAGCCAGACAGCCCTTGTAATGGGGGCTATTAAAAAGCCAGGTGCCTATGAGGTGGTGGGTAAGATGACGATCCTCCAGCTCATAGCAATGGCAGGTGGAATTACCAACGAGGCTCAGGACAGGATAATTGTCCTCAGGCAGCGGGGAAAAATGCAGGCCTCCATAGTAATTCCCATAGAGGCTCTTCTCATAAAGGGAGAAACCAAATATAACATAGAAATCCTTCCCGGGGATGTGATTAACATCCCTGCGGTGCTGAACATAGAGGTTTACGTTTTTGGCGAGGTTAGAAGGCCAGGGGTAGTATCCCTGCCACTTGGTTCTGGAACCACACTTCTTCAGGCCATTGCAAAGGCCGGGGGATTTACCGAGAGGGCCAAGAAATCATCAGTTTTGATAAGGAGAAAGGATGCTAAGGGCAGGGAAATAAAGCTGAAGGTTAATGTTAAGAATATCTTAAAGGGCAAGCGACCTGATCCAAAACTCAAACCCTATGATATAGTTTATGTACCCGAAAGCCTGCTTTAAAGGAGGGCATGGAGATGGAAGATAGATTTTACGAAGAAGAGGAGCTTAGCTTAAGCCAGCTCTTTGAGGTCCTTAAAAGAAGGAAAAATCTGATAATTTACTTCTTTATCTTCACCGTGGTGATAATAACAGGGCTTTCCTTTCTGAAAACTCCCATATATGAAGCCAAGGCAACCATTTTAATAGATAGAGAAGGAGCCAACGTCCTTATTTTCAGGGATCTTTTCACAGTGCAGGGTGGAAACTGGGATCAGAAGTTTAACTCCCAGGTAAGAATGATAAAGAGCCATACCCTTGCAAAAAAAGTTATAAAGAAGCTGAATCTGGAAGGGGAACTCTCCGCAGGGCTTAGAGTTCAGAACCCCAATATCAGACTTTCCATGCTCGTAAAAAGGTTTCTTTCCCATCTTAAGGTTCAGCCCATCCCCAAGACAAGGCTTGTTGAGGTCAAATACAGAGACACCGATCCTAAAAGGGCGGCCCAGATAGTAAACACCCTTGTGGACGAATTTATAAAATTTACAATAGAGCTCAAGGGAGAATCTGCAAGACGGGCGTCAGAATACCTGACAGAACAGATAGAAAAACTGCGTAGAAACCTTGCGGAGAAGGAGAAGGAACTTCAGAAGTACAGTCAGAGAAAGGACCTGTATTACCTTACAGACAAACAGAACACCATAATCCAGAAGTTTGCCCAGCTTAACAACGCCTATACAAAGGCTCAGATCAACAGGGTGAATCAGGAATCCTTTTATCGTGAGCTTCTCTCGAAGAAATACGAGGAATATCCCAACGTTGTAAACAATCCATTGATACAGTCTTTGAAGGCAGAGTATTCAAAGCTCGAGGCAGAATACAGACAGAAGGCTGCCATTTTTAAGCCAGACTATCCTGAGATGAAGAGTCTTCGTTCCAGAATGCAAGCTCTGAAGGAACGAATTGCCAAGGAAACGAGAAACCTTGGAGAGGAGGCCCTGAGAGCTGCCCGGGCAAGATATCTTTCTGCCCTCAAGGCAGAACAGTCCCTTAAGCAACTACTTGATGAGCAGAAAAAACAGATGAGCGCAGCCAATACCAGCAGCATATATTACAACAGTTTGAAGATAGAAGTTAAAAACATGAGGAACCTGCTGGAGCATCTTACCAAGAAACAGAAGGAGTCCCTGCTTTCTGCCAACCTTGAAGGAATGAGAACGAGCAATATAAAAATAGTGGACAGGGCAGAAGTACCACTTATACCGGTAAGTCCAGATAAAAAACTTAATTTCCTTCTTGCAGTGCTTCTCGGGCTTTCCGGTGGCATTTTCCTCGCCTTTGTGGTGGATGCCCTTGATAACTCAATAAAGAGCCCAGAAGAGGTGGAAAAGCTCTTCAGGCTTCCGGTGCTCGGCGTAACCCCCAATCTCAATGGGGCTGCCAGCGACGCCTATGGCAGATATTATGGTAAGAAGAAAAGAAAGGGCGGTGGAAATACGTCTCCAGAACTTATAGTAATAAAGGACCCTGAATCCCAGTTCGCAGAACTCATTAAGACCATAACCACGTCTATATTGCTTTCGAAACCCAAGTCTCCACCAAAGGTACTTACCATAACCAGTTCAATGCCAAAGGAAGGAAAAACAACCATTGCTACAAATCTTGCCCTTTCCCTCGCAACATTGCAGAAAAAGGTTCTTCTTGTGGATGGAGATCTTAGAAGGCCCATGGTGCATAAGGTGTTCAATATTTCCAATAAGACAGGTCTTTCCACCCTTATGTCGGGAAGAAGTACCCTCTCTGAGTCTGTAAAGGTATATAAGGGAAACGAAAATATTTTCCTCCTTCCAGCCGGTCCGATACCGCCCAATCCCGTGGAACTTCTTAATTCCAGCACCATGGAAAAGTTCATGGATTACGCCCGGGAGAAATTTGACCATGTAATAATGGATGCTCCACCTCTTGTAGGGATCTCTGACCCCATGGTGCTTGCCAAAATGTCCGATGGGGTAATAGTGGTTATCTGGGCGGGAAAGACCACGAGAAAGAGGCTGGAGGATTCCATTTCCCTTTTAAGGAAATACGATATTTCACCCCTGGGAATAATAGTCAACAGAATTGGATACAGGGGATCCTATTATTACTACGATTATTATGGATATTACTATTATGGCGAAGGATCTGCACAGTCACATTCTTCCGAAACTTGATGACGGCGCTAAAAACTGGGAAGAATCCCTTACTATTGCGCGGGCAGCGGTAACCGATGGGGTCTCTACCATAGTTGCCACGCCTCATTACGGAAGGATCTCGGAACCGGAAGTCATTGAAAAGTCTGAAAACCTCATAGAGGAGCTCAGGGAAAAATTGAAGAGAGAAAATATAGATCTGGAAGTCAAACTGGGGTTTGAGGTTTTCCTTTCCTTTGAAACCCTTGAAAGGATAAAAACCGAAGGCGAAGCCCTTGCCATCAGAGATACCAGATTTATCTTTATAGAATTTCCCTTCCTTTTTCTTTATCCCAATGTCACTTCCATGATAGAAACCATTGTGGAGAGCGGTTTTATTCCCATAATTGCTCATCCGGAGAGGAATGATACCCTGGCTTCGAGGCCTGAGCTGCTCTATGACCTTATAAAGGCTGGAGCCCTCAGTCAGGTGAATACAGGAAGCCTTACAGGGGGTTTTGGTTCCAGGGCAAGGAAGGCAGGATTCCTCTTTCTTGAAAATTCTCTGGCGCAGGTGGTTGCAACCGACGCCCATAATGCTACATCAAGGCCTCCGCTTTTTTCTCCTGCAATTAAAGCTTTAAAGAAACATTTTTCCGATGAAGAAATAAAAATTTTTGTGGAGGAAAACCCTTCCCTGATACTTCAGGGAGAGAAACCCAGCTTTTTCCCACAGCCAATTAAAAGGAGGAAGTTTCTGTTATGAACAAAAACCCTGGAATTAAAATACTCGGAATACTCATACTTCTTTCTCCTTTTCCCATGGGGTCGGCCTTATGCTGGTCCCTTTATCTCCTGCTTTTTTTCGTAGCCTTTTCTGCCTATAAAATGTGGCCTGCCGAAGTGGTTTTACCACCTGAACCGGAGATAAGGGTGGCTCAATATGCCTTTAAGGCACTTGGAGTATTTGCCCTCATTCAGCTGATTCCCCTGCCTAAATTTGTAATAAAAATCCTTTCGCCGGGGGAAATGCAGATTTTGAACCTGGCGGGATTTGACCCGTCTGTATACACCCTTTCCCTCATTCCTGCCCGTACGTTCTTTTATATCCTTGGAACGTTACCACTGATTCTTCTCATAATAGCTTTATGGATGAGGGAATGGAAAAAGGATGAATTCTTATTCATCTTCCGTATAATTCTTGTTACAGGACTTGTTCAGGCTATAATAGCCCTCCTGAGATTTGCAACAAAGGTTAAAAAGCTATTTCTTTTCTTCGGCCCGGAAATCAACGTTAATTACGCGACCGGAACCCTGAGAAACCCTGACCATTTCGCTGCGATGATGGAGATAATACTCCCTATTTCCATTGCCTATGTTATATACCGGTCAAAGGAGAAGGGATTCTTTGCCCTGCTTAATTCGTCTGAAATACCCTTTGTTTTTGTCCCGTTTTTTGTGCTGGCAGCTGCCATCCTTGCAGGTTCAAGGGCAGGAATGGGAGCTTTGCTGGTGTCAGTGGTTCTCGTTTTTTACCTTATCCTTTACAGGAATTTTCATCCTGTAAAAAGAAGCTTTCTGCGCAGTCTCCTGATTTTTGTGGCGGTGGGAATTATATTCTTTGGAACATTATTGACCTATAAAAAATTTACCGGTATGGACCCAAGACCGGAATACTGGGCAGCTACTTCTTCAATATATAGAGATTTTCCGATTTTCGGGACAGGTTTTTCCACGTTTCCCTCGGTTGTTGAACTTTACATAAAGAAGGATTACAACGGCGTCCTTGTGGAGCATGCCCATAACGATTATCTTGAGTTGCTTTCGGAGGCGGGGATAGTGGGATTTGCCCTTATTTTCATTCCCATCCTGGCTCTTTTGCTCTGGAATTTCAGACACTGGGAGATCCGCAGATATTACCTTGTGAGGATAATGAACGCCGGCATTCTGGCTGCATTGAGTGCCCTTGCGGTGCATTCCTTCTTTGATTTTCCCATGAGGGTTCCGGCAATATATTTGATGGTTACAACCCTGTTCGGGATGTCCCTTGCCCTTGTTAACTTCAGGAGGAAAAAATGAGGAAATGGCTTTTTCTCTTGATGATAATTTTCCTTGCTTTGTTTGTTTTATGTTTTTTCCCGGGGCTTAGATATTTTGACTATTATGCCCAGTATGTACGTGCGCTTGATAAAAGGGATGAAGCCACAGTCAGGTGGAGTATATCCCTTAACCCCCTGTATCCCCATTCACATATGCTCCTTTCTTCCATTTACTTGAAGGAAAGCAATAAAAAACCTGAACTGTTTAATAAAGCTCTTAAAGAACTGGAAATTGCGGTAAAGCTCGGCTCAAGAAGGGGAAAAATAAGCTGGAATGCTCTGAGAACCTTCCTTTCCCTCTGGCCATTCCTTGACGGGGAGCAGAAAAAGCTTGCCATACGCTCGGGAAGAATCGCCATAAGAAGACTTAAATCCCGCGAGTTCGAGGATGTCCTGGACCTGTGGTCCACCTACTGCAGGGATTTTAAATTTATTGCTCAAATCCTTGAAGAGAAACCCTATCTTTTCAAGATCGTGGGAGAATATGTAAAGAAAAACAAATTGCCCCTTGACTGGCGCTGGAAGGCCCTTACCCTTTACGAAAACTATTTAGTGGAAAATGCAGCTACTGAAAGGCCAGACGTTATGTCCCTTTCAACCCTTAAACGCTCCCTGAATACCCTTAAGCAGATACGATTTTATTATAAATTGAGTGGTTTAAAATTCAGAATGAAATTGTACAGGGACCTTTTTGAAAATATTGCATGGTACCTTGTTATGAAGGAACCCACACCCGAGGCCATTCTTGACTTTGCAGACTCTTCCTCGTCAACCGAAAAAATAATCGAACTTTTAAACTACCTCGAAGAAAAGGGATTTTTCGCAAAAAGGACAATGAAAAGGCTTTACACAAGGGAGTACCTGCTTTACAAAAGCAAAAACTACGACAAATTAAAGGAGGAGATAAATTCCTTTGTGAGCGATATTGGATGGGTAAAGAAGGAGGAGATGGACGATTTTATCAGAATGAGGCTCCTTCTCGTTGACATCTATTACGAGGAAAACCTCCTATTAAGCGCCCGCCAGATAGTGGATGAGCTTTTAAAAATAAACCCTCAGAATCCCGAGGTTCTTTTAAGGCTGAAAAGGATTAAGGAAATGCTGGGAGAGGACTTTACGGAAAAATCTCCCTATTTCCTTTACGGTCCAGAAATAGAAGTTTTTATTAACAGCGGTGTAACACGTTTCGATTTTTCGCCACTTGTGGGTCAGAAGGAAATGGTCATTTCTTCCACCATAAACCCCGGATTTACAGGGAAATTATTGACTGTTTACATGAATGGAGAAGTCGCCTTTGAAGAATATGTTGAAAATTTAAACGAGAAATTTAAAATCCCTCTCCCCGGTAGCCTTGACTTTTACAGGGTGGAAATTAGAATATGGTAGGATGTTAAGTTGAGAGAAAAAATGGGAAAATTGGAAAATGAAAATTTTAGGGTTGGAAGTGTATCCACTGCTTAGTCTTATTCTGGGAACCTTTCTTCTTTCGTTTATGTTTACCTATATCGCAGTTAAAATTTCTCACAAATTTAAACTTTATGATAAGGTGGAAGAAAGGAAAATTCATAGCGGGAACATTCCGAGAATAGGCGGAATTTCAATTTTCCTGAGCTTAATGTTCGGGATCATTTTAAGCGAAATATTTTTAAGCAAAATCGTCTTCGCCAGACCCCACAATCTAAAGGTGCTATTCATTTACATATTATCTATGGCGGTTATCTTTACACTGGGACTTGTGGATGACATTAAAGGGCTGGGAGCGTATTCAAAATTTCCTGTTGAAATTGCAGTGGCACTCTTACTTTATTTTTATGGTTTTAAAATTGAATTTCTGTCGTTGCCCTGGGGTGGAAGTGTGAAACTGGGAATTTTTGCCCCGATAATCACAATATTCTGGGTCGTGGGGGTAATGAATGCCATAAACCTTATAGACGGCCTTGACGGTCTTGCGGTGGGAATCTCTATATTTGCTTCCACTTCAATGCTTGCCATTTTTCTTCTTAAAGCGAGACTTGAATTTGCAGCGGTGATTGCCGGTTTGATTGGGGCTCTTCTTGGCTTTATCCCATTTAATTTGAACCCTGCCAGAATATTTCTGGGGGATAGCGGAAGTCTTACTATCGGATTTATTCTTGCAACCTTTGCTCTTAAAAGTTCAGAAAAGGCAAATCTTGCCATTTCTATGTCCGTTGCTGTGATTATTCTCTTCATTCCTATTCTGGATACCCTGTTTGCCATTTACAGAAGGATCAGGAATAGGGCTCCTCTATTTTCCGCTGACAATGACCATATACATCACAGACTGCTGAGAAAACTGGGCTCTCATAGACTTGCTTCCTTTCTTCTTATAGGGCTTTCTGCCCTGTTTTCCTTTGCAGGAGTGTTTATAAGTATTTCAGGAGGAACAGCCAGAATGATAGTGCTTATCTCTGCCCTTATTTTTGCCCTGATATTCCTTTTTCTGCTTGGATATTCAAGGCCTTCATCCGTACCAGCACTAAGTGAGGAAAAGGTTTCTTCTAATAAATAAAATCGTTCTCAGCGTCTTCAAAAAGAGGCCATTTACTGTCTTTTTCTAACAATACTGGATGATTTGTGGGCAGTTTATTTTCAAATAAGGATCGCTCCAGATAATCCCATGCTCATGTTTGGGCGAGTAAAAATTTGTGGTTTTGTAAAGAACCTCTGCCACATCGGAAAGTACGTGGAATCCATGGGCAAAGCCCTCAGGATGATAAAGCATTTTTTGTTTTCTTCTGAAAGTCTTACCGCCACCCATTTACCATAAAATGGAGAGACTTTTCTTTTAACCTCTTTTGGTCTTTCCGTATCCTCTGCATAGGTCAACTTATTCAGTACGACAATCCTGTAGTTTTTATTAACGTCCTGGCGTACAAATTCACTACCTATAAATCCTGCTCCTCCTGTTACGAGTATTGTTTTTATAATAATCCTTCCGCCATGGAAATTTTAAATTAAATTTTTAAAATTTCAGAGTATTTTTTTGCCACTAACTTCCAGTTATACCTCTCCTTTAATATTTTGTTATAATGCTCCCGAATGGATTCCAGAAAGCCGGATATATCCCTTTTTTCTTCAATTGATTTAATTAGTGAGGATAGGGATTCTGATGAAGTAAAATAAAGTCCTGCGTCTTCCAGAACTTCGCGGTTGAATGGTACATCGTAGGCAAAAACCAGATTACCGCTGGCTATAGCTTCAAGAAGGG
>Ga0256835_1001214_pt1 | contig 15873 bp, 9 predicted proteins | sample PIR30metaG_FD_185972 | JGI IMG/M metagenome (GOLD analysis project Ga0256835, IMG submission 185972) | Hydrothermal vent microbial communities from East Pacific Rise, Pacific Ocean - PIR-30 | ecosystem: Environmental > Aquatic > Marine > Hydrothermal vents | place: Pacific Ocean: East Pacific...
AAAAGGCATTTCTCTTTGAACTGGCTCATGGTCAAAACTTTATTATAGGTTTTCAATTCTTTTGCGGACTTTCCCCTTCCCGGGCACTTTCCCTCCGCATCTCTTCCAGCAGTTCCAGGGCCTCACGGAGGCTCTTCACCTGGGTGACAGTGAGCGTGAGCTTGTCGTTCTTTTCCTTCAGACGGAAACGGCGGGGTCTCTTCTGGATGAAAAAGAGAATATTCCGGAAAAGGTCGGAGCTGTAAAAGGGTGACTCGCGGTCGCTCGCGAAGACCGCCATGAGGGTCTCCTGTTTAAGGATGATGCGTTCGTGGGCGAGTTGCATGGCGGTGCGGCGCAGCCGGACGATGTCGGTGAGGGCACGCGCCTCGGGGGGCAGAGGGCCGAAACGGTCTTCCAACATCTTCTCGAAGGTCTGCAGCTGCTCCTCGCCGGTGAGGTCGTTGAGCTGGCGATACAGCTTCATCTTCTCCGTCGTGCTTCCCACATACTCGTCGGGCAGCATCACCGGCAGGTCGGTGTCGATCTGGGTGTCCTGGACGTAGATCCGCCCCCCTTCCCTACGTTCTTTTTGTTCTTTTTCCCGAAAAAGATCCTTGAACTCCCCTTCGCGCAGCTCCTGCATGGCCTCCTGGAGGATACGTTGGTAGGTCTCGAAGCCGATGTCGGCGATGAAGCCGCTCTGTTCGGCGCCGAGGAGGTTGCCCGCCCCCCGGATGTCGAGGTCTTGCAGGGCGATGTTGAAGCCGCTGCCCAACTCGGAGAACTCGGCCAGCGCCTTGAGGCGGCGCCGTGCTTCGGGCGTCACCAACGTCAGCGGCGGCGCCAGCAGATAACAGAACGCCTTGCGGTTCGACCGCCCCACACGTCCCCGCAGCTGATGCAGGTCGCTCAGCCCGAAATGATGGGCATTGTTGATGAAGATCGTATTGGCATTGGGAATGTCGAGGCCCGACTCGATGATCGTCGTCGCCACCAGCACATCATACTCTCCGGCGATGAAGCCCAGCATCACCGCCTCCAGCTGCCGCGGTTCCATCTTCCCATGGGCGATGCCGATGCGGATATTGGGCACCACCGAGGCGATCTTCTCCGCCACCTTGTGGATGTTCTCCACGCGGTTGTGGATGAAGAAGACCTGGCCGCCACGGTTGAGCTCGTATTCGATCCCCTCGCGGATGATCTGGTCGTTGAAGGTATACAACTCAGTGATGATGGGCTGGCGGTTGGGCGGGGGGGTGTTGATGATGGCCAGGTCGCGCGCGCCCATGAGCGAGAACTGCAGCGTGCGGGGGATGGGCGTGGCCGTGAGGGTGAGGGTGTCCACCTCGGTACGCAACTGCTTGAGCTTCTCCTTGGCCGCCACGCCGAACTTCTGCTCTTCGTCAATGATCAGCAGGCCCAGATCCTTGTATTTCACATCCTTACTCAGGAGACGGTGGGTGCCGATGAGGATGTCGATCTTCCCTTCGGCCAGACGCCGCAGGGTCTCCCGTTGCTCGGAGGGTTTCTTCAGACGCGAGATGAAGTCGACCGTCGCGGGGAAGCCCTTGAGTCGTTCGGTGAAGGTGCGGTAGTGCTGCATCGCCAGGATGGTGGTGGGCACCAGCACCGCCACCTGCTTGCTGTCGGCCACCGCCTTGAACGCCGCCCGTATGGCCACCTCCGTCTTGCCGAAGCCCACGTCGCCGCAGATGAGCATGTCCATAGGGTGGGGCGCCTCCATCGCCTCCTTCACCTTGCGTGTGGCGGTGACCTGGTCGGGCGTGTCCTCGAACATGAACGACGCCTCCAACTCCTGCTGCAGATAGCTGTCGGGAGAGAAGGCAAAGCCCTCCTTCTGCATGCGACGGGCATAAAGGGCGATGAGCTCGCGGGCAATGTCCTTGACGCGGCTCTTGGTCTTCTGCTTGAGCGTCTTCCACGCCCGGCCACCCAGTTTGTGGATCGTGGGAGGCTCGTTGTCCTTGCCCTTGTATTTGGAGATGCGGTGCAGGCTGTGGATGCTCACATAGAGGATGTCGTTGTCCTTGTACACCAGCTTCACCACCTCTTGTGTGCGGCCGTTGTTCTCGATGCGCACCAGTCCGGCAAAACGGCCGATACCATGGTCGACATGCACCACATAGTCGCCGGGATGGAGGGCTTTGAGCTCCTCGATGGTGAGCATCTCCTGGCGTGTGAAGTTTTTCTGCAGGCGGTAGCGCTGGTAACGGTCGAAGATCTGGTGGTCGGTGAAGCAGACGAGGCGCAGGTCATGGTCGATGAAGCCCTCATGCAGGTCACGGTCGCAGATGTCATAGGGCACATCGGGGATGAGGCTGGCGAGGATCTCGCGCAGGCGCTGCAGCTGCGCCTCGTTGGAGGAGAGGAGCCACAGGCGGTATCCTTCGGCAGCCAGCTCGGAGAGGCGCGTCGCCAGCAGCTCGAAGTTCTTCCGGAATGCGGGTTGCGGCGAAATGTTGAAGTCGACCACCTGCGCGGCCGGGCCGGGAGAGATATTGCCGAACTCCACCACGCGGAAGGTGTCGAGCAGCTCTTCGAAGCGGGCAGCGCCCATCAGCGGCGGCGGGGCAGGAGGTTCTTCGTCCTCCTCTGCCGGCGGCGGGGGGAGCGTATTAAGCTCGTCCAGCTCTTCGAGCATGCGGTGGATGAGCTGGCGGTCGCGCACCCACACCGTCGCCGATGGCGGCAGCAGCGACAGCACCGGCACGCGCTCGGTCACCTCGGCACGGCTGCTCACGTCCGGCAGCAACACCGCCTGCGGCACCTTCTCGACCGAGAGCTGCGTCTCGATATCGAACGTGCGGATCGAGTCGATACGTTCGCCGGCGAGATCGAAACGGTAAGGCCGCTCGGCAGCATAGGAGAAGACGTCGAGGATGCCACCCCGCACGGCATACTCGCCCGGCCCCGTGACGAAGTCGACCGGGCGGAAGCCTTTGGCCAGCAGCTCTTCTTCAAGCAGCGAGAGGGTCATCTCCTCGCCCTGCCGCAGGCGGATGCTGTCGCGCACGAGGGTGCGGCGGCTCACGGTCATCTCCGCCAACGCCTCGGGCCAGGTGACCACCATCAGCTTGCGCACACCGGCAGAGAGCATCTGCAGCACCTCGCTGCGGAGAATCTTGTTCGAGGCATCCTCCTGGCCGTAGCGGATATGGCGTTTGTAGGAGGAGGGCAGGAAGCGTACGGTGACGTCGCGGGCGAAGTTCTCCAGGTCGTTGAAGAAGTAGGCGGCCTCCTCCATCTCGGGGAGGACGAAGAGCTGGACGGCATGCAGGTCACGGGCCAGCGACGCCGCCAGCAGGGCGGATGACGAGCCGGCCAGGCCGCGCAGGTGCAGCGACACAGGCTCCTCTTCCCGCAGCAGCGCCAACAACGTCGCACGCCGCGGGTGGGTACTGTAATGCTCCAGAGGATCTTTCCTGCCTTCGCTCATCCGGGCGCAAAGGTAGGAAAGATGCCGCTAACGCCGGATGATGCGCAGCACTTTTTCCCCGTCGTGCCACGAGACGCGCACCAGATAGAGCCCCGGCCGCAGGGCAGAGAGGTCGAGGCTGAGCTGCGGCGCGGCGGCCCGGCGCTGCTCAACAAGACGCTGCCCGACAAGGTTGGTGACTGTGATGCGCACCTCGCCCGTGCCGGCCGGCAGGGAGAGATAGACCTGCCCGCCGGTGGGGTTGGGCCAGAGCTGTACCTCATCGCCGTGAACACCTGTCACCGCATTACACGATTCCACATGGACGGTCACCTCGTCGGTGAGGGTGCACCCCCTCGTATCGGTCACCGTCACGCTATACACCCCGCTGTCGGACACCGTAAGCGTCTGTGCAGTGGAGTTGTCCGACCAGAGATAATCGGTATACCCCGGTCCCGCATCGAGGGTGAGAGTGGTGCCGGCACAGATCGTTGTATCCGTAAATGGGATCAGGTCTATGGTGTCGGCATACCCGCAAGAGTGCTCCAGCCAAACGTCGTCCACGTACAGCACCGACCCCACAGGAGGCAGACTCCCGGAGAACATCCTCCCGGAAGCAAAGACAATGTTCACCGTATCGGGCACGAAGTCGCCGGTGCCCACCACAAAGCGGAATGGGCTGTAGACATCGACGGGCTCCAGCTCAAAGAGATTGAACCGGCGGTCGCGTTCACCAAGGTCCTCATCCCAACGGCTGTAGATCACGACCACCTGTGCCTTGTCGTCGGCAGTAGCGGGGAAATACTTGTAATATCCGCTCACGGCGGTGGGGGTAAACTGTACGGGAAATCCTCCTTCGATAGACTCGATCATCAGCTCGCCCGACGAGACGATGCCGGCATGGGAGTCGAACATGTCGAGGCTGACGGTCTCCAGGCGCAGGGCCAGCTCCCCCCCATGGGCATCCTGGGTGGGGGTGCACATGGGCTTGCTCCGCATCGCAGCCGTCACCCAGTTGGCACTTTCCCAACCCACGGGGTCGGTATAGGTGACCGGTTCCCACGCCTCGAAGTCGCCGTTGGGGATCGACGTAGAATCATCGTCGAAAGCCAGGCGGTCGACCCACACCTTGCCTCCGGGACGGGGATCCCACGGTGTGGTGGCGGCAATCCCCACAAAGGCGGTGTCGGGGGCCTCGGCAGGCACGTTCAGCGCAAAGGCCTTGCGCTGCCATCCCTCCCGGGTGCCCGTCAGGGCCAGCCAGGTGACCGCCTGCACCTCTCCCCCCCGCTTGAAAGCCACCACAAGGATCAGCGTATCCTCCTCAGGAAGATCATACCGGAAATAGCCCGTAAGACTATCGGGCTGACCCGTATAAGGAAAACCTCCCACAAACTGCAGATCGGGATAGTCGCCGCTCACATACCCCTGACAGATGACAAAAGCGGGAAGCGTATCCTCACCGAAAGCCTCATTATGCAGATACAAAGCCCCTTCGCCGGAATAGGCCTCCTCACTCTTTTCCACCAACAGCAACGTGTCGGTAATACCTTTGTACTTGACGGTAAAAGCATTGGAAGAATACCATGAGACCGGATCTTCATAGAGCTCCCGGGTCTCCCATGCCTCGAACCCCCGGTTGGGCACGTTCTGCGCCCTTACGGAAAACAAAGGCACGATCATCAACAGAAAAAGTAGCATTTTTTTCATCTTCTATCCTCCTTTTTTCTCGAACATCTACAAATATCTACAGACAAATTTACGGCTCTCTGCAGAGAAAGTCAACCATGCTTGCCTGGGGGACTTTCTTTTCCGGGGAAATATCCGCACTTTTGCATGCGGATCACAGGACTATCCGATGAAGGATCTAACGCGGGGCAAGGAGGCCAGGCTGATCATCCGCTTTGCGACGCCGATGTTGCTGGGAAATCTCTTTCAGCAGCTTTACAACATCGTCGACAGCATCATTGTGGGCAATGTGCTGGGCAAACAGGCGCTGGCGGCAGTGGGGGCATCGTATCCGGTGATCTTCACGGTGATCTCCCTGCTCATCGGCGTGGCCAGCGGCACCACCATCGTCATCGCCCAGTATTTCGGTGCCCGGCAATACGAACAGGTCAAGAAGGCAATGGACACTTTTTACATCTTTGCCTTTTTTGCTTCGATCTTCCTCTCGGCCCTAGGCATCTACTTCAGCGACGACCTGTTCCGGCTGTTGAAGCTGCCGGCGGAGGTGCTGCCCCAGGCGCGGGAATACCTTCACATCATCCTGGCGGGCATCATCGTCTTCTTTGGCCTCAACGGCACCAACGCCATCCTGCGGGGGCTGGGCGACTCGAAGACACCGCTCTTCTTCCAGGCGGGGGCAACCCTCACCAACATCGCCCTCGACCTCTTGTTCGTGGTGGTGTTCCGCTGGGGCATCGCCGGCGCCGCCATCGCCACCGTACTGGCCCAGGCATTGGCATTGGGAGTGGCCATCTGGTACCTCAACAAACACCACCGTCTGATCCACATCTCCCTGTTCGGGATGCGCTTCGACCGCGAGATCTTCCGCAAAAGCATCCGCATCGGCCTGCCCACAGGCTTTCAACAGACCTTCGTCGCCCTGGGGATGATGGCCCTCATGGGCATCGTCAACACCTTCGGCACCGACGTCATCGCCGCCTATTCGGTGGCCGGGCGTCTCGACTCGCTGGCCATCCTGCCGGCGATGAACTTCTCCGCCGCCCTGGCCACCTTTGTCGGCCAGAACCTGGGCGCCGGCAAGCCCGAACGGGTCAAAAAAGGACTCTTCGCCACCTTCTGGATGAGCGCCCTCTTCTCGCTGGTGATCACCGCCGTCATGCAAATCTTCCCCGAGCAGCTGATGAGCCTCTTCACCCAGGATGCAAATGTCATCGCCATAGGACGGCAGTATCTGGTCATTGTAAGTGCTTTTTACATCGTCTTTTCGGCCATGTTCGCCCTCAACGGGGTGTTACGCGGTGCCGGCGACACGCTCGTGCCGATGTTCATCACCCTCTTTGCCCTGTGGGTCATCCGCATCCCTTCGGCATGGCTGCTCTCGCGCCATCTGGGGGTCATCGGCATCTGGTGGGCCGTGCCCCTGGGCGCCTTCACCGGCTTCACCCTCACGTTCCTCTACTATCTCACCGGCAAATACCGTGAGAAGGTGGTCGTCCGCCGTCCTGCCGCGGCCAAGCCTCCGGAGGGAACCCCTGTGGTGTGACAGGCCATGCCGGAAAGGCGAACTTTTTTTACCTTTGTTGCATAACCTTTCAACCCCGGTGGCATGATCCAGTCGATGACAGGCTACGGCAAGGCGACGAAAGATCTCCCGGAGCGGCAGATCACCGTCGAGGTGCGTTCGCTCAACTCCAAGCAGGCCGACATCATCCTGCGCATCCCGACGCTCTTCCGGAGCCGCGAGATGGAACTGCGCAAGATCGTCGCCAGCCGGCTGGTACGGGGCAAGATCGAGGTGATCCTCACCGTCAACGACCTCACCGGGCGCACACTCCCTGAGGTCAATGCCACGGCAGTGGAACACTATCTCTCCCGTCTTCGCGACATCGCCAGCCGCACCGGTATCCGCGACGAGAGCGCCCTGGTGCAGGCACTGCTGCGCTGGCCCGAGATCCTCACCGAAAAAGACCAGGAGATCGACGAAACCCTCTGGCAGCAAACCCTCGAAACCCTCGACGAGGCCCTCCAGGCGACCGAGGCCTTCCGCCGCCGCGAAGGCGAAGCCCTCGAAGCCGATATGCGCGGTCACGTACAGACGATCTTGCAGCTGCTCGAGGAGGTCACCCCCCTCGAAGCCGAACGCATCGAACGCGTCCGCCAACGCCTGCAGAAACATCTCGACGAACTGCCTAACCTCCAGAGCGCCGACCGCGAACGCTTCGAACAGGAAATCGCTTATTACCTCGACAAACTCGATATCAACGAAGAAAAAGTCCGCCTGGCCAACCACTGCCGCTACTTCCTCGAGACCCTCGAACAAGAAGAGTATCCCGGCAGGAAACTGGGATTCATCGCCCAGGAGATGGGCCGCGAGATCAACACCCTCGGCGCCAAAGCCTCCCACGCCGGCATACAGAAGCTCGTCGTCAGGATGAAAGACGAGCTGGAAAAGATCAAAGAACAGAGCTTTAACGTTTTGTAAACCCGTACCACGGTGACCACTCCAAATGCCCACGGAAAAGTGCTCATCTTCTCCTCCCCCTCGGGAGCGGGCAAGACGACCATCGTCCATCACCTGCTGAAGACCTTCCCCTCGCTGGCCTTTTCGGTGTCGGCCACCACACGCCCCCGCCGCCCTCATGAGGTCGACGGGAAAGATTACTACTTCCTCACCCCCGAAGAGTTCCGGAAAAAGATCGAGGAAGGGGCTTTTGTCGAGTGGGAAGAGGTATACAAAGACACCTACTACGGCACGCTCCGCAGCGAGGTCGACCGCCTGCTGGGGCAAGGCAAGCATGTCGTCTTCGATGTCGACGTGAAGGGGGCCCTCAACATCAAGAAACAGTTTGGCGACAGGGCTCTCTCCATCTTTGTGATGCCCCCCTCGATCGAGGAACTTGAGAAACGGCTGCGCCACCGCTCCACCGACCCCGAGGAGAGCATCCGCGAACGCGTCGCCAAAGCCCGCATCGAGATGGGTTACGCCGACAAGTTCGACGTCATCCTGGTGAACGACCAGCTTGACAAGGCCCTGAAAGAGGCGGAAGAGATCGTACGGAAATTCATCGGAGAGAGATGAGAACAGGACTTTTCTTCGGCAGCTTCAACCCCGTGCATATCGGCCATACGGCTATCGCCAACTATTTTGCGGAATATGCGGACCTGCGGGAGGTGTGGTTCGTCGTCTCGCCGCAGAACCCACTGAAGGAGCGGGCTACGCTGCTGCCCGAGTACCACCGCCTGGAGCTGGTGCGGCTGGCCCTCGAGGACGATCCCCGTTTCCGGGCCAGCGACATCGAGTTCCGCCTGCCCCGCCCCTCCTACACCATCGACACCCTCGCCTACCTGGAAGAAAAATACCCCAAACGCACCTTCATCCTCATCATGGGTGCCGACAACCTGCTCACCCTCCACAAGTGGAAGAACTTTGAAGAGCTGGTGCGGCGGTATGAGATCGTGGTCTATCCCAGGAAGGGATACGAAACGGCCGCCCTGCCACCCACGCTGGCACGGCTGCGCACCCCGCCACGCATCACCCTCGCCCAGGCACCCCTCATGGAGATCTCTTCCAGCTTCCTGCGCCAGGCCATCCGCGAAGGAAAAGACATGCGCTTCTTCTTCCGCGAACCGGTATGGCGTTACATCCGCGACATGCACTTCTACGAGAAATCACCTGCGTAACACCCTCTGACCATGATGATCCGGAACCTGCTCATCCCCCCAGCCCGTCGAAGATGTGGTGCTCCGCCTTTCTCCATCTTTTAGTTTTCCCAAAAAGAGTACATTTGATCCACGCCAAACCTAGCAAGACCATGAAAAAGACATTGAACCTTTCAACCCTTCTCCTCCTTCTTATCTTCCCCCTAGCCGCCCAGCCGGGCAACAAACCCTTGCCCCAGGATCCCGAAGTGATCACCGGCACGCTGAAGAACGGCCTTCGGTACTACATCCGTCACAACAGCCGACCGGAGAAGCGGGTGGAATTCCGCCTGGTGGTCAACGCCGGCTCGATCCTCGAAGATGACGACCAGCAGGGACTGGCACACTTCTGCGAACATATGGCCTTCAACGGCAGCAAACACTTCTCGAAGAACCAGGTGGTCGACTTCCTCGAAGAGTCGGGCATGCGCTTCGGCGCCGACCTGAACGCCTACACCTCCTTCGACGAGACGGTGTACAAGTTCCAGATCCCTTCCGACCGCCGGGGACTGCTCGACTCGGCCTTCCTCATCCTCGAGGACTGGGCCCACAACCTCACCCTCGACCCCGAAGAGATCGACAAAGAACGCGGGGTCATCGAAGAAGAGTGGCGCCTGGGACTGGGTGCGCAGGACCGCATGCAGAAGAAATACTTCCCCATCCTCTTCCGCGGCTCGCGATATGCCGAACGCCTCCCCATCGGCAAGATGGAGATCATCCGCAACTTCCCCTATGATGCGTTGCGGCGCTTTTACCACGACTGGTACCGCCCCGACCTGCAGGCTGTGATCGTCGTAGGCGACATCGACCCGGCCTATGCCAAGAAAATGATCCTCAAGCACTTCAAAAAGATACGCAACCCCAGACCCGAGCGGCCCCGCAAGGTGTACGGCCTGCCCGACAATGACAAACCCATCATCGCCGTGGCCACCGACAGGGAAGCCACCAACAACCAGGTGGCCATCTTCTGGAAACACCCCAAGACCCATCTGGTCACCTACGACGATTACCGCCGTTCGCTGATGCTTTCGCTCATCTCCGGCATGCTCAACGACCGCTTTTTCGAGATCACCCAAAAACCCGATGCTCCCTTCCTGTATGCCGGCTGCACCTACAGCGGCTTCCTCGTCCGCACCCGCGACGCCTGGCAGGCCTTCGCCATCCCCAAAAGCAACCAGATCGAAAAAGCTTTTGCCACCCTCATCCGTGAAAACATCCGCGCCAAACGCTACGGCTTCACTCCCGGCGAGCTCAAAAGACAAAAGGCCAAGATCCTCAGCAACTACGAGAACATGCTGAAAGAAAAGGACAAGACCAACTCCGCTTCGTATGTTGATGAGTATGTCCGGAACTACCTCGAACAGGAAGCTTTCCCCGGCATAGAGAAAGAGTACGAGCTGGTCAGCAAGATGCTCCCCTCGATCACCCTCACCGAACTGAACCGGATGATCGACACCCTGGTGACGGAAAAGAACACCGAGATCCTGGCGACCGGACCGGCACGGCCCGACAATCATGTTCCGGATACCACCACCCTGAGGGACCTTTACGTAAAGACGCTCAGCACACCGGTAGAGCCCTATGTGGACAAGACCGTCAGCAACGATCTTAACCAAGGCTCTTTGCCGGGGGCGGCGATCGTCCAGACCCGTAAGGATACCATTTTCGGATATACGGAAATCACCCTCGCCAACGGGGTGACCGTGGTGATGAAACCCACCCCGTTCAAGAACGACCAGATCCTGATGGACTCGTACAGCTACGGAGGAAGTTCGTTGCTGCCTTCCGAGAAGGCTTTCATGGCCCGTGTCCTGCCGACGGTGATCCAGCGTTGTGGTGTGGGGGAGATGAGCGCTACCGACCTGAAGAAGATGCTGGCCGGCAAGAAGGTGAACGTGGCCCCCCGCATCGGCATGTTCACCCAGGGGATCTCGGGCAACAGCACGAAGAAAGACCTCGAGACGATGCTGCAGCTGACCTACCTCTACTTCACCCAGCCCCGCCGCGACGAAGAGGCCTTCCAAGCCTTCCGCTCCCAGTTGGCCGAGCAGGTGAAGTACCTGCGCGACAACCCCCAGATGGTCTTTGTCGACACCCTCTACAAGCTGGCCACCCACAACGATCCCCGTTTCTATCAGATCCCCACGCCGGCCATGATCCAAAGCCTCGACCTCGACAGTATGCTGGCCTTCTACCGCGACCGCTTTGCCGACGCCGACGGCTTCCACTTCTACTTCGTCGGCAGTTTCGACCCGGATGAGCTGATCCCCCTCGTACAGAAATATCTCGGCAGCCTGCCCGCCCTCCACCGTCAGGAGATGTGGAAAGACGTGATCCCCCCCTTCCCGGAAGATATCACCCGCGCCGAGGTGCATAAAGGGATCGAACCCAAAAGCCTTGTGGCCATCATGATGCAGGGTCCTTACGACTGGAGCCTCACCAACCGCATCCTCTACCAAATCACCAACAACATTCTCAACATCCACCTGCGGGAGGTGATGCGCGAGAAGGAGAGCAAGACCTATGGCGTAGGCGTGGACGGCTCCGACAACAAACTGCCCCGCCCACGCTATACCCTGGTGGTGAGCTGGGGATGCAGCCCCGACTATGTCGACCGGCTCATCCGCACCGCCTTCGGTGAGATGAAAAAGATGACCGAGCAACCGCCTTCCCAGGAAGACCTGGAAAAATCCAAAGAGAAGATCCTCCGGAGCCTCGAGACCGACATGAAGACCAACCGCTACTGGCTCGACAAGCTCATGCATGCCTCTATCAACGGCGATCCGCTGGTCACCTATGATGAGATACGCCGGACGGTCGAGAACATCCGGGCCGAGGAGGTGCGGGAGGCGGCCCGCCGCTTCTTCCAGCTCGACCACTATCTCCAGGTGGTGCTGAAGCCGGAAGAGAAAAAATAAAAACAGCTGCAGAAAGAAAAAGGCCTCCGTAGGGGGGCCTTTTTCTTTTCCAAACTTGCTGGGATGAATTCAGACGATCTCTTCCGAGGAGATCATCTTCACGCCGGCCTTTTTCATCTCTTCGATGGCCTTGTCGATGTCGCCGGGGTTGACATCGATCCCGCGCACGGCATCGGTGACCACAAAGGTGCGGAAGCCGGCCCGCGCAGCGTCGAGGGCCGACGCCTTCACACAGTATTCCGTCGCCAGGCCGGTGACATACACCTCTTCCACCCCCTGCTCCCGCAGCCAGGCGGCCAGGTCGAGCTCGTCAGTCTCGAAGGCCGAATAGCCGTCATCCTTGTTGCCTGTACCTTTCGAGACGATACGGTCGACCTTCGACACCTCCAGATCCGGGTGGAACGCCGCCCCCGGCGTGTTGCGCACACAGTGTACCGGCCACTTCTCAAAATGCACCGTCTTCTCCGGATGCCAGTCACGCGTGGCCACCACCACATCAAAACGGTCGATCAACCGGTTGATCACCGGCACCACACGATCCCCCTCCGGCACGGGTAACGCCCCACCCGGACAGAAATCGTTCTGTACATCTACGATCATCAAAGCTCTTTTCATAGTATCGAGTTAACGAGTTAATGAGTATTGAGTCAGTGAGTCCCGGCTTTCGCGAGGCAAAGCCGAAGCGGAAGACGTAGGACGAACTGACCCTGACCGGAGCCGCAGGCGAAGCGTCAGGGTTCTGCAAAAGTGCCTCGAGTACTTGAAGTTCGGAGTTTGGATTTTGGAACATCACTTTATCACACTTTTGCCTTTTGCCTTAACCCTTTTGCCTTACCGGCATAGTTCCGAGTTCGGAGTTCCCAGTATCAAGTCAGTGACCCCGGATTCTGCAAGGCGAAGCCGAAGCGGAATCCGTTGGTCGAATTAATCCCGCCCTGCCGGGATTTCCCTTTGGCCCCTCCGGGGCGTACGTTTTGTTATTGTTCCCTATTACTGCCAGTGGGCCTGACTCGATACTCCATACTCCATACTCCATACTCAATACTCCACTTTTGCCTTTTGCCTTAACACTTTTGCCTTCCCGGCATAGTTCCGAGTTCGGAGTATCGAGTATCGAGTTGGCTTTTGACAATGCCTGAACTCTTTTATCTTTTTCCTTTTATCTTTTGTCTTGTTTTGGCCTTCCTCGTCCGCCGAAGCTTTCGCGAAGGCGGATCGCATCATCGCATCATCGCTTCATCGCTATATCGCTTTATCGCTTCCTCGTGCCCCCCGAAATCCCGGCAATCTCCATTCATCCCTCCCCCACCCTCTTTTGTATCTCTTCTTTCACCCGGTCTCTCAACCGCATCAGCTCTTCGCTGATCCCCACCTTGTACACATGGGGGTTCTCGAAGCGCTTATGACTGTCGTCGAGATGGCGGAGACGCTCCCGGGCAAAAGAGGCGATCTCCTTTACCGGCATTGCGGGGAGGATGGTCTCTCCTCCCTGCATGACGGGCTGCAGGAGCCGTTCGTGACGGTACCCTTTTACGCTTTTGCTCTTTTCAGGGAAGAGGGGATGATAGAATCGTTCAGGGATACCCTGCTCCTCCTCCAGGATCACCGCATCGCCGGCAAAAAGGTCATCCCCATTGGTAAAGCGGAGGATGTTCTTCCGGCCGGGGAGGGTCATCTTCTGGATGTTCTCCGAAAGTTTCATCACGGGCCGGCCGTTGTTGACGGCGATTTTATAGACCCCGTCGAGGGCCGCATCGGGGTGTCCGGTGACCAGCTTGGTGCCGACGCCGAAGATATCGAGGCGGGCGCCCTGCTCTTCCAGGCTGCGGATGATGTATTCGTCGAGCTGGTTGGAGGCGATGATCTTCACCTCGTTCAAGCCCGCCTCGTCGAGCATCTTGCGGGCCTTGCGACTGAGATAGGCCAGGTCGCCCGAGTCGAGACGGATGGCCAGCAACTTTTTACCCCTGGCTTCCAGCTCCTTGGCCACGGTAATGGCATTGGGCACTCCCGAACGGAGGGTGTCATAGGTATCCACCAGCAGCACGCAGTGGTCCTCATAGAGCTCGGCATATTTCCGGAAGGCGGTGAGCTCATCGGGAAAGCTCTGTATCCACGAGTGGGCCATGGTGCCGGTGGCTTCGAGGCCGAAGAGGAGTGCCGCGGCCACATTGGAGGTGCTGTCGAAGCCGCCGATGACGGCGGCGCGTGCCGCCTGCAGCGAGGAGATACCCTGCGCCCGCCGCATGCCGAAATCGCTGATCAACGCCGTCTCCCCGGCAGCCGTACGGATGCGGGAAGCCTTCGTCGCCACCAGCGACTCGAAGTTCAGCATGTTCAACAACAACGTCTCGATCACCTGCGTCTCCAGGATGCTACCCTCCACCCGCACCACCGGCTCATTGGGGAAGATCACCTCCCCCTCACGCACCGAATAGATGTCACCGGAAAAACGGAACCGCTCGAGATATTTCAAAAACTCCTCCCGGAAACCCCGCTCCGCCAGGTAATCCAGTGCCATTCGAGGGTAGGAGAAGTTCTTCAGAACGGAAAGGAAGGTCTCCAGACCCGCAAACACCACATATCCCCCACCAAAAGGGTTCTTCCTGAAAAAATAATCAAATACCGCCCGTTCTTTCCCCTTGCCCTCAAGGTAATACCCCTGGATCATCGTCAGTTCATAGTAGTCGGTGTAAAGACCCGTCAGCTCTTGCGGTATGATGGGTGTGCTGTTCATAGTTCCCAGTTCATAGGGTGGCCGGTTCACGGTTTACCCTTCTTTTCCATTTCCCGAAATTATCCGAAAATATCCGGGTCTCCAAACTTTTTCTCATTCCTCTCTTCGAAGGTACTACAACCTCCCTGCCCGGCAGGTTCCCTTCTGCGCCTCCCGTACCTTCCCAAACCGTTATCCGCTAATCCACTGACACATAACCAACACACAACACAACCGCACTCTCTCTCTTTTCACCAACCCCGCATCCCTAAGAATCCACGACTGCGCATACTGCCATATATCAGAACATTACAACAATCCATCTACCTATTTAAATAAACATTCAAATACCTATTTTAATGCGCATTTAAATAGGTACTTATCCTGTATCCAGCTCTTCCCCAAGGAGATACAGTCTCCTCTTTTCAGCCGGGTGACATAGAGGGTGGAGAGGCAGGTGAAAAGGAGGGTGACAAATGAATTGTTCATCCATCAAAGTCCAGTTTCATCGTTTATCCCGGCTAATGCTGTATTTCAAGAAAATAACAAAAAAACAATCGGTGGCATTCTCACCGGCCCCCATCTCCAATTGAGCAGAAGCAATTCTTCCGGCCCGGACAAAACAAGATTAAGGCCTGACCCTTAAAAAAATTAAAGTCCCTTTTTTCTCTTCATATATTTTTGTTATTTCACAAAAAGAATTAACCATTAAGCATGCAGATCCCTCTTGAGAACTTCGAACAACACATCGACAACACCATCCTCCAACGGGGATATCGATATTTTAAAAACGGGCATGTCCGCGCGCTCGAAGAAATAACACCGGGAAAGTTCCAGGCCATCGTCGAAGGAACTGAAGACTATACCGTCACCCTCCGTATCCGTGACGGGATCATCACCGAACATGTTTGTAACTGTCCTTACGACATGGGTCCGGTATGCAAACATGTGGTGGCGGTGATCTTCGAACTGCAACAGGAAGAACTGGGTTTAAAGAAAAAAGAAGCCTCTTCTTCCCGCACTCCAAGAAAAAAGCCGGCAAAACGAAAGACCATTGCCGACAAAGTGAATGAACTGCTGGAAGTGGTACCCCATGAAGAACTCAAGGAGTTCGTCCGCCAAATCGCCCTGCAGGACATTCCTTTCCGCAACACCTTGCTGACCGCTTTCCCGCAACATAGCTCCGGCGACACAAAAAGTGCCTACCAACGACAGGTAAAGGCGATCCTGCGTGCCGCCAAGCGACGGGGATTCATCGACTGGTCGGCCGCCGGTTACGTCGGCAAGGCCGTCTCCCCCCTGCTGGACATCGCAGAAAAACAACTGCAGAACGGTAACTATATGACCACCATAAACATCTGCACGGGCGTTATGGAACCTTTGGTGGATGCTTTGCAATATTCCGACGACAGCGGAGGGTACATCGGCGATAA
>Ga0256835_1001215_pt1 | contig 15866 bp, 15 predicted proteins | sample PIR30metaG_FD_185972 | JGI IMG/M metagenome (GOLD analysis project Ga0256835, IMG submission 185972) | Hydrothermal vent microbial communities from East Pacific Rise, Pacific Ocean - PIR-30 | ecosystem: Environmental > Aquatic > Marine > Hydrothermal vents | place: Pacific Ocean: East Pacific...
CCCTGAAAAAGGGAGAACCACTGAATAGAAAGGCTCTGTGTAAAGATCTAACAAAGATGCACAGGGAATGCCAGGTTCCTGCAAATTGGGAAGATATTTATAAAAAACTTCCTGACATTATAGATGGAAAAACTGTAGTTATCCTGTTTTCCAACGGAAATATAAAGGAAAAGGTGGACAATCTTAAACTTTCCCTGGGGCTCTAATCAATTTCCGGTTTAATCCCTCCTTTATTTTTTCCCCATTGATAAGGTATACTAATTTGCTGGAGTGAGAAATGTGCGGAATTTTTGGAATAGTTTATTCAGAGGAAAAAGCTGATCTTGGAAAACATCTGTATAAAGCAGCAGAAAGGCTGGTTTACCGCGGATACGATTCTGCTGGCTTTGCAGGGATCTCAGAAAACGGAGCGGTCGATCTCAGAAAGGATGCGGGGAAACTGGAAGAGGTAGATAAACATCTGAATCTCAGGGAAATAAGAGGACAGAGAGGAATTGTCCAGTTGAGATGGGCAACCTTCGGAATCCCGAGTAAGGAAAATGCTCAACCCCATATTGACTGTAAGGGAAGGCTTGTTTCTGCGCACAACGGAAACGTTGTAAACACCGCTGAACTCATAAGGGAATTATCCTCAAGGGGTCATACATTCAGGGGAGACAACGACGGTGAAGTCGTATGCCATACCGTTGAGGATTTTTTTAACAGGGATAATAACCTCGACGAGGCGATAAGAAAAGCATACAGGGTGCTTAAGGGGGACTACGCCTTTGTGATAGCCGATTCCAGGGGAAAGGGAATGTTCGCGGTAAAAAAGGGGTCCTCTTTATTTATGGGAATAGGAGAAGGCTTTATATGCGCTTCATCTGATCTTCCTTCAATTCTCCAGTTCACCCGCAGGTACGTGCATCTCTACGATGGAGAATATGTGGAATTCGACCACAGCAAATTTACAATCAAAAGCCTGGAAACAGGGGAAAAAATAGAAAGGGAACCAGAGGTTTACAGTGGAGATATATCATCAGCGGAAAAGGGCGAATTCCCCCACTTTATGATAAAGGAGATAATGGAACAGCCCTCAACTGCAAGGACACTTATTACCTACATAAAGGAATCAGAGGAGCCAAGGGAATTTGCCAGGGAAATAAAGAAAACTCGAAGAACATACGTTATAGGCTCCGGCTCCTCCTTTCATGCTTCTCTTATGGGCACCTATTTCCTGGGAAGAATTGCTGGTAAACTTGCTATTCCCGTGGTGGCAGGAGAGTTTATTGAAAGATTTCAGGGACTTCTTGAATCAAAGGACAGTTTCATCCTTGTTAGCCAGAGTGGAGAGACAAAGGACACTATAAATGTCCTGGACTTCTTACAGAGCAAAGGATATGAAAACCTCTACTCCTTTGTAAACGTTCCTGGCTCCACCATTCATTTAAGAACCAAAAAAAGGTTCCCGATAATGTCAGACCTCGAAATAAGTGTGGCCGCTACCAAAACTTTCCTCAACCAGGTAATAGGGTTCGCCGGTCTGGCCTCCCTGATGACACCAGGGAATCCCGGATTAAAAACGCTGGAAAAGCTTCCAGAACTGATAGAAACTACCCTAAAGGAAACTGAGCTGCAGATAAGAGACCTCGCTTCCGAACTAAAGGATTTTAACTCCCTCTATATTCTTGGTTATGGGGAAAACTACCCGGCAGCCCTTGAAGGAGCGCTGAAGATAAAGGAAGTATCTTACATCCATGGAGAGGCCTATTATTCAACGGAATTTAAACACGGTCCCCTTGCTCTTATAGAACCTGATCAACCTGTAATATTCATATCATCAAATTCCCATCCGGAAAAGATCATCTCTGCGATAAACGAAGTAAGGGTGAGAAGAGGGAAAATAATATCTGTATCCAACGAAAATCCTTCCATCAGGCTCAATTCAGATGTTTTCATTCCTATAGCTGAGGATGGTTTCTTCACAACACCCATTCTATCCGTGGTCATTCTTCAGCTGCTTGCCTATTACCTCGCAGTAGAAAGGGGGCTTAATCCAGACACCCCCAGAAACCTTTCAAAAACCATAACAGTGGATTGACATGATAGACCAGGCATTAATACTTATTCTTTCGGGAACAATCCTCTTCCTGGCTCTCATAATATTCATCACCATAGAAAACAGGAGGAGGGACGAAAGAATAAGGTCCAGACTTGATACCTTTGCCGAATCCCTCAAAAGGGAAGTTATTGAGATAATTTCGCCGGTAAAGGAAAAGGTGGATGCAACAAAGGAAACCCTTGGCGAGACCCTTTCGGATCTGAAAAGGGAAACCCTGCGAACTGTTGAAGAACTATCCACTGCCAGAGCTGTACTGGAACGTCTTTCATCTGAAAACAGAAGGATCCAGGAAATCACTGACAAGCTCAGCGATATGTTTTATTCCACAAAGGAGAGGGGAACCATCGGGGAATTTCTTCTCGAAAATATCCTTTCAAGTTTCCTTCCCGATTATATGTGGGAGAAACAATATTCTATTGGCTCAGATCAGAACAGGGTTGATGCAGTGGTAAAATTCAGGGACAGGGTGGTTCCCATAGATTCCAAATTCCCGAGGGAGGATTTTGCTGCCTTCGAAAAAAGCGAAGGAGAAGAAGGGGAAAAAGCATGGAGGAATTTTACAAGAAAGATAAAGGCACATATAGACGACATCGCAAGAAAATACATCATTCCGGAGGAAGGCACCACAAGTTATGCCATAATGTTTGTGCCCTCAGAACCCCTTCATTCGGTTATAACTTCTCCCAAGAATCCCTTCGGGGGAAAAAACGAAATCTGGGACCACGCAGTCTCCAGAAGGGTAATAATAGCCGGCCCATACAGTTTACTCGCCATCATATCATCACTTCTTGCCTTTACTGAAGCAGAAGCCATAGGTAAAAGCATAGATCTCATATACAAATCAGTGGGCGGTGCAGAAGAAAGACTTGGAAAAATAGAAGAGATGCTTGTTACCCTTAAAACCCATCTGAAGAATTCCATGGCAAAGGTGGGAGAAATAGAACAGGAACTCCAGAGAACCAGGAATTCTCTCGGAAAAATTAAAGGGAAAAAAGAGGATTAATTTTTTAAAAAAACTTGTGTTTTTCCCCGGATATGATATAATTTTTGCAAGGAAAACCTCCTCATAATCACCTTCTCCCGAAACTCCCACCATCCCCATCACCCCCCGGAAGGGGGGTGGTTTATTTAGCCTTTTTTACTTTATTGCCAATGTTGAACTTCTTTGAGATGAGGAAGGTTCCATTGTGAAAAACAACCACCTGATACTCGCCTTTCTCTTTTACTTCAAGCATTCTCCACATAATCACCCGCTTATAATACTTTCCTTCCTCCCCAAATGAGAGCGTGTATTTTCTTACAAGTTTTCCTTTAAAATATACACGAATCTCCACTTCGTTCCTGCCTTCGGCATTTCCAAGTACAAGATAGAGAACGGGATTCTTCTCCACTCCGGTTTTAAAAGGAAGTTTCAAAAATTTATTTCCGCTGTCCTTTATTCCCTTAATAAGGGATAATTCTTTAATATAAAGCATGTTATCCTGAGGCAGGGTCTTTATTGAAGCACAGCCCGTGAGAAAAACTCCCATGAAAATTAAGAAACCCAGAATTTTCCTCATAATGGAATCACCCTGAAGAAATATTTTTTAAGATTAAGGGAATACCCCACCTGGAGTTTAATGGCATTTCTAAGGTTCTTTTCCAGGTAAGTCTCCACTGTGGTAATTCGTCCCCTCAGATTGTTATATATTGAAAAGAACCGGAACCTGAATCCAAAGAATAACCCCACATCTCCCATACTGGAAACCCTTTCCAGTTCCATTTTATCGTTGAAATAAAATATGGTGGTGATATAGCTCCCCTGGTTCTTAAACTCTATTCTGCCGTTTACAAAATAATTGTTATATCCCTCCACCCAGAACCCCCCTGATTTGTATCGGGAATTCAGGGATAAATCAACACCAAGTGTAAATTTCCATATATTCTTTTTAAGTCCGAGAAAATAATTAAATTCTGTCCATGAGGTCTTTCCACGTTCCCACATCTGATTAACATCTATGCCGGGTAATAATTCAGCTCCTCCTGGCAAAATAAATCCCTCACTCGAAAGGGAAAATCTCAATCCCGGACTCAGTTTCTCGGAATAATCCTTCCCATAGGGAAACCTCGAAAACATGAAAAATCCCTCCACTGTAAGGGAAAAGGTTTTCTGCAGAAAAGGAACCGGCTTAAAACTCAAATTCATACTCATATCCTTTCGTAAAGTACGCTCCACAAGATCATCGGTGAGGCTCGCATTTAAATTAAGGTTAAAAATTGAGGGTGTATAGGAGAACCTGATGGAAGAAACCTCTGTTTTTGTAATTATATCGTGGTCTTCCTGGACGTTTTTCACCCAGGATAAATTCAAGATTGAATTTTTAACAGGGATAATGTCCGTCGAAATGCCAATAACATAGGAAGAATAATAATTCCAGCCCACCTCCACCACTGGCTGAAAAAACTTGAATTTCTTGAATTTCAGGGAGGAAGAGAACCAGTAATGGGGCTTTTCCGTTTCCCTTGTGGTAACTCTGTTCTGTATCCTGAACTCGAATAGTTTCCCCTCCCGAAGCGAAGAAAGGATAAAGTCCATATACTTACCCATGGTTGTGTAAAAAACTGAATTATCAATGAGAGAAGGCTTTCCCTTCTTTCCAAAACTTCCTGACCCCGAAAAGATAATGCCACGGGGGTCTCCCGGAATTTTAAACAATCCCCTTTCAAAGTACCTCAGTTCGTATGTCCCCCGGTAAGCTTTCTCCTTGACATCCAGAATCACTCCAATGAAGGCACCCTCCTCCTGGGTATATTTAAGTGTTCCAGGCCTCAAATGGGTCCTATCAGGTGGTTTTCCCAGATCAAGAATCATATAGTGCATGGGAAGGGAAGGAGCACCAAGCGCGTAGGGTAATACATTTGTCCCTTTAACCCTTCCCCTTTCATTAACCGTAATTTCCCTGGCTTCGAAGTATATGGCCGCCTTCTTCAAATCCTCTGGATATTTGAACTCCGGAAGGCTGAGCCCTTTGCCCTCAGTTTTTACCTCATTCGCAAATCTAATACCCATCCATAGCAATTTTTTCTTTTTGACCTTCAGAATCATCATGTCATATTCCTTTCCGGAAAACTTTACATCCCCGGCGATAAGTCCCTCCCATCTTTTCAGATCGAAATAGAATCTTTTACCCTGGACAGAATTTCCCAATAGTTCTATATGAAGATTGCCGCTTGCATAGATATACTTATCATCTGCACTATAGAGAACATATCCTCCCTTTACCTTTAAAACCTCTCCGGAAACCATGCAGGTTGAAAGCAAAAGGAGAATCAGGATCTTAAAAAAGCGATAGTTTGTAAAGTTTCCCATCAGTTGAAAAAAGATAAAAATTATCGAAGCTGTCCTTTGTTATCCCTCCGGGATAATTGGTGGGAGAAGCGTATGCCTTTTCAATTTCGCCATCGGGCCGAAAAACATAAATGGAAAGATTCGCCCTTTCCACTATAACAATATTTCCTGCCCACCCTTCAATTCCCGATACCTGAAACCCTGTTATCTTAAACATAAAGGAAAAAACCCCTGTATCCGGATCGAATTCAAATACTGAACTGGAACGGGCATCGTAAATTATAAGGCTGGTCCCATCGTTGGTGATAAAGGCAGGAATTTTTTCTCCCACAGGAAATTCAACAAGTATATCACCGGAAAGTGGATCCAGCACCAGAATCGAACGTTCCAGTATCCCAACATAAAGTTTGCCCTCAAAGAAGGTAATCCCTGAAGGTGTCCCTCCCACGTATAACTCCCTTGTTACTATACCCGAATCCGGGTCTATGGCATAAAGGGTTCCTCCTTCGGAGGCAAACCACAATTTTTCCCCATCGAAACACAGGTCCCCATTCCCTGAAAGTCGGGTATCCATAATCTTCAGTATTTTAACCTCTATCTTCGACGCTTCGGGATCAAAGGGATTGTCAAAAATGATATCCCGACAGCCACTAAAAACTAAGGCGAAAACCAAGATAAAGATTACCCTTTTCAACCCCACCTCCTATGGAAGCCCTTTTCCTGTCTGAAAATTTAATATCAAGTATGTGCACCACCCATACTCCCAGTGCACCAAGCATAAAAAAGTTTCTATCCTTGAAACTTCCCTCTGTTTTTCTTCTGTAATAAACGGCAGTGTCAGAATCGGTGGCCGCCTTATACAGATCGTAATATTTATAGCCATCCCTGTTTTTCAAAAACGCTCCGATAGCGAAACCAAAAAAGCTACCTGCAAGAATAATTCCCTTAACATATTCCCTGGATTTGATCTGTTTTATCCCGGGAATAATAAGGGTAAAGCTTTTCTTCTTTACCGGTGCGGGAAAAACAACAAGGGAAAACAAAATTATGCAGAATATTTTTCTGGTTAATGCCATCCTTAATTCATTTTACTCCAATGAAATACATTTACATAGTTCCTTTAATCTGGTTCAGTATAAAAGCCTTTCTTTAATATAACTCCATATTCTCTCAGAGGCCCTTCCATCTCTGTATTTAAAAGCAATATTTAGAATTTCTTCCCTTCTTTGCATGTAATTATCCTTTCCATTAATCAGAATTCTCTCTATTTCAGCCTCCAGTTCTTTCTGGTTATAGCACTTCGGTCCGGGAGTTATCCATTCATAGTCAAACTGGATCTCTCTATCAACCGTAACATAGGTTTCATAATCATAGGGAAAGAACACCACCGGTTTTCCGGTGAGCAAATAATCCATGTAAATGGAAGAATAATCCGTTACAAGAAGATCTGATACAGGAAGGAGAGGGTAAATGTCCTTTCCTTTATGATAAAAAAACACAGGAAAATTTTCCCTGAACTTTTCGGGGACCTTCACTTCGGGATGGAATTTCATTACGAAAACAAACCTGCGACTTATGGCGAACTCCTTCAAACGGTCAACATCAAGAAACCCTCCCTCTATCGGTTCATTGTCTGTAAAATCTCTGAAGGTAGGAGCATAAATTATCAGTTTGTAACCTTCCTCCTTCAATTTCTTTACCCTGTTAATAAGGTCAATGTCTGTCTCCAGAAGGTCCAGTTCGTCAGGGTCTCTGAAAAAAACATCGTTCCGGGGATATCCGAATTCCTTTATTTCCTCCGTTTTAATGGTGCTGGCAAAAACATTTTTGGTGTAAAACTCAGAGGTTGATACCAGGAGCGTATATTTCGGGAGTCTCCACCTTAATATATTTATCAACCTGTTTATTATCGTTCGATTAAAGCTGGGATTGTCCGTTTCTATCTTCTTAAATCCCACTCCGTGCCAGAGCTGAACCTTTTTTGCCCGTGCAGCAAGATACACCTTATATTTTCTTATCCACAACCGATTGTCCACCACAATCACTCTGGCCCTTAGTAAAGAAATAAAAGACTTAAGAGAGGGATGAAAGGTCACCGGAATCCTGTTTTTTTTAAGTAGATTAAAGGTTCTCATCTCCTCTGTAAGAAAAAGGATTTTCGCTCCCGGGCCTTGCCTGTAAGCATGTGAAAAGAGATATTTAACATTGTCGAGAAATCTTCCCCTGTCCCTTCCAATAAACAGGACAAGTTCTCTGTTTTTCGGAACTATAAGCGCAAGGGGATAAAGGAACAACCATCCCGGAATATATACCAGAATTACCCGTACAAGCACCTTAAAAAATGAACGAATTTTATTATCCTTTTCTCCTGACATCTATAACCTGCCCTGTAATATCAGAAAGAAGCGTCTTAAGTGTAGCCTCTGCCACCTTTTCTGGCTGGAGTAGTGTATCTGGGGGTTCCTTCCCGAAGGCCTTAAAACGCATTGGGGTTGCAGTTCTTTCAGGATTTATAGCATTGATTCTTATATGATCCTCAAGGAGCTCCTCAGCCAGGCCCTGCACAAGATTGACAATGGCCGCCTTTGTGGAGGAATACACGGTGTAAAGGCCCCTCCCCCTGGTGTAGGAACTCGAGGTAAATAAAGCAATGCTCCCTCTGCTCTCCCTTAAAAACGGGATCGAGGCCCTTACCACGTTTATGGAACCTATATAGTTAATGCTGATCTCCTCCATTATCTCTTCTTCCTTTCTGTCTTCCAGCTTTCCCACCCTCAGTATCCCCGCCGTATTTATAACGAAGTCCACCCTCCCTTCCCTATTCCTGACACCCTGAAGCGCCTTCTGGAGTTGCTGGATATTCCTGACATCAACACCCGTGCTTCTGGAAAAACCATAAGCTCTGGCTCCATGTTCAACAGCAACATCCACCGCGGCCTTACCGATCCCTGCACTTCCGCCAAATACAACCAGGACTTTCCCTCTGAGGTCTTCCAGGGGAATTTCAGGAATTGAATATGTCCTCAACTGAAAAATTTTGTCTATGAGAAAAATATCTTCCGGGTAAGTTAATTTGATATTTCTCTCCTCTCCCCTGACCACAAATATGGGAGAAATATTGTGTTTAAGTACCAGCCCGCAATCATCTGTTACATCGCCTACAACAGCCATTTTATGAGCCTTTCTTATTATGCTCAGCTTAAAACTCTGGGGAGTCTGTCCCTTCATCATGTATTTCCTGGGCGGAATATCCTCAATGAACATGTTATCGTTAACACGAATTATGGTGTCCACAGATGGTATTGCCACATCCACGGCCCCGTGCTTCACTGCTGCTTCTATGGATTCATCAATAATCCTTTTGGAAACAAATGGCCTTACAGCATCATGGATGAGGACAATGGCCTCATCATCCTCTATTGAATTTACCCCTATGGCTGAGCTTTCCTTTCTTGTCTCTCCACCGTTGAGTATCTTCTTTACCTTCCGGTAATTTCTCTTGAGTAAAATTTCCTCCATTAGATGGCGGAAGGAGGGATTTATTACCAGAATGATCTCATCGACGGAAGGATGCTTCTCAAAAACCTCTATTGTATGTTCTATAACGGTTTTTCCTGCCACCTTAACAAATTGCTTGGGCACCGGGAACCCCAGCCTTTCACCGCTTCCCCCTGCGAGAATTATTGCATAGACCTTATACATTACTTCCTCCCAGAAGGTTAAATTTTCTCACATAATAAATTCTGTAAACAAGTATGAACCCATCCACAAGTACCCTTATAGCAGCAATTGCAACAACCGTAAGTATACCGAAGAAGTAAAATCCCAGAAGAACAAGGATATAAAACAGTGATCCAAATATAACGCTTAAATTGAAGTATTTTTCCTTTCCAAAGGAAACCAGGACCGAAGATCCCAGAAGTACATGCACGCTAACGATGGGAACTATAAGGGAAAGTATCCTGAGGAGCTTTATTGAAGCCTCAAAATTCCTCCCTCCCACTATCATAATAATTTCCCTTGCAAAAATGTTAATTCCAGCAAGTACCAGAATTCCAAAAATCAAGCTCGCCCTTATAGCCTTTTTCATAAACTCCCGGTCCTTCTTATATGAGGAAAAGGGATAAATAACCCTGTTGTAAAGATTTATGGGCCTTCTGAAAAGCCTGACAATCTTTTCGGCCACCCCGTAGTAGGCAACATCCTTCATTGTAAATATGGATCCAATAATCACAGTATTTGCTATAGTATAAAAGCTCACGGATAGGCGAGAAAGGAAAAAGAAAAAGCTCTTTTTAAACAGGTAAAATATGGTGGGAAGGTGAAATTTGATCTTAACCGGATAGATCCTGAAGGCGAGATAAAGCCCAAGAAAGCCTGCCACAATACTGGCCAGGGAGTTTATAACAGGAACAAAAATGTACTGGGAAGCATTCCTGATAAAAAGGAAAATGGCAATGGTAAAAAACAATCTGTTTATCACACTCAAAACAGTTATGTATTTCATCCTCTCAAGTCCCTGGAAAAACCAAACAGGGGAAAAAATATTTCCAAACACTGCACCAAAGGTCAAAAGGTAAAGAAGATACTCACTCCTGAGCTTTCCTATTGAAAACACAAGAAAAAGCAATATTGCCAGACTCAAAAGCATCAGCAGAATTCTTATGAAAATAACCGAAGAAAATATCTCCCCTATCCTTTCAGGATTGTCTCTATTTACAGAAATTTCATGGGTAGCAGAAATACTAAAGCCATAGTCGGTAAGGATGTTGAAATACTGAATTATTCCCTGGGCAAAAATGATCAATCCATATTTATCCGGCCCGAGAACCCTCACAAGATAAGGAATGGTTAAAAAGGGAAGAAGATATCTTGCCCCCTCAATAAAGGAAAGGGAAAGGAAATTTTCTACGAGCCTTCTTTTCTCATGCCTTTCTACCATAATCAGGTAGATTCCCCCTCATCCTTTCTCTTGGAGGCTTCCAGAATCAGGGATACAAGGTTCGCCTTTATATTCTTTTTCCTGTTATGAGGAATGTATTCTATGTGGACCTTGACATCTCTCCATCCCAGAATTTGAAGGGCAGCTTCTTCCCCTTCAAGGTTCTCGGACTGGGCATCCATAAGTCTTCCCCCTCTAAAGAACAACCTTCCTTCCTTCTTCCCCTTCTGGACAGTTATTACACCGGTAACGCCATCCATTTCCACCATCTGGAGTATGGAAGGAAGAGTTATCCCCTGAATCACATCGCTTTGTTCTATCTTTTCCATTGTTTCTGTTATCAATTTTTTGAAACTGCTTGGAATATATGGTTTAAAAATATATTTAATAATTCCGAAATCTTTAAGCTCTTCCATATGCTTGAGATTCATCATCCTCATAGTACTCTCTCCTGAAGCAACTATCACATGCATCCACTTCTTACGGTTCATAATTTCCATAAGGAGAGAAATTCCATCCATTTCAGGCATCCGGATATCTGTTATCAAAAGATCCACTCTGGCTTTCTCTATTTTCTCAAGGGCTTCCTTTCCGTTCCTGGCAAATTCAATGACATACCTCTTCGCCTCCTCCTTCAGCTCCTTTTTGAGAGACTCCAGAATTCTCTCATCGTCATCTACAATAAGAATCCTTCTTTTCATACTACCATTTAGTAAGTTTTTCTATATCATAAATCAGATCATCTTTATTATATTCCGAAAGTTCTGGAATGTGAACATCCATTCTCAGTGCATCTTCTGGACACGCCTCCACACAGAAACCACAGTAAGCACATTTTCCGAGGTCTATTATAAACTGCTTTGGTCTTTTCTCAAGAGGATGATCGGGATCTTCTTCGGCTTCTATGTATATACACTCGGCGGGACAGGCAGTGGCACACATGTAACACGCCACACACCTCAGTCTCCCATCTTCCCTTTCAAGGAGCCTGTGGCGAAGCCTTACCCTGGGAAAGGTTTCCCTTCTTTCCTCCGGATACTGTATGGTAACTGTCTCTCCTTTTTTGCTTGAAAGATGGAAAAACCTGAGTGTGTGGTAATACATATTCACAAAGAAATGCCTTGAGGTAATTCCGAGGCCCTTTACTGCTTCAATAAAATACCTCATTTTATCACCACCATTACAGCAGCTGTTATAAGTATATTAAGTATGGAAAGGGGAATGAGGGACTTCCAGCCCAGGTCCATAAGCTGGTCATATCTATATCTGGGATAGGTCCATCTAACCAGAAGGAGGAACCATATCATAAACCACAGCTTTATATTAAAGGTAATGAACTGAACAATCCTTACCGCCACAGGGGAAAGTGCAAGGTCTGTTCCCCATGGAAAATGAAATCCATCTGCAAAAAGCCATGGAAAGTTGTATCCACCAAGGAAAAAGGTGGTAAACAGAGCTGCAAGAAGAAGAACTTCCACAAAATCACCCACAAAGAACATTCCGAATTTCATTCCGCTGTACTCGAGGAAATACCCTATTATCTCAGATTCTCCCTCGGGAAGATCGAAGGGCACCCTCTTGTTTTCTGCCATTCCGGCTATCAAAAACAGGATGGCCGCAAGGGGCTGAAGAATTATTCCCCACAGGGGCACCCACCCTCCAAGGATGTATCTGTTTTGCATGTGAACAATCTCGTTGAGGTTCAGAGAAGGAAAAACCATTAAGACTCCCACGATTGAAAGGCCAAGGGCAACTTCGTAGGAGATTATTTGAGCTGTTGCCCTCATCCCTCCTATAAGCCCGTATTTGTTTCTTGAGCCGTACCCTCCGAAGATAACTCCGTAAATGGCAAGGGAGAGGAGGGAAAGGATAAGCACTACCCCGACATTGGATCCTATAACAGAGAGGGGGAAATCCCTGCCGAACAACGTTATGGAATCTGCCACTGGAATGGCTCCAACAGGAACCAGGGCAAAAAACAGTGCAATTATTGGGGCCAGAAAATAAAAGGGTTTGTCAACAAATGGAGGGGTATAGTCCTCTTTAAAAAACATCTTGAGGGCATCGGCAAAGGGCTGGAAAAATCCATTCAGCCTCAATCCCAGGACAGCCGCTCTATTTGCTCCTATTCTGTCCTGAATTACGGCTGATTCCTTTCTTTCAAGAAGAGTTATATAAAGCACTGTCATAAGGGCCCATGTAAAAATAACAACCACTTTAATGGCAACAGCTATTATCCATTCCATTTCTTATACTCCCTTTCAAATTCCTCCCTGAACTTACCCGGATCCCATACCATGGAAAGTCCCAGGGTGGAGGAAATAAATTCGCCGATTGCACCTTCCTCCATTGATTCTCCAAGGGGCTCCAAAGCTTTTTGAAATTCCTGGATCCTTCCTTCTAAATTTGTCCAGCTACCAGCCTTTTCCGCAAATGTAACACAGGGAAGGATGAGATCGAATTGCTCCATGCCCTCAAATTTGTTGGAAAAGACACCGATCTTTATTTTATGATTGCTAATTTCTTCCGGAACAAAGTGAAAGACTATTGCCACTTCCTCTTTTCCCCTTTCTTCCTTTATACCGAGTATTTCAGCTCCCTTCCTGTTTGGATTTTTATCTGAAACCCTGAGGATATTATCATCATCCCCATCGGGTCTGGCTACAAGGGAGACTCTCCACTGAAGGGTTCTTGTAAGGTTTTTCCAGTACACCAGCTCTTCATTGGTCATCCAGGCAGAAAGATAAATTCTGACATCCTTTCCTGCAATTTCCATTATTCTGGAGCTTACTTCATCCCAGGTAATCTCCTTTCCTCTCCATATGGGTTTTTCTATCCTGTCATTATCAATAAAAGTATAGGAATATCTACCCTCATCGCATATCCACCATTTATTAACTTCCATATTCTTCCTTGGTTTTATCCTGAAAACCCTCTGTTTTGAAAAACGATTCCTTATTCTGCTTGTGTTGGTGTGTATTTCAATGTTACATCCCCTGGCACAGAAGGGACATATGGAAGGAGTTCTCTGCAGGAACCACACCCTGGATTTAAACCGGAAATCAAGATCGGTTATGGCACCAACCGGACATATATCCACCAGATTCCCGGAATAATCGTTCTCTATCTTCTTTCCATCAAACAAACCTATATAGGAATGCACTCCCCTTTCGAAAACCCCGAGTTCCCGGGTTTTTATAACGTCGTTCAAGAATCTGACACATCTCGTACACAGAATACATCTTTCTGCATCATAAATTAAATTTTTGCCCCAGTGGACTCTCTTGGGCTTTCTTACCTTATCCTCTCTCCACCTTGACTCTTCCAGATCATATGTAAAATAGTAATCCTGAAGGGTACATTCCCCCGCCTGATCACATATGGGACAATCCATGGGGTGAGTGGTAAGTATAAACTCCAGAACAGCTCTCCTGTGCTTTCTCAATTCCTCTGTATCAGTCTTTATAACCATCCCATCCCTGACAGGCGTCATACAGGAAGGAACTGGCTTCCTTTCGCCCTCGATCTCCACAAGACACATTCTGCAATTCCCGTCCGGTCTCAGTCCTTCGTGATAGCAGAGACGGGGAATATAAATTCCAGCATCCTCAGCAGCTTTAATTATAAGGGTTCCTCTGTATGTCTCAACCTCTTTGCCGTCTATAACTATCTTTATTCTCTCTCTATCGGACATCTTTTCTCCCTTATATGTTCTTCAAGTTCAGCTCTGAATTTATCGCAAATAGCTATAACTGGCATGGCAGCTGCATCACCCAGAGGACATATTGTTTTGCCCATGATGGAATTGGCTATATCGATAAGCAGATCAATATCCCCCTTTCTACCTCTCCCTGTGGCTATTCTCTCTGCTATCTTTGCCATCCAGGGAGTACCCTGTCTGCAAGGGGTACACTGTCCACAACTTTCGTGTGCATAAAAACGGGTAATCACCCTCAACACATGGGCCATACATGTGGTATCGTCCATAACGATAACCGCACCTGAGCCCAGCATGGTTCCCGCCTTCATCATGGAATCAAAATCAAGGGAAATGTCTATCTCCTCTGCTGTAAGCACAGGAGAGGAAGTACCACCGGGTATCACGGCTTTAAGTCGTCTGTTTTCCCTTATTCCACCTGCATGGTTATATATCAGCTCCCTTAAACTGACTCCCATGGGAAGTTCATAGAGCCCCGGATTTTTCACGTGGCCGCTCACTGCAAAGAGCTTGGTTCCTCCGCTCCTTTCCACACCCAGGGCAGCAAACCATTCCCCTCCCTCCCTTATTATGGATGGAAGACAGGAAATGGTTTCCACATTATTTACAACGGTGGGGCAGTAATAAAGACCATGGGTTGCAGGAAAAGGAGGTCTTATTCTGGGATTGCCCCTTTTCCCTTCAAGGGATTCTATAAGAGCAGTTTCCTCTCCACACACATAAGCACCTGCACCACGATGCACATATATATCGAGGTTAAAATCAGTACCAAAGATTCCCTTCCCCAGAAAACCCTTAGAATAAGCTTCCTCTATTGCCCTTTCAAGGGCCAGAGCAATTTTTGCATATTCGCCCCTTATGTAAATATATGCAGTATTAATTCCAACAGCCCACGAAGCAATAATAGCACCCTCTATAAGCAGATGGGGAGATTTTTCCATTATATACCTGTCCTTAAAGGTACCCGGTTCTCCTTCATCTGCGTTTATGCACAGATATTTGGGCCTGTTTGTTTCCTTCGGTACAAAGCTCCATTTAACCCCGGTGGGAAAACCAGCCCCTCCCCTTCCCCTGAGATTGGATTTTTTGACTTCTTCTATAACTTCTTCAGGCTTCATGGAAAGAGCCTTTCTTGCGGCTTCGTACCCTCCTCCCTTAATATACTCGTCGATTCTTACCCTTCCAAACCAGGGAGTTATTACCAGGTTCACTTCAAGCCCTCCAGTATTTCGTCTATTTTTTCCGGGGTTAAACGACCATAAAATTCTTCGTTTATCTGCATGACAGGCGCAAGCTCACATGCACCAAGGCACTCCACGGTTTCCAGTGTGAATTTACCGTCGAGGGTGGTCTCTCCCACATCGATTTTCAACTTCTTTCTCAAATAGTTGAGCAGGGTATCGCTTCCAAGAAGAGAACATGTAAGATTCCTGCAGATCTTTATTTTATATTTACCCACCTGACTTCTGTAAAACATGGTATAGAAGGTAACTACCTCGTGAACATCCACAGGGGAAATATCCAGCAGGGAAGCCACCCTTTCCTCTCCCTCTTCGTCAATAAAACCCCATTCGTTCTGAAGAATGTGAAGAACCTCCAGCAGAGCAGAGCGCTTATTGGGATAATGTGTGAGAAGTTTCTCTATTTTTTCCATTGTTTCCCTGCTTATTTCCTTCATCTGTCCAGCTCTCCACCTATCATGTTTATGGAGGCAAAGGTCGGAATAACATCTGCTACATAATGTCCTTCTATCATTTTCCCGAGGGCGGACATTATG
>Ga0256835_1001216_pt1 | contig 15851 bp, 16 predicted proteins | sample PIR30metaG_FD_185972 | JGI IMG/M metagenome (GOLD analysis project Ga0256835, IMG submission 185972) | Hydrothermal vent microbial communities from East Pacific Rise, Pacific Ocean - PIR-30 | ecosystem: Environmental > Aquatic > Marine > Hydrothermal vents | place: Pacific Ocean: East Pacific...
TTACAAAAGGCTCAAATCTTGAGAGATATTCTTTTAAATCATTTATATTTAAGAGAATTGGCTCTAAAATCGTTTTTGTAATATTTTTCGAATAATCGAAAATTGAAGCATAAACCTCATTTCTTCTGGCATTAACCAAAGATAAAACATGCTGTCCTGATTTATTTGCCTGATATCCAATAACTTCAAGTGTTGTTAAAGATACAACAGGTTTTCTTAAAGCAAAATTTAACCCCTTTATTGCTGAGAGTCCTATCCTTATTCCGGTAAACAAACCGGGCCCGTTTGTTATTGAAAACAAATCAACATCTCTTATTTCAATATTCATTTGTTTTAAAATTTCATCAACACTATTAACAAATATAGACGAAATATCATTCTTCGAGATGAATTCTTTTGTTATAATTTCTTCTTCATTTGAAATGGTTATGGACCAGTTTTTAAAACAGGTATCAATTGCTAAATTTACACTCATAGATTTTTTTCTAACACAATTAGCGTACCATTATTATAATCAAACTCAACATTATCCATATAATTTCTCATAATTAAAATACCCCTGCCACTAAAAGACAAAACATCGTTATTTTCAAGACTTTTCTCAATTTCATTAAAATCAACTCTTTTATTACTTTGATCCTTTACACTAATTAAAATTTTCTTCTTTGACCACAAGTATTCCACTTCAACTTTTTTATTAAAATCATTTTCATTTCCATGAACAATTGCATTATTAACCGCCTCTCTCAAAGACAATTCTATCTTAAAAAAAGTATCCTCATCTATTTTAAGAATATCTTTTAGATGATTCAATACAATAACACAAAAATCCGTATAAATTATTTCACTTGGAAATTCCAATTTAATTTTGTTTTTATCTGGAAAAGCATTCTTCATATTAACTCCATTAATCAGGAAATAAATAATAAAACAGACAACAATAAAAGTCAAATACTTAATGATTTACAAACATAATGATAAAGGCACAATACAATTCAATTTAAAGAAAAACAATTGGTTGTAATGTAAAATCTTTTTGATATAATTCTTTATGAAATTCAAAGGTTATATTCAAGTATATACCGGTAATGGTAAAGGCAAAACAACCGCTTCTCTCGGATTGGCTTTAAGAGCAGCAGGAAGAGGAATGAATGTTTACATGGCTCAATTTATGAAAAAAGGAGAATACGGAGAATTAAAAATCGTTGAAGAAAAACTCTCTGATTTTATCACAATAAAACAATTCGGATTACCCGAATGGCATTACTCTTCAAAGGGCGTTCAACAAAAGGAAACAGATGCCGCTCTTGAAGGGATAAAAGCGGTAAAAGAAGCAATTGAAAGTAAAAAATATAAAATAATTATCATGGATGAAATTAACGTATTGCTGTATTTCAAAATAATAGATGTTAAATTAGTTTTAGATATAATTGATAATAAACCCGAAGATACGGAACTTGTTTTAACAGGGAGATACGCACCTGAAGAAATTCTAAAAAGAGCGGATCTAATAACCGAGATGAAAGACATCAAGCATTATTTTGATAACAAAGTTTCGGCAAGAGAAGGAATTGAGTTTTAATGGGAAAAAAGAATTCCGTAAATTTACTTAAAGGAAATCTATATAAAACAATAATTCTTCTTGGTTATCCAACTGCACTGGCATCAATTGTCCAAACATTGTACAATTTAGCAGATACATTTTGGTTGGGAAAACTCGGCAGACAGGCAATTTCAGCTCCTGTTATCTCTTTTAATATTATATTTTTTATTCTTTCAATAGCAATAGGATTCTCAATAACAGGAACATCTTTGGTTTCACAATACACAGGAGCAAATAAACCCGAAAAAGCTAATAAAGTTGCCGGAAATTTATTAGTATATCTCGTATTTCTATCAATTATTTTTTCTGTTTTAGGATATGTTTTTTCTGATGAAATCTTAAAATTTCTAAAAACTCCCGCAGATGCCTTAACATCAACTCTTGATTATTTTAAAATCATGGTTTTAGGATTACCACTGGCATTTCCTTTTTTTGTGTTTCAATCAGTTTTAAATGGGTACGGAGATACAAAAACACCTTTGAAAATAGAATTAATTTCAGCATTAATAAATGTTATCATTGATCCTATTTTAATTTTCGGTTTTATGGGAATTCCGGCAATGGGAGTTAAAGGAGCTGCAATAACGACGGTGATTTCAAGAGGGGTTTCATCATTAATCGGAATTCATTTGCTTTTTAAAGGAAATATGGGAATCAAACTGGATCCGGAAAAACTAAAACCTTCGATGAAATTATTGCCTTTGATGATAAGAGTTGGAATTCCGGCATCAGTCGGAATGTCAGGAGCTTCTTTGGGGTTCTTAGTTTTAATCGGAATTGTCAACAGATTCGGAACCCCGGTAATATCCGCATACGGAATTTCAACGAGAATAATACATTTATTTATGATGCCTGCCATTGCTATTGCATCTTCCGTAACCGCAATTGTCGGACAAAATCTGGGAGCCGGTCAATTGGATAGGGCAAAATCCGTTATTAAAAAGGGTATTTATCTGATGTTTTTAATAATCACTCCTTTTGTTATTATAACCATGATTTTTGGTGGAGAATTCACAGCCTTTTTTATCCCAAAAGATCCCACTGTTCATCAAATTGGTAAAGTAATGTTTAAGATTGTTTCACCTGCTGTAATTTTTTACGGAATTACTCAGGTATTAAACGGAGCATTTCAGGGTTCGGGATACACTGTCCCAGTTATGATAACAAATCTTTCAAGAATCTGGTTGTTTAGAATTCCAATGGTTTACTTATTTTCCTGTGTAATTTTGAATGGTCCAAAAGATTTAACCGCATCAACAGGTATCTGGTGGGGCATGTTTTTTTCAAATTTCTTAGCAATGATTATGATTTTCATATGGTTCAGGTCAGATAAATGGCAAAATGCCCGAATAAAAACCTCCCAAAAAAAGCAACAAAATAATTTTTCTCAAAAAAACACTTGACAAATAGTTCTTATAAATATAAAAAATAAATTAAGATTGATAAAAAGGAGTATGAAATGAAACAATTGGAAGTTATTTCATGGAAGACATTGGATGCTCTGAAAGATAATGCCAGCAAAGTAGTTGATATTGTTGGCGATCTTGATACAGATGAACAAATGTCTGTTTTTTGTATTATTGATGAGGATTATTTGGAACTTTATTACAATGAAATGGAAACAAATATTATAAGACATTTTGAAGATGAGGATGAATTTTACAAAAATATAAAACTAAGAAAAAAAGAAATCGGAGAAGACGATTACGAAACAATTGATTATTATGACGAAGATGATTTCGGAGATGATAAAACAGATGAAGATTTCGACGGTTATGACATCAAAGATGATGAAGATGAATTTTAATTAATGAATATTGAAAAATAAAACAAATAAAAAATTGTGGGCATCTTATTCAACGGTTGGATTAATGTTTCCCGCATCAATAGCTGTTGGAGGAATAATAGGGTATTACCTGGATAAACTATTTAAAACTCCTCCTGTTTTTCTTATCATTTTCGTTTTGTACGGGATTGCAGCGGGATTTTACAATTTAATAAAAGTTAATAAATATTATGGAAGAAACAAAAAACAAAAAAATAATAATAAGAATAATTAGAAATTATTTTATTGTTTCAATGGTTATTTCAATCCTTTCCTTAATTCTTTTTAAAAATATTTTATACACCGGATTTGTATTATTATCCTCAATTATCAGTGGTTTAAGTTTTCACTTTATCATAATTATGGTTGATAAGTTAATTGTAAATAAAATTTCAAAAGTAAAATATTTTGCTTTTACAATTTTAAAGACTGCTTTTATCGGAGTTTTTTTTGTTTTTTTTTCAAAAATTTCTGAAAAGTTCTCAATACTATTTATTTTAGGTTTTTCATCAGTTATAATATCTATTATGATTGAAGGTTTTTATTCGTTTGTTAGGAGTTTATTCAATGGAAGAGCATAAACTTATTTTTGTAAAATGGATAAATGATTTTTTATCATGGTTTCTCGGTTTAATCGGGATTCATGTTGAACATGGTAAAGATATCATTCCGACACATATAGTAATGGCATTGATTGTAACGTTAATTATTATAGGTTTCTTTAAATTTGCCGTTAAAAAACCTCAATTAGTACCTTCAAGAATGCAAAGTTTTTTAGAATCTTTATATCTTGCATTTAGATCACTAATTGATGATGTAATCGGTGAAGAAGGAAGGAAGTTTTTACCGGCATTGGGAACCCTTGGGATTTTTATTGCAATGTCCAATTTAATCGGTTTGTTTCCGGAATTCGGTTCTCCGACATCCAACCTTAATGTAACTGTCGGTTGTGCTCTTTTTGTTTTTATTTACTACAATTATCAAGGTATGAGAAAACATGGGGTTTTAGGATACTTAAAAACCTTTGCCGGTCCAGTTTGGTGGCTTGCATTTCTTTTTGTACCAATTGAAATAATTTCTCATTTTTCAAGACCTTTATCACTCTCAATGAGGCTTTTCGGAAATATATTCGGTGAAGATCTGGTTATTATCATCATTGCATCAATTGTTCCGTTTATTGCCCCGCTTCCAATGATGGGTCTTGCAATATTTACATCATTAATTCAGGCTTTTGTTTTTGTAATGCTTTCGGCAATTTACCTTGCCGGAGCAATGGCTGAAGAACATTAATTAACAGGAGGATATATAATGAATAAAAAATTAATGTTGGTTTTATTTTTTGTTTTGATTTTCACTGTAGCTACATTTGCAGAAGGCGAAGCTAACAACGTTAAGGATGCAACACCATTATTCTTGTGGTCAATTATAATCGGTGGCGCAGCATTATCACTCGCGGCAGTTGCCGGTGCATTAGCACAATCAAAAGCTATTTCAACTTCTGTTGAAAATATCGGAAGAAATCCCTCTGCAGCAGATTCAATAAGAACAGTCCTAATTATTGGTCTTGCGCTTATTGAATCCCTGGTTATCTATGTCTTATTAATAGATTTGATAATCTTCTTTGTTAAATGGGGTAAGTACACATTTTAAGTTATCTTTCGTAAATATTAAAAGAGGAGAGTTCGCTCTCCTCTTTTTTATTTATGAAGTTAAATGAAAAAGATTAAAGAATTATTTAAAGAATTTAATATTTTACCGAATATATGGAAAGCGACAAAAGATTTTTTTAAAGAAGATGGACTGGATAAAGCCAGTGTCTTAGCATATTATTCTATCTTTTCAACATTATTTATTTTAACATTTTTCACTTTTATTTTTGCAAGATTTATTGGAAACCCTGAAATTGCTTACAAAACAATTTATCCTTTTTCTCCTGATTTTTTTTCAAAAATTTCTCCCGAATTTCTTAAAAAAGCAGAGCAAATTTCACTTAGGCTTGAAGATTTCGGAATTGTAGGCCTAATTCTTTCAATTGTATTGGGCATACTAATATTTAATAAAATCATTCAATACGTTAACGATATGTTCTATGTAAAGTTAAAAAAAGGGTTTCTTTGGAGAAGAATAAAAGAATTTGCATTATTATTTATTGTTGGTTTTCTAGTAATGGCATCATTCGCTTTCACGGGTATAATCTCAACAACTACAACCCTTTTTTATAAAAATGAATTCATTAGGTCTCACGTTAATTCAAATTTTATAAAATCTCTAAATAATGTTTTAATAAAATATATGGTCCCTTTTTTAATAACATTTTTATTGTTTTTTATTATATATAAATGGATACCGGAAACAAAAGTATGTATCAGAGCATCTCTTATCGCCGCCTTATTTTCAACCATATTATGGGAAATAATAAAAAGAAGTTATGCATATTATCTTGTCAATCTGTCATTAATAGGAAAAATCAAAGGTCCGATTATTGCAATTATCTTATTTGGTTTCTGGATGGAATTTTCAATGGGTATTTTATTACACGGAGCAAAACTTACTTATATTTTAAATAAGGAAAAAAATGACAAAACTAAAACAAGTAAATGATTTAATAAATGGAAATTTGATTGGTAATCCTGATTATGAAATAAAAGATATAAATTCACTATACAAAGCAAATAAAGGTGAAATAACATTTACAAAAGATGATAATATTGATATAAATAAAATAAATGCGGGATGTTTAATCGTTAAAAAAGAAAGTGCTTTAAAATACAAAAACATCATTTATGTTGAAAACCCTTATGAAGCATTCAGTGTTTTATTAAATTTTTTCAGACCAGAACCAGAATTCCGTCAGGGAAAGATTATCAGTATTGATAGTACAGCAAAAATTTGTAAAGAAGTTATTATTGGAGATTTCTCTTTTATTGGGAAAAATAGCATAATCGGTGATAATACCAAAATACATTCAAATGTAAGTATTTATTCTAATGTTAAAATTGGAAAAAATTGTAAAATATATTCAAACGTTGTTATAAGAGAAGATGTTGTAATCGGAGATAATGTAATAATTCACTCCGGAGCAATTATAGGTAGCGACGGATTCGGTTATTACAGAGACAACCAAAATACTGCTCATAAAATCCCTCAAAGAGGAAGAGTTATAATAGAAAAAAATTGTGAAATTGGTGCAAACGTTTGTATTGACAGATCAACAGTAGAAGATACTATAATTGAAGAGAATGTTAAATTAGATAATCTTATACAAGTGGGACATAATGTTATAATCGGGAAAAACACTACAATCTCAGCATTAACCGGTATATCAGGATCCACAAAAATAGGAAAAGATGTAATAATGGCAGGACAGGTAGGAATTGCAGACCATATTGAGATTGCCGACGGAAGCATAATTGCCGGCAAGACCGGAATAACAGGAACTATTAAAAAAAGAGGGATATATGCAGGTTATCCTTATCAAGATATTAGATCATGGAGAAAAAGTATTGTTCTTTTTAAAAATTTAGAAAACATTGTTGAAAGAATTAAGATTTTAGAAAAAAAAATAGAAAAGAAGGAGGAAAAATGAAAAGATTATTAGTTCTTATTATTATTTGTATTTTACCTTTTTTACTTACAGCAAAAGTAAAAATTGAGTTTGAAAAGAGTATTATGGATTTCGGAGAAGTTAATAGCGGGAAAGTGGTTGAAGTTGTTTTTAAGTTTGTAAATAAGGGCGATGAAGAGTTGGTTATTAAAAACATTAATTCAACTTGCGGATGTACGGTTCCTTCTTTAAAAAAAAGAACTTATAAGCCGGGAGAAAAAGGAGAAATCCCTGTTAAATTTTATTCAACCGGATATTATGGTAAAGTAGTAAAAATAATCACTGTTATTACAAACGATTCATCAAATCCCTATGTAAGATTAAGATTGATGGGTGAAGTTAAAATAAAAGACTTTTCAGATCCAATTTTAGAGGTTGATAAATTGGATTTCGGAAATGTAATTCTTGGAAAAATCTATAAAAAAGAAATTAACCTATATAATAAAGGCAACTTAATTCTCGACATAAAAGAAGTTGCTCATGGAGCTGATATTATTATTGAATTTGATAAAAAATTTGTTAAACCAAATGAGTTTACAAAAATATTCATAACTTATAAGCCACAAAACACAGGAACTAATTTATCATTTATAAAAATAAGAACAAACTCCTTGAAAAAGTCTTATTTAGTTATAAGATTTAGTTCCGTTGTAGAAGAAAAACATAAAAAACATTGATTTTGTGTTATAATTTTACATGACAGAATCAAATTTCAGAAGCTTTATCAAAGCAATAAGCTGGCGATTTTTTGCAACATTAATTACTTTTTCCATTGCTTTTTTTATAACAGGTGAAACATGGTTGGCTGTGAAAATAGGATTGCTTGATACTGTAATAAAAATATTCGTATATTTTCTACATGAAAGAGCGTGGGGAAAAATAAAAATCGGTAAAAAATTACATCCTCTCGAAGATATTAAATTACAAAAAGAAATGGATGAAAAAGACAAGGAAATAATCAGAGAAAAGCTAAAAGAACTCGGATACATCGAAGATTAAAACATAATTGATATTTATTAAACAAAATTCTTTATATAATTAGAATTTTATGTTATAAATCATAATTAATTATTCTTAGAGGAGTAATGTATGAATAATATAAAAACAGAAAGTTTTCCGAAAACCTTTTGGGCGGCAAACACAATTGAATTGGTAGAAAGAGCGGCTTATTATGCGGTTGCTTCGTTTGTCGTAATATACTTCAATGAAGTTCTAGGAATGAGTCCTGTTTTATCAACAACATTGAACGGGCTACTTTGGAGTTTGATTTATTTCTTACCGATTTTAAGCGGAACACTTGCTGATAAATATGGTTTTAGAAAGAGCTTAAAGGTTGCATTTGTTATGATTTCTCTCGGGTATTCAATCGTAGGTAGTGTTCAAAAAATCTGGCCCGGAATTATAGGAACAGGACTTGGAGAAAAAATTGATTATACATTTCCTGTTGTTGCGGGAATCTTGTTAATCGGCATAGGAGGTTCCATTGTTAAACCGTGTATTGCCGGAACCGTTCAAAAAACATCAGGAACAAGAGCAACACTCGGATTCGGTATATTTTATATGATAATAAACATCGGATCCATAACAGGCAGAGGAGTTTCTTACTTTGTCAGAACAAGACTTGATATACCGAACATATTCACTTTAACCGCTTCATTTTTTGCTTTATTAGGATTAATTATTGTTGTATTTATTTACAAAGAACCCGAATATGTCAGTGACGGAATAAAAGATTCTCAAGAGGTAAAGAAAAAAAGTCTAAAGGATGCAGTACTTGGAATTTTTATTGTTTTAAGGAATTTAAAATTTGTTTTCTTTTTAATTGTAATCGGATTCTTTTGGTTTATTTATGTTCAGATTTACAATTTAATACCTCTGTTTTTAAGACATGTTGACCCCAATGCTGCTGTTGAAATATATACACTGGCAAATCCGATTATGATTGTTGCATTTCAATTATTAATAACAAAAATCATGAAAAAATGGACTCCCATAAAATCCATCATGATAGGAATTCTTGTTACAACAATCGGTATGTTAGTTAACATATTGCCTATCGTATTGTTTACCGATATCTCCGAAAAAATATCAATTCTCGGATTTATGCTACCGATTGCAGGTATTTTTATGTTATTATCTCTTGCAACAATGGCAATCGGTGAAATGATGGCTTCACCGAGAATTTACGAATACATAGGTGCTATTGCTCCGAAAGGAGAAGAAGGATTATATCTCGGATATGCAAACTTACCGGTTGCTCTCGGAAGTTTGGTAGGTTCTCCGATTGGTGGTGCGATGTTCGAACATTTCATATCAAATCCGGTAAAACAAGGAAAACCAGCAGATCCTATTACAATGTGGTTAATAGTTGCTTTTATGGGAATATTATCAATGTTAGGCTTATGGATTTATGATAAATACATGGTTAGAGGTAAAAAGTAAAAAATGAAAGAATTTGATCCAAAAAAGAACTATGAAAAAACAAAAAAATTAATTGACTTCAAAGAGAGAAAAAAAACAAGACCAATAACTTATAATAACATGGGTTTTATGTCCGGTCTTGAAGTACATCAACAATTAAAAACAGAAAAAAAACTCTTTTGCAGATGCCCTGCCGGGCTTTATCAGAGCGGAGATGACTATGATGCGGAAATTGTAAGACACATGAGACCAACTTTAAGTGAACTCGGTGAATACGACGGAACTGCGTTAATGGAGTTTAAAACAAAAAAGAATATTTTTTATAGAATTAAGTATGAATCAGCATGTACTTATGATATTGACGATACACCTCCTTTTCCAATAAACAGGCAAGCACTTGATATTGCAATGGAAATCTCTTTATTAGTAAAACTAAGCATAGTCGGAGAATTACATATAACAAGAAAACAATACCTTGACGGAAGCATACCCACGGGTTTTCAAAGAACAGGAATTCTCGGAATAGACGGAGAAATTCAATTAAAGAATAAAAAGGTAAGAATCGCTCAATTAAGTATTGAAGAAGACTCATGCAGAGAGGTTGAAGACAAAGGACACAATAGAATATTCACAACAGATAGGCTGGGTATGCCCCTTATTGAAACCGTTACATATCCGGACATGAAAACTCCGGATGAAGTAAAAGAGGCGGCTCAATATATAAGATATTTAACAAGAAGTACGAATAAAGTCAGAACAGGAATAGGTGCCGCAAGAGAGGATGTAAATGTAAGTATTAAAGGAGGAAGAAGGGTTGAAATAAAGGGAGTTTCCAAAATAAAATGGATTCCTGATTTAACTCACAATGAAGCATTCAGACAAAAGGCTTTACTGGAAATAATGAAAATAATAAACGAAAGAGTAAAAAACAAAAAGGATTGGAAAATTAGTTATCGAGACATAACCTATGATTTTAATCAAAAGCATATTCCTGTTAACAACAGAGAAAAAATGAACTACAGAATAGTGGTAATAAACCTACCTCATTTTAAAGGTTTGTTATCCTTTTTTACCCAACCCGAAAAGATGTTTGCCGATGAAATTAGTGATAGATTAAAGGTTATTGCCTGTGTTGAAAAACCGAATATGTATCATTCGGAAGAATTAAATCCGGTTTTAAGTGAAAAAAACAGAGAAAAATTAAAAGAATTTGCAAAATCATCTGATGATGATGCATGGATATTAATTTGGGTGCCTGAAGATGACATTAAAACTGCAATAGAAACTGTTGAGGAAAGATGTATTCTTGCATTTGAGGGAGTTCCCAATGAAACAAGAAAAGCATTAAAGGGTGGAATTACTGTTTTTGAAAGGGTATTACCGGGACCCGATAGAATGTATCCAGATACTGATTCCGCACCTCTTTCTATTGATGATGAGATGATAGAAAGAATTAAAAAATGGTTGCCGGAAGATATTCACTTGATAATAAAGAGGTTGAAAAAATGGAAGGTTCCTGAAGATGAATTCGAATACATATTAAGCAAAAATTTATACCCGATAATAAAAAAAATAGTCAATGATTTTGAGTTATCGCCTGTTTATGTATCATCACTTTTTGCTCATACCTTGAAATCAATAGAAGGAAGAGAAAAACCTGATGCTGAATTCTCTTACAACAGGATTTACGATTTAATATCATTTGTAATAAAAAAGAAATTAAAACTTGATATTGTAAAATACATGTTACCTCTCGTATATCAACATCCCAATATGGACTTTGATTCAATTCTGTTAACCATAGGTTTTAAAAGGATAAATGAGGATAATATTCTTTCATTAATTTCGGATTTAAGGTCAAAGTTTAAGGAGATAAAAAAGTCAAAAGATGATATGTCAGAGGTCAGATGGATAATGGGTCAATTATTACCGGTTGCAATAGGAAATGTCGAATTAAAAAAATTAGAAAGCATTTTAAAGGCGAAGATAAATGATTGATCTTTTCAAAGGATATAAGGGTGATGCTTTAAAGCTTTTAAAAAATTTTAATGTAAGAGTATGGAGTGAATCAGAGATAAAAACAACAAGAGGTAATTTTCAAGGCATAATATTACCTCGTTCTGAAAATGATGATGATAAGCATATAGTTTTAAAACTTTCTACAGGATACAATGTTGGAATTGCAGTAAGTACAATAATTGAGATGAAAGAATTTGGATACAAGGAAGCACATTATAAAATACCTGAAAAGGAGTTTCCCTTTTCAAAAGACAAACCCAATGTTAAACTATTCGGAACAGGAGGAACAATTGCATCGAGATTGGATTACAGAACAGGAGCGGTAATACCCGCATTTTCTCCCGGGGAATTGTACGGTGCAGTACCTGAATTAGCCGATATTTGCAATCTTACAACAGAAAAATTATTTGCTGTTTTCAGCGAAAACATGGGACCTGAACAATATAAAGTATTGGCAAAAGCAATCGGAGAAGAAATTGAAAAAGGGGTTGATGGAATTGTAATAGGACATGGAACCGATACAATGCACCATACGGCTTCAGCTCTTTCTTTTATGGTTCAAAACTCTCCCGTACCGATTGTTATGGTAGGCTCCCAAAGGTCTTCTGACAGACCGTCTTCAGATGCAGCACTAAATCTAATTCACGCAACAACTGCTGCTGCAAAATCAGACATTGCAGAGGTTATGGTTTGCATGTTCGGACCAACATCGGATGAGTACGGATTATTGCACAGAGGAACAAGGGTTAGAAAGATGCACTCATCATATAGATCAACATTCAGAACAATAGGAGATATTCCCATTGCTATGGTAACAAGAGATAAAATAACTCCTATTATAGATAATTACAATAAAAGAAGGACGGATAAAAGAGTAAAAATTTATCCTTATTTTGAAGAAAAGGTTTCTTTGATTTATTATTATCCAAATATGCAACCTGATATCATTGATTCCCTTGTTGATAATGGATATAGAGGAATTGTTATTGCCGGTACGGGTTTGGGACATGTAAACAAACCGCTTTATCCTGCAATTGAAAGAGCGATTAATAAAGGAGTTGCAATTTACATGACAGTTCAAACACTCTGGGGATATGTTCACATGTTTGTTTATGATACGGGAAGAGACTTAATGAGTAAAGGAATAGTTCCTGCTGAAAACATGCTTCCGGAGGTTGCTTACATAAAATTAGGTTGGTCATTGGGACAAACAGAAGATATGGATAAGGTAAAAGAATTAATGTTAACTCCCATAGCCGGTGAGATTACCGAAAGAGAACCATACAACGGATACCTCGTTTTTCAGGGAGGAATACCGGAGATAGAAAGATTTTTAAAAACAATTCATAAATAAATTATTTCTTTTTTCTTAGAAATTTTACAATTATTCTATCATAATCCTCTTGTGAAATCTTTTTATATATCAATAATTTTTTTAAGATATACCTAACTCTCCACTTTAAATATCCTGAATTTGATAACGGAGTAACTCTCAATGGTTTAGGTATAACAGCAACTATTCTTAATATTTCTTCAAGATTTAATTCCCATACATGTTTATGAAAAAACACCTGAGCGGCAGATTCAAATCCGAAAATCCCTTTACCCAATTCAATAACATTCAAATAAATTTCAAATATCCTATCCTTACCAAGCTCTTTTTCCAATCTCTTTGTTATAAAATATTCTTTTATTTTTCTAAAAATACTTCTCTCTGTCGAAAGATATAGATTTTTTGCCAATTGTTGAGTTATGGTTGACGCTCCTCTCAATTTTTTACCCTTTTCCAAAGTATCTTCAACCGCTTTTTTAATTTCCTGAATATCAATTCCCTTATGATGATAAAAATTAAAATCTTCTGTGATTCTTACTGCATCTTTTAAAATCTGAGGTATTCTATCAAAACTTACCCATCTGTAAACAAATCTATACTTCTTTTTCTTATACTTTGCCTTATAATGATTCATTATTGACGTTGTTCCGGGTATTCTCTTTTTCAAAATACTCACATCAGGGAGAGTAACATAGATATAACCGATATAAAAAGAAAATAATAAAAGTAAACTTAAAACTATAATTAATGTATATCTTAGCGTCTTTTTCATTGTGTAAATTATATTTCTTTTTACCAATCATGTAAACACGAAAAAAAATGATTTTTTTTAAAAACTTGACAAATGATTTTTATGAATTATAATACAAATGTTAGTGAATACTAACTAACATGGAGTTTATAATGAATTTAACTAAAAGACAGAATGAAATAATTGAAAAATCACTTGAATTAATCTCAAAAAACGGCATACAGGGATTAACAATTAAGAATCTATCAAAAGAAATCGGGATTAGTGAACCTGCCATTTACAGACATTTTGAAAACAAATCAAAAATATTAAAAACCATATTGCTGATATTCAAATTTCAAATAGATAAAACTTTTTACAAACTTAACAATTTAAATCTCGAAACGAAAAGTAAAATAGATATGTTTTTTACAATTCATCTTGAAAAATTTTTAAATTCCCCTCATATTTCCTCAGTAATATTTTCCGAAGAATTATTCATAAACGAACCGGAATTGTCAATTATAATTAATGAAATCATGAAAACAAGTATCAATAATATGTCAAAAATCATTAAAAAGGGGCAGGAGAAAAATGAGATATGCAAGGAATTAACACCTGAAGACTTGAGTATAATAATGCTCGGTAGTTTGAGATTATTGATTAAGGACTGGTATTTAAGCGGTTTTCAAAGTAATCTTAAAGAAAAGGTAAATAATTTAAAAAATACAATCATAAAAATAATCGGAGAAAAAGGAGAAAACAATGGAAGAAAAGATTAAAAATTCACTTAAATTTTCCGTAGTAATAATAGTTATTATTCTCTTGATAACTGTCTTTTTTGCAAAAGTGGCAAAAGACAAATCAAGATTGGAAACCGACCTCGACAAGTACATGCCTCAAGACCATCCTGATTTTATCTACAGCAACCAGGCTGAAGAATGGTTTAATATTAAGGATGCAATCTTAATAGCAATTTACAATGAAGACGGTATATTCAATTATTCAACGCTGAAAAAAATAAAATCAATAACAAAAGAATTAGGAAAAATGAAAGAAGTAAGAAAAGAAGATATTACTTCTTTGTATACTGCTGACAATATTGTAGGAACGGAAGATGGTCTCGATGTCAGAGCCTTTTATAAAAGAGTTCCGAAATCAGAAGAAAAACTTAAGAAACTAAAGGATATGGTTGTTACAAATGAGATGGTCTATGGAAAAATTGTTTCAAAAAACTTAAAAGTCGCAATAATTGTTGCAAGAATTGACGATGATGTCTTTTCACAAGACTTTTACAATAGAATCATAGAACTATGTAAAAAATATGAAGGATCTGAAAAGATCTATGTTGCAGGAACACCAATTGTTGAAGGGACACTTGCTCAATTAATGCCAAAAGATATGAAAAAAATGGTTCCCATTGTAATCCTTTTAATTTTTGCAGTTCTATGGTTTTTATTAAAGAGTTTAAAAAACACTATTACAACTTTAATAGTTGTTCTAATTAGTACTGTTTGGACCTTCGGATTAATGGCTTTGTTAGGTATACCGATTTATGCTGTTTCAACAATGATTCCGGTTATGCTAATTGCAATAGGAGTTGCTTACGGAGTGCACCTATATAGCCATCTTGAACTTCATCTAAAAGAGCATCCGGATATATCAAAAAAGGATGCAATAGCAAACATGGTCAAGGAAATGTGGAAACCTGTTATGATGGCTGCAGTAACAACAATGGTAGGATTTATATCCCTTTTAACTTCTGAAGTTTATCCGGTTAAATATTTCGGTATTTTCTCGGCATTCGGAGTCTTTGCCGCTTTTGTTCTTTCAATTTTCTTTATACCTGCAGTTCTCTATGTTTTTAATCTTCCAAAATTCAAAAAACAAAAAGAAATAAAAGATCATTCAAAACCATACTTTAAAGCAGCTGAAAAAATAATTCATAATAAAAGTTTGGTTATTATAATTACAATCCTTGTTGTATTAATCTCCATTTACGGAATCTCAAAAGTATGGATTAGCTCAAGTTTTCTTTCAAAATTTGAGAAGGATAGTGATATAGTAAAAACAGACAGATTTGTAAACAAAAATTTCGGTGGAACAACAACATTAAATGTAATTCTTGAAGGAAAGGATGAAAATACATTTAAAACCCCTGAAGTTCTAAGAACAATGCTAAAACTTCAAGACAAGGTAGTAAATGAATTGGATGTTGTTGGAGATTCATTCTCACTTGCGGATTTTATTAAAAGAATGAATAGGGTTATGCACGCAGATAAGGAGGAATTCAACAATATTCCGGATAATAAAGAT
>Ga0256835_1001217_pt1 | contig 15838 bp, 11 predicted proteins | sample PIR30metaG_FD_185972 | JGI IMG/M metagenome (GOLD analysis project Ga0256835, IMG submission 185972) | Hydrothermal vent microbial communities from East Pacific Rise, Pacific Ocean - PIR-30 | ecosystem: Environmental > Aquatic > Marine > Hydrothermal vents | place: Pacific Ocean: East Pacific...
CGACCTGCTCGGCAGCGACGCCTACCTGGCCCTCACGCCGGCGCGGGAAGGCTGCCCCTAGACCCGGCGTAAAAACGAACCAGCGGCCCGCGGGCCGCTGGTTTCTTTATGGCTATATTCAGGCCTCGGCCGGGCTCCCGCCGCCGGGCTCGCTCGCCAGTAGCTCGCGGACCCGGTCGCCGGGAATGGTTTCTTTCTCCAGCAACTCGGCGGCGATGGCGTGCATGGCCTGGTCGTGCTCTTCGAGAATCTTGCGGGTGCGCTCGTAGGCGGAGTCGAGAATTTTGCGCACGTCCTCGTCTATCATCTCGGCCGTCCGCTCGGAAAAGTCCTTGCGGCGGACTATGTCTTCGCCCAAAAAGACCGGGCCGGTGCCGGCGTCCCAGGCGATGTGGCGGAAGTGCTCGCCCATGCCCCACTCGAGCACCATCCGCTTGGCCGTCTCGGTGGCCCGCTTGAAGTCGTCGGCGGCGCCGGTGGTAATCGTGCCGGTGAACAGCTCCTCGGCGGCGCGGCCGCCCATCAGCACCGAGAGCTCGTCGAAGAGGTGCTCGTAAGAAACCAGTACCCGCTCTTCCGGTTTGTGCCAGGTCACGCCCAGCGCCATTCCTCTGGGAACGATCGAGACCTTCTGCGTCTTGTCGGCCTCCGGCAACACCTCGCTGACTACCGCGTGGCCGGCTTCGTGGTAGGCGATGGCCCGCTTTTCTTTGTCCGAAAGTTTGAGCGAGCCGCGCTCGAGCCCCAGCACGATCTTGTCGAGCGCGGTAAGGAAGTGCTGTTTACTGATGTGTTTGCTGTCCTCACGAGCCGCCTGCAACGCCGCCTCGTTGACGAGGTTTTTCAAGTCGGCGCCGCTAAAACCGGGCGTCATTCGCGCCAGCTCCTCGACGTCTACGTCGTCGGCGATAGGTTTGCCGCGCATGTGCACCTTGAGGATCTCCTTGCGCTCTTCCAGGCTGGGCAGCCCCACGACCACCTTGCGGTCGAAGCGACCGGGGCGCAAGAGCGCTGGGTCGAGGATGTCGGGACGGTTGGTGGCGGCCATGACGATGACCGAGGTGTCCTTTTCGAAGCCGTCCATCTCGGCCAGAATCTGATTCAGCGTCTGCTCGCGCTCGTCGTGGCCGCCGCCGATGCCGGCGCCGCGCTTGCGGCCGATCGAGTCTATTTCGTCAATAAAGATGATCGCCGGAGCGTTCTTGCGCGCCTCGTCGAAAAGGGTACGCACCCGGCTGGCGCCGACGCCGACGAACATTTCCATGAACTCGCTGGCGCTCACCGAGAAGAAGGGCACCCCCGCCTCGCCAGCGACCGCCCGCGCCAGCAGCGTCTTACCGGTGCCCGGCGGACCCACCAGCAGCACCCCCTTGGGGATTTCGGCGCCGATGGCCAGGTACTTTTGCGGGTGCTTGAGGAAGTCCACCACCTCCATCAGTTCGCGTTTGGCCTCTTCGTGGCCGGCGACGTCCTTGAAGGTGGTGGAAACTTGGCGCTCCTTGCCGTACATCCGCGCCCGTGACTGGCCGAACTGCATCACCCCGCCGCCGGCGCCGCCCGCAGGGCCGCGCATGAAAAAGAACCAGAAAAAGCCTATTAGGAGCAGGATGGGCAGAAAATTGGCCAGAATCAACAACCAGGGGGAGGTGGTCTTGAAGCTGAACTCGACGTCGTGCTGCTTGAGCAGGCTCGGCAGCTCCAGATCGGGCACCTGGGGAATGGGCGGCGTGGTGAGGAAGCGTTTGGTGGTGATGTTCTTGTCCTCGCTGGCCACCCGTTCGGGGCTCTTGAACTCGCCGGTGATGCGATCTTCGGCGATCAACACCTTTTGCACCTTGCCTTCGGTGACGAAGCGGACAAAGGCGTCGTAGCTGATGGATGGAGCGGCTCCGGTACTGCCCATTATCGAGTAGAGCCAGAGCCCAAAAATGAGAAACAGGACGATCGTCCAGGGGTTGATCCGGTTTGGCAAAGCGACCTCCGCTTCCGGGCTGCCTGCGCCCCGAGCCTTACACAGTTTATACGAACGGCGGCTGAGAGGGTCTTGAAGCTGGCGTGCTATGCTTTGGGCGTGACGCCGCGGATCGAGGAATGGTTACACCAAGGAGAGTACGACCGCGCCTACGACGCCCTCGTCGCCGCCGCCGAGCGCCGCTTCCAGGCGGCCGCGCGCGCGGCCGCAGCCCTGGTGGACCTGGCGGAGTTCTACAGCCTCTACGGCCAGGCCGAGGCCGAGACCTGGGAGGCGGCCCTTGACGAGGCGCGGGCGCGTTGGCCACGAATCGGACGCGACGAACTCTTTCAGGCGCTCGCATTCGAGCGGGCCGCCCTGGCCGGGGAGCGGCCGCAGTCGCCGCAGGTCTCGAATCCGCGCGCGGCCTACCACGTGGCTCAGGGGCTCGCCTACCTGGGCGAGCTCGACACGGCGGCGGGGGCGCTGCCCGACCCCGAGACGCTGCCTTCCTTTCTCGCAGTGCGGGCCTGGGCGTTGCTCGGGTGGATTCACGAGTCCGCCGGCCGCCTGGCGGAGGCCGCTCAGGACCACGAACGCGCTGCGGAAGGTTCAGTGGGCAAGGAGCGATTGTGGAGCCTGCTCGACGCCGCCGCTTTGTGGTTGGAAATAGACGAAGTGGAACGCGCCTACGAGCGGCTTAGCGAGGCGGCGCCCCTGCTTTCGCAGAGTGAGCTTTCCGACCGCGCCACCTACTACTTTTTGACCGCCCGTGCAGAACTGGCGCGCGGCAATCCCGAGCGCGCCGCTGACGCGATCGCCCAGGCCGAAGGCCTGGAGGCGGCTGGCGCCGGGCTGAGTCACGGCACGGCGATGGTGCGGGCTCAGGTGCACCAGCGCTCCGGCCGCGAGGACGCCGCCCGCGCCGCTTACCAGGACGCCGAGAGGCGCGCGAACGAAACCGATCTCCCATTCGTCTGGCACGAGTGGGGCCTTTTCGAGCTCGAGCAGGGCGACCTGATACGGGCCGAGGCGTTATTGCGCAGGGTCGCTAGTGACGAAACCTATCCACATCGGGCGCAGGCCCTTGCCGACCTGGCCGAGACGCATTACCGCCTGGGAGACGGACCCGCCGCAGACGAAGCGGCCCGGAAGGCGCTCGAGCTCGGCGTGGTTCCCGCGGCCCATGCGATTCTGGGAAACCGCGCCTACGACGTGGGCGCCTGGGACGAGGCGCTGGCGCATTACCGCGCCGCAGCCGCGGCGGCGCGCGAAGGCGATCGCGACTGGGTGACGGCCACCGAGATGATAGTGGACGTACTGGCTCAGACGGGCTACCCCAACCCTGCCGAGGTGGCCGAGCTGGCCGAGCGGCTGCTGCCCTATCTGTCGCCGAGCGACGAATGGCGCGAAACGCTGCGCGGCTATGCCGACCGCGCCCGCGAGCTGGCGCTCAAGGGGCGGCTTCTCAACTGAACGCGCCGCCGCCTCGATTGACAAGGGTTTTACCCCCGGCTAAACTAAGGGACGCTGCGGGGCGTAGCGCAGCCAGGAAGCGCACCTGAATGGGGTTCAGGTGGTCGGAGGTTCAAATCCTCTCGCCCCGACCAGAAGAAGCAGGCCTTCGGGCCTGCTTCGTTTTGCGCAGGTGCTAAAGTCGGATATGGCCAAGATATTGGTGCTGATGAACAGCGGGCCGACCGAGAAGCTAAAGGTACGTTCGGGCCTGACCTTAGCCCGGGTCGCCCACGACCTTGGGGCGGAAGTACGGGTTATCTTTTTCGCCGACGGGGCGCGGGTGCCGCTAGCACGCGACCCCGATATCGGCGAGGCGCTGACCGCGCTTTCCGAACGCGGGATCGTGCCTCTCGTCTGCCGGCGAATCCTGGAGACTACCGGGGGACCACTCGAGCTACCGGGATTTGAGGTGACCTACATAGGTGCCGACCTGGTCGGAGCCGTGGACGAAGGCTTCCAGGTCATCAGCTTCTAATCATGACCGCGGCAGAGGTAATACGAGATTTAGAGGCGCTAGGCGACCCCGACGCCGCCGCTCACGCCCGGCGCTATTTCAAGGCGGGGCCGGGGCAGTACGCCGAGGGAGACCGCTTCCTGGGCATCCGCGTGCCGGTGCTGCGCGGGTTGGTGCGGCGCTACCGCGAGCTTCCCCTTCCCGAGGTAGAACGCCTGCTCCGTTCGCCCGTCCACGAGGCGCGCCTACTGGCCCTTCTGCTGCTCGTGGACCGGTACAAACGGCCTGACCCGGCGACCCGCGAGGCGGTTGCGGAGCTGTACCTGCGGAACCTGGACCGCGTCAACCACTGGGACCTGGTCGATTCCAGCGCTCCTCAGATTCTCGGGGCCTATTTATTTGAGAAATCCGAGAGAAGCCTGCTCGACCGGCTGGCGGCCTCGCCCTCGCTCTGGGAGCGTCGGATTGCGGTGATGGCCACCTTTTACTTCATCCGCCACGGCGAGTACCAGCCCACCTTGCGCCTGGCCCGGCGACTGCTGGATGACCCGGAGGACCTGATCCACAAGGCGGTGGGTTGGATGCTGCGCGAGGTGGGCAAGCGCGACGAGGAAACCTTGCTCGCATTTCTCGAGGAAAATGCTGCTCGCATGCCGCGGACGATGCTCCGCTACGCCATCGAGAAGCTGGATCCTGATAGCAAGCGCCGCTTTCGCCAGGCGTGAGGCGGCCGTGTCCTTCCTGCGCCCCTGCCCTTTCCAGCCTTTGCTGTTCGGGCGGAGCACCGCGAGATCCTGAATCGAGTTCAGGACAGGCCCCGGATCTCGCTGCGCGCCGCATTGATCTAGTGAGTAGGCAGGATGACCGCAAAGCCTCTTTCAGCCTCCAACACCCACGAGACCCCGGATCTCGCTGCGCTCGTCCGGGGTGACGAAAGAGAGCGGGCCCTGGAACCTCGCTGTGAGCGCAGGAGACAACGGACGCCTTTGTTAGCGGCAATGGCGAGACCCCGGATCGCGCGTCCTTCGGACGCTTGTCCGGGGTGACGTTTTCGGTCGAAAAGGAAAACCGTCGTTCCGGACAAGGGAGCCGAAAGCTCCCGCGATCCCGGATCAGGTCCGGGACATGTCCGGAACCTCGATACGCGCGGCCTATGCAGTCAGAGGCGACCACGAGACACCGGATCTCGCTGCGCTCGTCCGGGGTGACGGAAGAGAAAGGGGCTCGTCCGGGGTGACGAAAGAGTGCGGGGCTCGTTTGGGGTGACGAAACTTGGCGGGGCTCGTCCGGCGCGACGAGGCGTCCTGTGCGCCGCCGTGCTAGAATTTCCTTCGCGGGCGCCCGTAGCTCAGTTGGATAGAGCAAGCGCCTCCTAAGCGCTAGGCCGCAGGTTCGATTCCTGCCGGGCGCACCAACTGCGGGCTTTGGCCCGCTTTTTCTTTGGCGTTTCCGCCGCTTTCTCATGCCCTGGCTGCCTATAATTTTCTCGTGCTCCAGCGCTATCTCCTGCGCGAAATCCTGACGCCCTACCTGCTGGGGACCCTGCTCTTCATCGGGCTCGTGACCACCGACCTGCTCTCGTCGCTCTCGGGGGTCTTCCTCAGCCGCGGCACGAGCTGGGTGCAGGTGGGCGAGCTGGTGCTCTACCGCATGCCCTACACCCTGGGCGTGGCGCTGCCGCTGGGCCTGGTCTTCGCGGTGCTGGTTGCGCTGGCCCGCTGGATCCGCGACTCCGAGCTCAAGGCCGTCTACGCCGCGGGCATCGCCCCGGTGCGGTTGCTCACGCCGGTGCTGGGGCTGGCGGCCTTCGTCGCTGCAGTTGCCTGGATCAACGCCGGCTGGATCAAGCCCGAGGCCCAGGCGCGCTACGACGACCTGATTTATGAAATTTACTACGGGCACGCCCCCAGCGGCGTGCTCACCAACGCCGCCTACGCGCCCCAAGGCCTGGGCGTCTACTTCGCCCGGCGCATCCTCCCCGACGAGGCCGGCGGCGGCAGGCTGCGGGGCGTGCGCGTGGTCGAGCCCGACGGCACCGTATGGAGCGCCGACGAGGGCGTATGGAAGGACGCCAACTGGGTGCTCAAGGGCGCCTGGAAGACAGCGCCGGGCGCGCGACCCGAGTTTTGGGAGACGATCCCGCTGCCCTTTCCTTCGCGCTTCGTGGAGAAGAAGACTACGTACGAGTCGCTGCCCATGGCCGAGCTGCGAGAGCTGGCCCGAGTGGACCCGGCTGCGCGGTTTCCCCTGCAGCGGCGGCACGCCGACGCCGTGGGGGTGATCGCGCTCGCCTGGCTGGCGGCGGTGATCGGACTCTCGCTGCGCGAGGCCGCCTGGGCCTTCGTGGCGGTGGTGCTGTTGATCTTCGGCTATTACGTGCTCTGGACGCTGGCGGCGCAGCTGGCGCGCTTTGCGGTGGTCGGCCCCTACGGAGCCTGGCTGGCCGACGTGGTCTACTTCGCGCTGGCGCTTTTGGGGACGCGGAGGCTGTTGTGAACACCCTGAGCCGCTACCTGCTGCGCGAGGTGGGGGCCTACCTGCTGGGGGGGCTGGCCGTGGTCGTCCTCCTCCTGCTCGGCGGGGTGCTCTTCGAGGTGCTGGCGCCGCTCTTGGCGCGCGGGGCCGACCCGCTTTCGATCGGTCAGTACCTGGCCCACCGGGTGCCCGAGGCGCTGGTGCGGGGTCTGCCCATCGCTTATCTGTTTGCGCTGCTGCTGGCGCTCAGCCGCATGGCCGAGGACTCGGAGCTCAAGGTGCTGCTGGCCTCGGGCATCCCTCGCGAGCGGGTGCTGGGGGTGCTCGTCGGCTTTGGCGCGCTGCTTGCCCTGATCGGCTTCGTCGCCGGCGAAAGCTGGGTGCCGCGGGAACTGCAGAAGGCCAATCAGGTGCTGCGGCAGGCCATCTTGTCCAAGCCGCGGGCGCTGCTGCAACCGGGGACCTTTTTTCGCGACGCCTACGGGCGCACGATCTACGTGGGAGAGGTGGACGGTCAGGGCTTTGGCGAGGTGCGGGTCGTCTCGGAAAGCGAGGTGCTGATCGCCGAGCGCGGCCGCTTCGAGCCGGGGCGATTGGTCCTCGACGCGGGGATGCGCGTCACCTTTGACGGCTCGCGGCCGCGCACGATCACCGAGTTCGAGCGGGGCCTGCTGCCGCTGGAGGACCTGGCGGTCAGCCCCCCGACGAAACCCTCCGACCTCTCGCTCGCCGAGCTGCGCCGCCGCATCGCCGAGTACAAGAAGTTCGGCCGTCCCTACCACGCCGAGGCCACGGCCTACTGGCGCAAGTGGGCCGAGCCCGCGGCCAGTGTTGCCTTCGCGCTCTTCGCGGTGGCGCTGGCCTTCTGGATGCTGGGGGGGAGTCGCAGCCTGGGCATGGTGGGTGTGGTGACGCTGACCTTTTTCTACTACGCCACCTGGAGCGTTTTTCGCATCATGGGCGAGCAGGGGGTGCTCGCTCCCTGGTTCGCCGCCTGGGGACCCGACCTGCTCTATGCGATGGTGGCGGGGTTACTGCTCCTTGGGGGCAAGCGGTGAGGCGGGCGTGGTGGGCTTGTGCGCTCGTCTTCTTCGGCCTGGCGCTGGCCGGCCGCATCGAGGTGTTGCAGGCGGACCGGCTCGAGCTGCGCAAAGTGGGCGACGGTGAGCTGGTCGTGCTGGTGGGCCAGCCAGTCGTCCTCAAACTGGAGAAGGGGGAGGAGGTGCGCGCCGACCGCGTGGAGTACGACCGGGCGGCGCGGCGGCTGGTGCTGATCGGCCAGGTGGTTTATCAGGACGCCGAGGGAAGGGTGACCGAGGCCGACTACCTTGAGCTCTACCTCGAAGATGAAAGCCTAGAGGCCCTGGAGGTGCACATCCAAAGCGGCGGCATCGACTTGTGGGGGCCCGAGGCCACCCGCGTGCTGGGCCAGATCCTGCTCACCCAGGGGACGTTCACCCCCTGCGCGCGCTGCGGTCAGGACCCCTACGACTACAGCTTCGAGGCGCGCAAGGTCGTGCTCTATCCCGGCGACCGCCTGATCGCCTACGACGCAACCGTCTACACGGGAGGCGAGCCGACCTTTTACTGGCCGCTGCTCCTCCTCCACTTTTCCGAGCGGCGGCCGCGCGCCGAGGTGGGCACCGACCCCACGGACGGCTGGTTCGTGAGCGCCGACCTGCCCTACGTGACTCGCGGCGGTCTGGGCTTCACGCTGCTGCGCTGGTTCCAGAACCGCGGCTGGGGCGTGGGTTTCGACCACTGGGGCGCGGGGGTGGCCTACGAGCACTATAAAGCCCTCTACCTGCCACCCCGGGTGGGGGCGGCGGGAGGCTCGTTCGAAGCCCAGGTGGACTACCGACTGGGTGACAAGAACCTGCGCGACCTGCCCTACTACGGTACGCTCGCCTTCAAGTGGCACAACCCCGAGTTGGGCGCGTCCGAGCCGCGCTGGAGCGTAGCGGCCGCCTACCGGCTCAAGCAGCGGGGTTGGCGGCACGACCTGAGTCTTCGACGCCGCGAGAAAGCCATCTCGGGTCGCGTCTCCTTCCAGCTCACCAGCCGGGCGCTGGGCCGCAGCGAGCCGCGCGCCGAGTTCCGCCTGCGTAGCTACCTGGACCTGGGCGATCCCGGCCCCCCGGCGCCGCAAACGGTGCCCGAGGTCGCCCTCAAGTGGACGCGCGGCTGGAGCGGCTACGGCTTCGGCGTCAAGGGCAGCGTCTACTTCGGCGGCTACCTGGACCGCACCAACGAGCTCAACCGCTCGGCGCGGGCGGCCGGGGTGTGGGCGGGCGCAGGCCGGATCTACCTGGACCACGTGGACACTTTTCGGCAAAAGGCCCCCTGGAAGGGGTTCAGCGTCAGCGCCGAGAACCGCTTCAAGGGCTGGTATTACGATACCGGCGAGCGTCAGGTTGACTGGCGCAGCAACGCCCGCGTTGCACAGAAACTGGGAGGATTCCAGGCAGAGGTGCGGCTGGTACGCCAGGTGACAGAGGGCGAGGCCTTCTTCGCCCGCGACTACCGCAGACCGGTGCGCAAGCTGGACCTGAACGCGAACTCGCGCTGGACCGTATTTCGGGGACTGACCCTAACGGTCTCGGGCGGCCGCAACCTGGAGGAGGGCGCCTATCTGCCGCTCGAGGCCGGGCTTTCGGCGGGGGGGCTGCCGCTGACGCTCAGCGTCAAGCACCTCTACGACCCCGAGGCCGGGGAGCACCGCTTCACCAGCGGAACGCTGCGGCTGCGACTGGGCGATTTCTCGGCCAGCGCCCAAACCGGTTACCGCTACCCCAAAGGCGCCTACGACGACCTGCTGCTGCGGGCCAGCTACGCGCTGCCCGGGGGCAACCTCGCGTTCTCGCACCGGCGCGACCTCAACCACGGCCGCGCGGTCGAGACAGGGGGTTCGTTCGAGCTGCGTCCCGGCGGGGCGCGCTACAGCCTGAGCGAGCGCTACACCCACGCCTCCAACAAGCTGGTGGGACGGTTGGGGGCTGGTTGGGGGCCGTTCTCGCTGCGTTTCGATCACACCTCCTTCCTCACCGGCGACGCCTCCGACCCCGATTACCGCGACCATCAGCTCACCCTGACGGCCGCCTGGCGGGAGCACCGCGTCACCCTGCTGGAGCGCTGGAACGGCGCGGACGGGCGGTTCGGCCCCGGCTCGCTGCGGTTCAGCTCGCGCTTCGCCGACCTGAACAGCCTCTGGCGGGTGAACGCAGCCTGGCACCTGCCGGAGCCTGGCGACGAGGAGGTCTACATCGAGGAGGCTTCGCTGCGAGGCGGCTTCGATCTCTGGCCCGTAGGCGAGGACTTGCCGGGTATGAGCGTCCAGGGCGGTTTCGAGTACGCCCGCTACGCCGCGGACGACCGTAAGTTCAGTTTCAAAAACTTTGGCTTTACCCTCGCCTGGCAAGGGGAGGAGAACACGCGGCTCTACCTGAGCGCGCTGCTGACCCAGGAGGTTCGCACCTCGGAGGGCTGGCCGCCCCTCGAGCCCCGCTTCGTCGTCACCCTCGACCGCTGCTGCTGGGCGTTGCGCTTCACCCTCGACGCCGCGGCGCCTTCGGCGCGGATCGCCTTTCTTTACGGCGACCAGAGTGCACGTTTCCTCTTCGACGAAAGCGGCATTCGCATGCCCTGGAAGGGAGGACTGTGAAACACCTCGCAAGTCTGATTTTGCTGGTCTGGTTGCTGGCGGCCTGCACGGGCACCAAGGAGCCGCCGCTCGAGCTGCTGCTCGCCGTGGGCGAGGGGACGCGGGTCGTCTTCTACCCCGCGGGCACCGAAGCCGCCGGCGACGTGGGGGCTTGGGAGCTGGGCGCGACCGTCGTAGACTTGGCGCGCCCCGCCGGAGCGGCGCGGCTGTGGGCGCTCGCCGGCGACGAGCTGCGCGCCTATCCGCTCGCGGGCAGCCGCGTTGACCGCGCCCCCGACGCCGTACCCCCCGAGGTCGTCCTGGATCTGGGCGGGGCCTGTTCCGCGGGGACGCTGCAGGCGGGCGAGCAGCTACTGCTCGTCGACTGCGGGGCGCTGGGAGTCTGGACGGTGGCGCTGGCGAACCCGGCGCTCGAGGCCATAGACCGCACGGGCGATCCCGAAGGCACCCGCTACTTACTGGGCCCCGACGACCGGGTGGTGCGGCTGCGCCCCGGCTTGCAGAAGTTCACCCTCGTCTACCCCGACCCTCCTGGCGATCCGCTCGAGCACGAGGTCGCGGGCCTCGTCGCCGTCGAGGGGCTGGCCGCGGACTGGCGCGAAGACCGCCTGGGCATCGCGGTGGACCGCGGCAGCGACACGGCGCTCTACGCCTGGACCGCCGGCAGTGCGGAGCCGCCGGCGCTGCAGGACCGCATCGAGGCGCAGAACCTGCGCTGGCTGCGCGCCCTTCCGGGCGGCTGGCTGCTGGCCTTCGAGAACGCCTACCTCGTCTGGCGCAAGGGCCGGGACCGCGCCCCGAAGAGCGGCAGCTTCTACGACGCCGTGGTCACCCCCGACGACTACGCCTACCTCGTCGGACACGGCCGCCTGCTGGTGCTCGATCTGCTCGACCCCAACCTCGCCGAGCACGACCGCACGGTCGGAGCCCAGGCGCGTACGGTCGCCTACCTGCCCACGAACGAGTAGCCGGGGCCGCGCAGCGCGGGCGCCTTCCCGGCCCCGCGGCGCTTAGCGGCTATGCCGCCCGGAAGAAGCGCCAAATCTCTCCCACCGCCTCGATGTCGTGGTTTTGGTGGCCGAAGTGGCGTTCGAAGAGCGCTGAATAGCGCTCGCGCAGGCTGGGGGCGGCATGCCCGCCGCCACCTACGGTGTAAAGCCGCACCCAGACGCGGCCGCCGGCGGTGTGGTCGCGGCGGGTGACCGTACCGCCGTCGTCGGGGTCGAGGTCGAGGTAATGCACCAGTGCTTCGGCGCGAGCCCCGGTGAGGTCGGCCCAGAGCGCCACCGAGTCGAGGGTGCTCATCGCGGTGCCGTGGCTCGCCTTATGTGGGTTGCTGAGGGTGCCGCCGCCGTAGGGCATGTAACGGTCGGCGGTGCCGTTCATGAAGAGGACGAGGACCGCACGCTCGTGCGCGCCGCAGCCGCTCACCGCCGGCATGGCCGCGCCGATCGCCGCCACCGCGGCGAAGGCGTCGGGGACCTCGACGGCGAGGCGCAGCGCCATGAAGCCGCCGTTGGACATCCCCGAGGCGTAGACGCGGCGGCGGTCCAGCGGATGTTCGGCGGCCACCTCCTCCAGGATCTGCAGCAGAAAGCCGACGTCGTCGGCGCTCGAGCTTACCGTGCAGTCGGCGCGGCAGTCGTTCCAGGTGGGCTTGCCGTAGGCCCCGGGCAGCCCCCGGGGTAGACGACGTAGAACCCTTCGCGGTCGGCGAGCTCCATCCACAGCTTGAAGGGGCTCTTGTAGCGCGTGCCCAGCTGGTCTTCCAGCACCACCCCACCGCCGTGCAGCGAGAAGACGAGCGGCAGTGGAGCCTCGCCCGTCTGCGCGGGCACGTAGAGCGCGTAGCGCCGCTCCACTCCGTCATGCTTTAGGGTGAAGATGTGCAACCCCACTTCCGGCTGAACCTGCCCGCCGGGCGGCGGGCCCTGGGCGCAGGCCGCAAGTGCGCCCAGCCACAACGCCAGCCCCGCCGCCCGGAGCAAAACCCCGGCGCGAAGACGCAAAAACAGAACCTGTTTCAACTACTTCAGCCTACCACTGGTCGCATACATTCGACACTGAAAAGCGATTGAGTCAAGAACGGAAGGTATAAGGCATAGCGTAGTGCGCCTGTACTAGGTGGCAGAAGCGGCACTCTTAGTCGCAACAGAACGGAAGCCTGTAAAGGTTTGGTGGTCCACCTGCTGTTCTTTCGTGGCAAAGGCAAGTTGCTTTAGTCGAGCTTAAGCAGTTGGTGATAAGTAGACCACAAATTCGATATACAAATGACCGCTTCAGGACGACGAGTTGCCTCCAAGAAAAGTATAATTCTGTGCCACCTTGATTGGGTGGGTCTACTGGTCGATTACTTGAGGAGCTGCGAGGCTGCCAGGGGCTCAATCTAGCGAACTGATAATTTGTAACAATAAAATTATTATGGGTGAAGGAGAAAAACAGTGCATGAGCTAGGTGTAGAGCCTGCGAGTATCGCGCAGTGGTTTGCTGAAGAGCTTCGATCGTCCTATGTATTAGTCCGAGTTTCTGAAGACTATGCAGCTGCTTGGTCGGACGTGCTTGGTGTGCCGGTTCGTCGCTGCTACATAGACGATGAGTTGCTTGAAAAGCAGGCTGCAGCTAAAGGTCGCCCAAAATCCGAAATCGTTGCTGCGGTCCTACCAGACCCCGGCCCGATTATGGCGGGAGACTTCGGGGAGATTCTGGTTTTCCTGTACCACGCAGCCGTAGTGCCCGATGCTGAAATTGCTGGCCCGAAAAAGTGGAGGTTGAAGCAAGACCGAACGAAGCCAGCACCATACTCAGATGTAATTCAGTTCGTGTTGCCGAATTGGCCGGAACCTTCAACTGATGATCGTCTACTGTGTGCTGAGGTGAAAACCAAATCGACAACGGGCGCTTTTCAGCCGGTTACCGAGGCAATAGAAGGCTGCGAGAAGGACCGAATCAGTCGATTGGCGAGAACTCTAGTATGGCTTAAGGAGCGGGCATTAAGCGATGAAAAATGTACCACGGATCTTGAGATACTTGAACGTTTTGCCATGGCGACCGACTATCCTGAAGCACAGAAGCAGTTTCGAGCAATTGCAGTCGTATCTGCCAGTTTTGTTGAGGACGTGATTGCGAGCATACCTGAGGAAGAGCCTACTGGCTGCAGTATTATCGTGATTGCGGTCCCCCAACTTAAGCAGCATTACGAGGATGTTTACGATGCTGTTCATGCCACCGTTGCTGAGCCTGGTGGTGCTACATGAGAGATGCTCTGGCTAAATGGGTTAGCGACGCCGATGCCCTCCATCACATGGAACGGTTTGGTGTTGAGCAAACTGAGGGACTGGGGTATCTCCGTTTCCGTAGCGATGATTATTACATTTCTCTTGTCAATGAGCTTTTTGATCGGCTCCGTGAGCCCTATGCCAATCCCGAGGATTGGTCGCGCTTGGGAAATGCTATTCAAGTTAGTGGTGTCGAGACAGGTCAGGAGCCGGCCTGTCGAGGTATCCTTGCGCCAGAAGCGGCTGTTTTTGCGGCAGCAGCGTTCTATTTTGGGGGTTACCCGGCCTCAGCATATCTCACACTCAAGGCGGTGGATCCGGATGCTCTCAGCGATATTCAGCGCGCGTGCTACGAGCTTCTTTCGAGGCCACCTACCATCAGATCGGCAGATGTCAATGCGCTCATTGGCGCTGTGCGAAGAGGCAATCTAGCTTTGATTCGGGAGCAGGTCAAGCAAGCAGTGGAGAAAGAGGCGGCCGCATTAAAGGCTGGTCCTAACGAATGGGTAGGATGGCGCCTTTTCAGAGAGATGGTCTCTAAGTTCGAGAAGGCCAACGTCCGTGCTGTCCTCCCGGATGGCGAATCAGATTTCTGGGATCTCATGGTGCAGTCTCTCCTAGACCGAACCCCACCGGTATGGGACTTCTTCCCCTCCCAGATCAACGCAATCAGGAGCGGGTTACTCGAGAAAGAAAAAACATTTTCTATACGAATGCCTACAGGCTCCGGTAAAACGGCGCTTTCTGAAATACTCCTCTTTTATCACCTAAAACGACACCCACGGGATGCGGCCATATTGCTTGTTCCGTATAGATCACTAGCAGCAGAACTCCGAGGCACTCTCGTCAGACGCTTAGGTCGAATGGGGCTTCCCGCACGAAGCGTGTACGGGGGAACTGTACCTACGGGTGATGAGGTTCAAGCCTTGGATGAAACGCGCGTAATCGTTGCGACTCCCGAAGCATTGTCGGGCTTGCTCAGCGCTGAAAAGAGTTTCTTCGACCGCAGCTCGCTGGTAATCTGCGATGAGGGGCACCTCCTCGACAGTGGATCTCGAGGGGTAGGTTTGGAACTATTGCTTGCCCGAATGCAAGCGCGCGAGGTTGGGCCACCAAAAATTGTTTTCATTTCGGCTATCGTTCCTAACATCGAAGAAATCAATGCCTGGCTCGGTGGTACGGAAGAAACAGTAATCTACAGCGACTACCGCCCAGCGCTTGCGGATTTCGCAGCGCTCAAAGTCGCTGGCAAGAACATAAACGCGACAGTCGCCCTAGAGTTCTATCCGCATCAGGCCTCTGCCACGTTTGCGATTGAGAGCTTTCTAAGTCGTGATGATTTCCAATATCGCAATGCCCAAACACGCAGGCTTAACATTTACCGGTTCAATTCCATTAAGACCCAGGCCATTGCGACGGCGCGGAAGGCATTGCCGATGGGTGCGGTTGCTGTGTTCGCTGCTAACAAGCGAGGTGAGCAGGGGGTTGTAGGGCTAGCAAAAGAGTTGCTTGCCCAGCTGGAAAAGCCGTTGCCATTACCCGAGCCGCTACAGTTCGCCAGAGACGGCCAGAAACATGTGAAACTCGGCGATGCCATCAAGTACTTTGCACTTGAGTATGGAGATTCATGGATTGGAACACAAGTGCTCGAAAAAGGAGCAGTGCTTCACCACGGAGACATTCCTCAGGAAAGCAGGGAAGTGCTCGAAAGCCTAATCCGCTATGGGGAGGTTCGGTTGATAATTTGCACAAACACATTGGCAGAGGGCGTGAATTTGCCAATTCGTACACTAGTTCTGCATTCAGTGCGGCGCCTTGGACCTGGTAGGACTTCTGAGTACTTACTAGCGCGTGATATAAAAAACCTAGTCGGGCGAGCGGGGAGGGCTGGAGCAACCACAAAGGGGCTCGTTATTTGTGTTAACCCAGCCCAGTGGCCATTGGTAGCCCGCGTAGCTCAGCAGCAGCCGGGCGAGCCCGTTTTGGGTGCGCTATTAGGTCTAATGCGTCGTCTATATTTAGAGATCAATCAGAAAAGCCTTTCTATAACAAACGACATTCTAGAAAGCAAACCTACACTTTTTACGTTAGTAGATGGTATTGACGCGATGCTCATCGATCTTGCGGCTGAAGAGCTTGGGGAAGAGGAGCTGGTTCAGATTGCTACGGAACTATCCAGCCAAACCTTCGCTGCCCGACAGGCCGAAACCGAGGTTGTAGGCCTGATGGAGCAGGTGTTCAAGCTTCGAGCACAACGGGTTGAGGCGGTCAAGAATGCGGGGCGCCTTATTTGGATTAGAGAAACAGGCACGCGTATGCGTATGCTTGATACTGTAGAGGAAAAGTTACTACCTTTGCGCGAGCGATGGTACGATATGATAATGTCGCGTATCTTGTGGGTTAACCGGGAGGCCTCAAGAGATGAAGGAAAAACTTCACGGATTGACCAAGGAAGAGATCAGCCGGCGCATCCGGGAGGGCGTGAAGGCTGTCTTGGAAGAGGT
>Ga0256835_1001218_pt1 | contig 15837 bp, 11 predicted proteins | sample PIR30metaG_FD_185972 | JGI IMG/M metagenome (GOLD analysis project Ga0256835, IMG submission 185972) | Hydrothermal vent microbial communities from East Pacific Rise, Pacific Ocean - PIR-30 | ecosystem: Environmental > Aquatic > Marine > Hydrothermal vents | place: Pacific Ocean: East Pacific...
CTAAAGTGAAAAAACCTAAGTATTACACGATTAAACCCGGGGCGGATTTAACGGATTTTCTCCAAGACAAATTAGTGGATAACGATGTACGTATTATCAGTGGTAATGTGCTTACAGGAAGTAATATTACAAAGGATAAGTTTTTAAATTTTTATGATAATAGTATCAACGTGATTCCTTCGGGTAAAAAAGCCAGATTTGTCGGTTGGATGCCATTTTTCGGTGAAAATCGTAAGAGTTTTTACAATTTTGGTTTTGCGCCTAAAGAAATGGATTTGGATGCCAATATGTTTGGCGAAGAACGTGCCTTTGTGATGAATGAAGAGATGGAAGCGGTGATGCCTTTGGATATCTACCCGGTGCATTTATTGAAGGCAGCCTTGTTGGGAGATGTCGAAAAAATGGAACAGTTGGGGATTTTAGAAGTAGCGCCCGAAGACTTTGCCTTAGTCGATTATATCAGTTCCTCCAAAATAGACACACAAGAATTGATTCGAAAAGGCTTAGATATTATGCAAGTGGAAATGGGGTAGTTAAATTACGAATTACGAATTACAAATTAGGAATTACGAATTACGATTCATCAGATAATCGATTCATCAGATAATCAAAAAATAATAGAATGAAATTTATAGAAAAGTTTTTTAACAAATACGAACATCTGTTTTTGGAAGGTGGTAAATACGAGAAGTATCATCCGGCTTATATGGCGATGTATACTTTTATGTTTACGCCCGATGAAACCACCAAAAAAGGTGCACATATTCGCGATGCCGTTGATTTGAAACGAATCATGTTTACAGTGGTATTAGCCCTGATTCCGGCTACTTTATTCGGTATGTGGAATGTAGGACATCAATATTTTTTGCAAGCAGGTGTTGAGGCGAGCAATTTTGACCAATTTATGTACGGATTCTGGAAAGTCTTGCCGATGATTATCGTTTCGTATGTAGTAGGGTTGGGCATCGAATTTTACTTTGCCATTCTGCGCGGACATGCGGTAAACGAAGGATATTTGGTATCGGGATTATTGATTCCACTCATTATGCCGGTAACTATTCCTTTGTGGATATTAGCCGTTTCCGTAGCCTTTGCCGTAGTTATCGGCAAAGAAGTATTTGGGGGTACGGGTATGAATATTGTCAATCCGGCATTGACGGCACGTGCTTTTGCCTTTTTTGCTTATCCTACTTTTATGTCGGGAAACGAAGTTTGGATTCCCAAGCCTGAAAATTCCGATGCTTATTCCGGTGAAACTATTTTAGGAGCCTTGGGACAAGGCAGGGAGATAGCAGCCAGCGCTTATGATATGTTTATGGGAACCATTCCCGGAAGTATCGGAGAAACCTCCGTATTGATGATTCTTATCGGAGCGGTATTATTGCTTTTGACCAAAGTTGCCAGTTGGCGTATCATGCTTTCCGGCTTTTTGGGAGCAGCGCTTATGGCGTTTATCTTTAACCTTTGGGGTGCCAATGCCTTAATGCAAATGCCTTGGTGGCAACATTTGTTGGTAGGAGGTTTGGCATTCGGGGTAGTCTTTATGGCTACTGATCCGGTAACAGCCGCACAAACCCGTAAAGGAAAATGGATATATGGTTTCTTAATCGGGATGTTTGCCATTTTAATTCGTGTGTTCAATCCGGCTTACCCCGAAGGAGTGATGTTGGCTATCCTGTTGATGAACGTAGTGGCACCTACTATTGATTATTATGTAGTACAGGGAAATATCAAAAAAAGAATGAAACGTTTACAAAAAACGGCTTAATATTAAAATTATGGACAGAAACAGTAATACATATACCATCTTATTTGCAAGCATTGTTGTAACAGTGTCTGCTATTTTGCTCGCTTTGGCAGTGATGTTTTTAAAGCCTTTTCAAGAAAAAAATGTCCGCCAAGAAAAAATGACCGATATTATGTACACTATCGGCTTGGATAAAGAAGCCTTGACAAAAAAAGCAGAAACTGACGGTTTAAAATTAAACTATGAAAGTATTGAGTCTTATTTCAAAAAATTCTTTACCAAACAATATGCTTTAAAAGCGGACGGAACGGTTGATGAGCGTGTCAATGCGTTTGATATCAATATGAAAGCCGAAGTTAAAAAACCGGATGAAGAACAACATTATCCTGTATTTATTGCAGAAGACAACGGTAAAAAATATTATGTAATTCCTTTATACGGTAAAGGATTATGGGATGATATCTGGGGTTATATCGCACTGGAAGACGATTTGAATACGGTGAAAGGTGTCAAATTCGGACACAAAGGAGAAACCCCCGGATTAGGCGCCGAAATCACCAAAAAATGGTTTGAAAATCAATTTATCGGTGAAAAAATTTACGATAAAGACGGAACTTTCAGGGGAATCACTTTGCTCAAAGGCAACAAAGACCCTGAAAACCAAGATAAAGAAGACCACGAAGTAGATGCCATTTCCGGTTCTACTTTGACCAGTAACGGAGTCACCAATATGTTGCAAGAACGCTTGAAGCATTATGTGCCGTTCTTTGATAAAATGAGAAAAAAATAATTAATTATGAGTTGTGAATTATGAGTTATAAGTTGCAGTTGGATACTTTCAACTTTCAACTTTACACTTTTAACTTTACACTTTTAACTTTACACTAAATATTATGGCAAAAAAACATAAATGGCAAGATCTGATTAAAGATCCCTTAAACGAAAACAACCCGATAACCGTACAGGTATTGGGGATTTGTTCGGCATTGGCGATTACCGTCAAATTGATGCCGGCGATAGTAATGTCGCTATCGGTTTTGGTGGTAGTGGCTTTTAGTAATGTAATCGTGTCGTTGATGCGAAACTATATTCCCAACCGGATTCGTATTATCGTACAATTGTTGGTGGTAGCTACTTTGGTGATTTTGGTAGATCAAATTTTGAAAGCTTTTGCTTACGATGTCAGTAAAGAATTATCGGTATTTGTCGGTTTGATTATTACCAACTGTATCGTCATGGGACGTTTGGAGGCTTTTGCTTTGGCCAACAAACCTTGGGATTCGTTTTTAGACGGTATAGGAAATGGCGCCGGATACGGATTGGTATTGATAATCGTGGCTTTTTTCCGCGAATTGCTCGGTTCGGGTACTTTGTTTGACATCAAAGTGATTCCCCAATGGGTGTATGACCATGGCTATGTCAACAATGCGATGATGTTATTGCCGGCTATGGCATTGATTACCGTAGGAATATTCATTTGGGTACAACGCAGTATGTTCCCGCAATTAACCGAAAAAGAATAAAAAGAATTTATTATGGAATTATGGAATTTATTTATCCGGAGTATATTTATTGAAAATATGGTTTTTGCCTTTTTCTTGGGTATGTGCTCGTATTTGGCGGTATCCAAAAAGGTAAAAACAGCTGTGGGACTGGGAGCTGCCGTTGTATTTGTATTGGCAATTACGGTTCCCGTCAACTTTTTGATAGACAAATATTTGTTGCAACCCGGCGCTTTAAAGTGGCTCGACCCTTCGTTTGCTACGGTTGATTTAAGCTTTTTGAGCTTTATTATGTTTATCGCTGTGATTGCGGCTATGGTACAATTGGTAGAGATGTTTGTCGAGCGTTTTGCACCGGCATTGTACTCCTCTTTGGGTATCTTTTTGCCGCTTATCGCTGTAAACTGTGCCATTTTGGGAGGCTCGTTGTTTATGCAACAAAAAGAATTTACCCAAGTATCCGAAGCGGTGGTTTACGGATTAGGTTCGGGAATCGGTTGGCTTATCGCTATTGTGTTATTGGCGGCGGTTCGCGAAAAAATTTCTTATTCAAACGTGCCGGCACCTTTACGCGGATTGGGAATTACCTTTATCATTACCGGATTGATGGCAATTGCCTTTATGGCCTTTATGGGAATAAAAATTTAATCATAAATAAAGATTTAGAAGAAGATGGATCAAAATTCAATAAAAGTAATCATCGCCAGTGTATTGGTGTTTTTGGCAGTCGTTTTGCTGTTAGTTGTTTTACTATTGTGGGCGAAAGCTAAATTACTACCCGGAGGCAAAGTCAAAATATTGGTCAATGGCGAAAAAGAAATAGAAGTGGAAAGTGGTTCCTCTTTGCTCAGTACCCTGTCCAATGAAAAAATATTTTTGCCGTCAGCCTGTGGAGGCGGGGGAACCTGCTTGCAGTGTAAAGTAAAAGTATTGGAAGGCGGAGGAAATATGCTTCCCACCGAAGAACCGCATTTTACATTGAAAGAAAAAGAAGAAGGTTGGCGCTTGGGTTGTCAAGTCAAGGTAAAAGAAGACATGAAGATCGAAGTTCCCGAAGAAGTATTCGGTGTAAAAAAATGGGATGCCAAAGTGGTTTCCAATTACAATGTGGCTTCGTTTATCAAAGAATTTATCGTGGAAGTGCCCGAAGATATCAATTACAAAGCCGGAGGTTATATTCAAATCGATGTGCCGCCTGCTACGGTTAATTACAAAGATATCGACATCACAGCACATCCCGAAGAACATCCCGGCGAACCGGATAAATTCCACGAAGATTGGGATAAATTCAATTTGTGGCCCTTGGTGATGAAAAATGATGAAGAAGTTACGCGCGCTTATTCCATGGCGAGTTATCCTGCCGAAGGACGCCGTATTATGCTCAACGTGCGTATAGCCACGCCTCCTTGGGACAGAGAAAAAAATACTTGGATGGATGTTAATCCGGGAGTAGCTTCATCTTATATATTCTCTCGTAAACCCGGTGATATCGTACGGATTTCCGGTCCCTACGGTGAGTTCTTTATCAACGAAGACAGCGATGCTGAAATGGTATACATCGGAGGTGGTGCCGGTATGGCGCCCATGCGTTCGCATTTATTCCATTTGTTTAAAACTTTGAAAACCGGACGAAAAGTTTCGTATTGGTACGGAGGACGTAGCAAGCGTGAATTGTTCTATGTAGATCATTTTAGAGGACTGGAAAAAGAATTCCCGAATTTCAAATTTTATTTGGTCTTGTCCGAACCGCGTCCGGAAGATAACTGGCAAGTCAAAGAAAATATCGATGCGCCCGGCGACGGATTTACCGGATTTGTTCACCAAGCTTTGTATGATAACTATTTGAGTAAACACGAAACCCCGGAAGATATCGAATATTACTTCTGTGGACCTCCTATGATGAACAAAGCCGTAGTAGGTATGCTCGAAAACTTAGGTGTACCGCCCGAAAATATCCGCTTTGACGATTTTGGCGGTTAAGAGATAAAATCTACATTTTTATAGTCATCGTATCAATCCCTGATACGATGACTTTTTTCATATGGGCGGTGTGTTTTGAAAACGCACTGTTTTTTGTCTTCATATTTCATCCAACAACAAAAAATCCGCTATATGCATTTGGATGATTCCCTCGCTTTGGTCATTCCATATATTATCGGTGGTGAGTATATATTTGGGAAAATTGTCACGGATTTTACGTAGCGGAGCATATTCTCTTTCAATGGTTTCTTTTTCAGTCATTTTGTAGGCGACTTGAACATAGACTTTTTTTCCTTGTTTTTCTCCTACGAAATCCACTTCGGTTTGGTTCAGTTTGCCGATAAATACACGGTATCCACGTCTTTTGAGTTCCAACATCACAATATTTTCCAAAACACCTGAAATCAATCTGTTTTTGATACCTGTCAAAGCGTATATCAACGAATGGTCACCGGTAAAATATTTTTCATAGGTTTTTAATATTTCTTTTCCTTGTACGTCATAACGGGCAATACGGTGAATGATATATGAGCTTTCCAAGGCTTTTAGGTAATTGTAAATAGTGGAAATGTCCACTTTACGGTATTGACTTTTGAAATAATCGGCTATTTTTTTGGCTGAAAAAGTATTGCCGGTGTTATCAAAAACAAAAGCCACTATACGTTCTAATAATTCGATATCGCGGATGTTAAAACGTTGTACCACATCGCGTAAAATTACAGAAGAATAGATGTCATAGATGATTTGATAAGTTTCAGCTGGCGTATAGTCTGCGGTATGGATAACCGGAAAACCACCTAATTTGAGATAAGTTTCAAAAGCATCTTGCGGTTGTGCCGGTTTCTCGTTCAGATATTGGGAGCGAAAAAATAATAATTCTCTGAATGACAAGGTATAAACTTCAAATTGTACATAGCGTCCGGCTAACAGACTGGAAAGTTCGGACGACAACAAACGCGAATTGGAACCCGTAATATAAATATCCGTATCAAAATCCACCCGGAAAGCATTAACGGCTTTTTCCCAATCCTTTACCTCTTGTATTTCATCAAAAAACAGATAGGTTTTATTAGTCTCATGAATACGGTTTTTTACATAATCGTATAACTTACGGGCATCGTCAATATGAGCAAAAGCAAAACTTTCAAAATTGATAAAGATAATTTGATCGTCAGTTGCCCCTTGCTTTTGGATTTCTTCACGGATTTGTTGCAAAATAACGGATTTACCGCTTCGTCGTATGCCTGTGATGATTTTTATCAAAGGTTTATCTACAAAGTTTAATATACGATTGAGATACAGACTTCGTTTGATCATTTCGATTATTTTATAGGATTACGACCACAAAAATAACAAATATTTCCGAGTTTTTAGGGTTATGACCCTAAAAACTTTTGATTTTTTAGACTTTTTCGGGTTATAATCATTAGAATATTTGCTTGGCGAAGTTTGCAACTTCGCCTCAACACATTGATTTCTATTGGCACAATTAAAATAACATTAGAAAAATTCATTTAATAAAACAAATAAAACCCCGAAGGGGTTAAATGTTAGTAGCCCATAGAGCAACTCCGGGTAAAAAAAGATTTATGACCACATTATTGATGTTTTGGCGGGATTTTTTGTAAAAATCATGCCAAAACATCCTTAAATAAGAAAAATATAATACATCTTTGGGTTCGGCCTCTCGAAAAGTTGAGACTTTTTTGGCGCTACATTTTTGTGAAGGAGTAATTATATTTTTTTATGCATTAGAACCCTTCGGCTTCATAGCTTTTATAATTTCCTAATTCAATAACTTTTTACATCCGTATGAAATAATCCGTATATTTGTAAGTTATAATACAAGCATATGAAACTAAGATTATTAATCATTACCGGTATTTTATTTTTCAGTATTTATTCGTGTGGTTCTCATAAAAAAAAGAAATTAGAAGAAAAATACGGACTTAGAGAAAAAAAGCAGAAAAAGAAAAAGCACAAGCCTACCATAGCTGAAATTTTTGGCGAAAATATCAAAGCGGAGAACTTGGAATATAACGTTAAGAATTTGTCAGATACTCTGATGATGGGACGAGAAACAGGTACACCTGGAGAAAAAAGAGCGGCTAAATATATCAAAGGTTTTTTTCAAGATCAAGATTTGTTATATCCCGATCAATTAGACGGATATTATCAAAAATATACGGCTACTCAAAATAAAAAACCCGAAGCTGTTCTAAAAACGGATATTGCTTCATATCGATTTGGAGAAGATTTTATCGGTTTTTTTCCCCATGACAGTGTCGAAATGGATTTTGATCATATTATTTATGTAGGTCATGGTATCAAGGATCCCAAGTACAATGATTATGCCTATAAAGATGTGAAAGGTAAAGCCGTTTTGGTTGTAGGAGGAGAACCCAGAGATAAATATGGTAATTATATAATATCCAATGAAGTAGATCCTTATACGGGACGCTCTTTGCCTTCTGTATGGAGTCAAGATCCGATTAAAGCTTATATTTTAAGAAGAAATGCCGCTATGGAAAACGGCGCCAAGCTCATGTTGTATTATGATCCGCAAAATCACGATTATTTTTGGGAAAATTATCGAAAACATTTTGAAAAAAGTCAAAAAGAAGTAGCTCTTTCACAAGATTCTATCTATGATTTTTTTATCAATAAAAAGATTTTTACCGATATCACCGGTTATGACAATCCTGATGATATGGAATACACCAAAAAATCCCGAAAAATGACTGTACCTTTGCGTTTGAAGTATGAGAGTAGAGGTGAAGTTATTCGAGGAATTAATGTTTTGGGAATTATCCAAGGAGATTCTTTGGCGACAGATTATGTAATTGTACTGAGTCATTATGACGGACAAGGCAAACACGACGGAAGGCTTTATCCTTCAGCCAATGATAATGCCAGTGGCGTAGCCGCTTCCTTTGAAATAGCCAAAGCTTTACGTATAGCTGTTGATTCGGGTTATGTGCCGCAAAAAAATATACTTTTTCTCAATCTTTCCGGAACCGAACAAAATAAGTTAGGCGCTCGTTATTATGTCACCCATCCGGTAGTACCCTTGGAACAAACGGCAGCCATCATCGAATTGCATAAATTAGGACGATTAGAAGTGGATACTAAAGGTGAAATTGTAGATTTCTTTCCTTTGAATATTTCTATTAACGGCTTTGATAAAAATGAATTTAAAACCCATATTGCCGGATTGGAATCTTATAATGAACATATTACGGTCAAATATAAACCTTTAGTCGAGCATTCCGATTATATCTATTTTATGCGAAAGCACATTCCTATCGTATACTTGAGTGGAGGTTATTTTAAAGATTATCATCGTCCAACCGACACCTATGATAAAATAAGTTATGAAGTTTTGGAAAAACGAACTAATTTTATCTTCCAAATGTTATGGGATATTGTCTATGAATAAAATTAATATAAAATTAAAAAAATGAATAAAGATATATTACAAAAAGCAGAAGCATGGACCAAAGCTCCATTTGATGAAGCTACGCGACATGAAGTGGCTGAAATGATTCAAAATAATCCGGATAAACTCACCGACAGTTTTTATAAAAACCTGGAATTTGGCACAGGGGGAATGCGCGGAATCATGGGAGCCGGTACCAATCGCATCAATAAATATACTTTGGGTAAAAATACCCAAGGATTAGCCAATTATATCAATAAAGTTTCAAATCGTCAACACAAAAGTGTAGCGGTAAATTATGATGTTCGTCACAACAGTAAAGAATTTGCCAAATTGGTAGCCGATGTGCTTTCAGCCAATGGTATTAAAGTATTTCTGTTTTCAGAATTTCGTCCTACACCCGAACTTTCTTTTGCCGTTAGACATCTCGGTACGGATGCAGGTATTGTTTTAACGGCTTCTCATAATCCGCCCGAATATAACGGATACAAAGTATACTGGAGTGATGGTGCCCAAATAGTACCACCGCAAGACCGGGAAATTGTTGAAGAAATCAATCGCGTAAATTTTGACGAAATTAAATTTACACCCAACGAAAATTTGATAGAATATGTAGGCAAAGAACTCGATGAAGCATTTATCAAAGCTTCTGTGGAACATGGGACTTTTGATGCCCCGGATAGAGACAAACTCAAAATATTATTTACGCCTTTACACGGAACTTCCATTAAATTAATGCCTCCGGCCATGCAAGCAGCCGGATTTACCAATTTTCATATCGTGGAAGAACAAATGAATCCCGATCCGGAGTTTTCAACAGTACAATCACCTAATCCCGAAGAGCCCGAAGCTTTTACGATTGCTTTGAAAAAAGCCGATGAAATAGCTGCTGAAATGATATTGGCTACCGATCCCGATTCCGACCGAATTGCCGTAGCCGTACGCGAACCCAATGGACAGATGCGTCTGCTCAATGGAAACCAAACTATGGCTATGATGGATGCTTTTTTGATTCATAAATGGAAAGAAGCCGGTAAACTCAAAGGCAAGGAATTCATCGGTTCTACTATCGTATCTACTGATATGGTAAAAGAAATAGGTAAAGCCAATAAGATAGAAGTAAAAGTAGGATTGACCGGCTTTAAATGGATTGCCAAAATGATTCGTGAAGCTGAAGGAAAACAAGAATTTATCGGTGGGGGTGAAGAAAGTTTCGGTTATATGGTAGGCGATTTTGTCCGCGATAAAGATGCCATTACATCCGGATTGTTGGCAGCCGAAATATATGCCGATGCCAAAGCCAAAGGAAGTTCTTTCTTTGAAGAATTACTCAAACTTTATCAAAAACACGGATTTTATAAAGAAGCTTTGGTGTCTTTGGTTAAAAAAGGAATTGAAGGACAGGAAATTATCAAACAAATGATGAAAGATTTCAGAAGTAATCCACCAAAATCTTTTGACGGTTCACCGGTAGTACGTATCGAAGATTACAAGACATCCATCGCTAGAGATATTACGAATAATACCGAAGAAACGCTTCCGGTTGAAAAATCAAATGTGTTGATATTCTACACCGAAGACGGCAGCAAAATAGCCATGCGTCCCAGTGGAACCGAGCCGAAAATTAAATTTTATTTTAGTGTTCACGCTCCTTTGAAAGATACCAAAAATTACCAAAAAACTGAACGGGAATTAGATGCAAAAATCAACCGGATTAAAAAAGATTTGGGATTATAATGGATGCACGTATTAAACAGACTTTTTTAAAGTATATCAAGCCCTACAAGCGTTTTGCTTTTTTGAGCATTTTCAGCAATGTTTTTTATGCTTTGTTTTCTACATTGGCTTTTATTGTATTTGTTCCTTTGCTCAATATATTGTTTGAAAAAGAAAAGCGTGAAAGTGTTCAATTGCCGGTTTGGAAAGGTATTTCTCACTTGAAAGCGTATGCCAATGATTATTTGAATTATCACTGGGCCAATTATATCCATGAGCACGGATTCATGAGTGCTTTAAGTTTGATAATGATATTGGTAGCGGTGATTATTTTATTAAAAAATCTGTTTAATTATTCGGCCATGTATTTTATGACATTTTTGCGCAATGGTATTTTAAAAGATATGCGTGACGATATGTACGAAAAAGTTTTGAGTCTTCCTGTATCTTTTTTTTCGGAACGTCGCAAAGGGGATGTTATTGCCCGGATGACAGCTGATGTAAATGAAGTGCAATGGACATCTTTAATCATTTTAGAAATTATTGTAAAAGAACCGCTTACAATATTGTTTTCAGTAGCGGCTATGCTGATGTTAAATGTAAAACTCACCTTGTTTATCTTTATATTTACGCCTTTGGCGGGATATATTATTTCTTTAATAGGTAAACAACTCAAAAAAGATTCTCATATCGTTCAGCAGTACAATAGTTTATTTTTATCACATATCGAAGAAACTTTAGGCGGATTGAAAATCATCAAGGGTTTTAATGCCGAAGGACGTTTTACCAAAAAATTTAAAGATATTACCAAAAAATTGTTTCATTCGAGTAACAAGATGGCTAACCGGCAAAACTTGGCTCATCCGGTGAGTGAATTCCTAGGTGTTATGGTTATCGTCACTATTTTGTGGTATGGCGGACGTTTGGTATTGATTGAAAAATCTTTGAGTCCTTCTGTATTTTTAGCTTTTATTGCCTTGGCATATAATATTTTGACTCCGGCTAAGGCCATTGCTCGTGCCGGTTATACCATTAAAAAAGGAATGGCTTCGGTAGAAAGGATTTTTAGTATTTTGGATGCCGAATCACCCATAGTGGACAAGCCGGATGCCATTGAAAAGAAAAGTTTTGAACGGGATATTAGCTTTGATCATGTTCGTTTTAGATATGAAGAAGAAGATGTGTTAAAAGATGTCAGTTTTGTCGTCAATAAAGGAGAAACACTGGCGTTGGTAGGACAGTCAGGGAGTGGAAAATCGACTATTGCCAACTTATTGATGCGTTTTTATGACGTTAATGAAGGCGCTATTAAGATTGATGGAATCGATATCAGGGACATTACCAAAAAATCGTTGCGTGATTTAATGGGACTGGTTACGCAAGACTCTATCTTGTTCAATGATACAGTGCGCAACAATATTGCTTTGAGCAAACCGGATGCATCTTTGGATGAAATTATTCAAGCGGCAAAAATTGCCAATGCACACGAATTTATCATGGAACTCCCCAATGGCTATGATACCAACATCGGTGATAGTGGTAATCGTTTGTCAGGCGGACAAAAACAACGTTTGAATATCGCTCGTGCCATTTTAAAAAATCCGCCGGTTATGGTACTGGATGAAGCGACATCCGCTTTGGATACCGAATCGGAAAAATTGGTGCAGGATGCCTTGGATAAATTGATGAAAGACAGAACTTCCGTTGTGATTGCCCACCGGCTTTCCACTATTAAGAATGCCGATAAAATTATCGTTATGCGCAAAGGAAAAATAGTAGAATCAGGAACGCACCAAGAATTGATGCAATTGAAAGGTGTTTATCACAAATTGATTCAGTTGCAATCTTTTGCTTAAAACCATTTTTGTTTTACCGTATTATAATCGACATAATAAGTCATTTTCATAACAAAACTGTGTTTTTGAGCTTGATTCATCAAGTTGTTGAAATTTTCTTCAAAATTTAAATGAGCCAATTGATCGCTGTTTAAAATGGTATTGCGATAAAGTAAAGACAATTTACTTCCGGGAGCAAATTCCCAAACGTAACCTATGTCTGCATTCCAAATATTGAAATTAATATCTTTATTTTTAGTATAAGTTTCAATTGCGGTTAAATTACCATCGTTTTCTAAACGGTAAAAACCGGTGTAATAAACAGGCGCCCAGTAGTGTCGCAGACTTAAATTTACCCCCGATTTGACATTAAAAAAGAGATTGGCAGTTAAGGTGTTGGTAAAACTTTTTTGTTGTCGGTCGCCAAAAATAATCTCATTTTCTACTATATCGACAAACCCTTTAAAATTATTTTGTTTTTTGTAATCAAAGGCATATTTCAGCTTAAAACGGTTGTTAAATCGAAAGCGGGGAGCAATTTTTATTTCAAAGAAATTTTGATTGCCGTTTAATTTGGCAAATCTTGCCAATTTTAGATCTAAGGCCAATTTTTTTCGGTAATCGGTTGAGAGAAATGTCCAAATTCCACCGTGTTTTTTATCGATAAAAAATCTTCCCGGAACACGGGGTTCATAATAATTGTAGGCATCGGTGACATATTCAATTCCGGCACCATAACTTAAATATTTTTTATTGGTGGCAAAAAATTTTGCTTCTACATCATTTTGTGTATTGATAAATGGTTTGAATCTGTGATCAAAACCCACTTCTATTTCAGCATGGAATGCATTAAAATATTTGCTGGGTTTGAGCAAGCGATATGTGTATGAGAAATCAAAATTGGCAAAATTATTTTTTCGAAGATATCCCATATCATTTACATCGAATTTGTCGTCATAAATTCGGATTAAACTCCCAAAACTGTGTTGTTTAAAATGTTTTTTAGCATGTATGATGTATTTAAAACCTTGGTTAAAATGATTATTTTCATTGATTAAACTCATGGCAACGGCACCACCGACAGACAAAGTGTTTTTATAACCATATAAATCCCAAGCAACAGCAGAAACATTGGCATCACGTGTTTCGCCTTGTCTCAATACGTTGGTATTGATAAAACTAACCGAAGAATTTCCTTTAAAATTATAATCTAGGACAAAAATATTATAATTAGCATAAGGTTCAGTAGTTATTTTTCTGATGTCTCCATTTTCATTTTCAAGGCTTGCCTCTGTTTTATTGGTAATAGCATTAAAAAAACCAATCCCCAATCCGTTTTTGTTTCGCCCGGAAATTTTTAAAGCATTGATTAATTTGACCTTTTCGGGATTATCAATGATTTTTTCACCGGTGTTTATTTTATGGTAAACATCATAATAACCGATGGGTTTACTCCCGATTCTACGCGAATAAAAGAGTCTGCCCTTATTGAATAAATCAAAACCTTCTGTAAAAAATTGTCTTTTTTCGGCATAATATTGTTCAAATGGACCTAAATTGAGTTCTAATTCATCGTAGGGTGTATCACTGAAATCCGGAATTAAAGTAGCGTCTAAGGTGTAATTTTCACTCAAACCGTATTTTAAATCCATGCCAAAGCCGAAATTAGTGTTATTTTCACCTCGAAACCGGTTGTGTACAATAGAGGTATACGGGTACAAACTCAGTCTGACCGGAGGTTGTAGATTTTTTAAACCGGTTAGTTTTCCCATAAACTGTAGGATATCACCATTTTTGGTTTTATCTACTCTTGTCCATGCATAATCTTCTTTTCTATTTTCAATATGCCTAGTAAAAGTAATGGCCCAAACTTGTTCTTTTTCATTTTGAAAACGTAGCGCCGAGTAGGGGATAGCCATTTCAACAATCCATCCGTCAGAAGTAACTTTTACTTTTGATTGCCAAACGGCATTCCATGACATATCACCGCGGGTAGGATTATTACTGTCGAGTTGAGCGCCCGAAGCCGTTACCATAAACATATAAGTGTTGTTAGGCGTTTGAAAGGGATTGAGTAAAACAGCAAAATTATCCGCTTGCACCGGTTGGTCACGTAAACCGAATTCCATAGCAATTTTATCGGGACGGGGATCTTTCATCTGAATGAGAAAATATAAAGCTACATCGTCATATACTGCCTTTATTTCCGTTTTGTATTCCGAAGGTAACGGATCTCCGTCACCGGGCTTATACATATAAAAACCGGAAGTGGGAGCTGTGTTTTTCCATTGTAAGTCATCTGCACTTGCATCAATTTTTGGAGGAGTTGACACACGGATGGCTTTTAGTGTTTTTGAAGTGTTTATTTGGCTATATAAGTGAAAAACAGAAGTTAATATTATCAGTAAAGCAAATTGCTTTTTCATAGTCAAAAGTTTCTTTTTGGTATTAATGTTTGAAAGTAACAAATATCAAAAAAAAAACCTAACAATTCAGAATATTATGAAAATTTTAACCTTAATTACAGGTACAAAAAAAGCCGCCTGAGAAAGACGACTTCTTTATAATAATTATAGTAATAACTTATTTTGTCAAGCTATTTACATGTTTTGTTAATTTTGATTTTAAATTAGCTGCTTTGTTAGCATGAATAATATTTCTTTTGGCTAATCTGTCAATCATAGAAACTACTTTGGGCAAGAATTTTTCAGCTGTTGCCTTATCAGTAGTACTTCTCAATTTTTTAATTGCCGTTCTGGTAGACTTGTGGTAAAATCTATTGTGCAATCTTCTTTTTTGACTTTGTCTTATTCTTTTTAATGCTGACTTATGATGTGCCATATTCTTTTTAATTTAATAAATTAATGTAAAGGAAAATCCTTGTTATTTTGTAATAAAATTGTAGTCCGTAGGGGAATCGAACCCCTGTTACCAGGATGAAAACCTGGCGTCCTAACCCCTAGACGAACGGACCAAGTTAGCATGATAATATGCTGTATTTCAAAATTTTGTAGTCCGTAGGGGAATCGAACCCCTGTTACCAGGATGAAAACCTGGCGTCCTAACCCCTAGACGAACGGACCATTCCATAATTTTTTGAGTTGCAAAAATAATAAGATTTTTTTATTCTGCAAAACAATTTTTTCTATTTTTTTCTCTTTTGCATTTTTCTCTTACCTCCTGATAAGTTATAAAGTTGAAAGTTTATAAAGTTGAAAGTTAAAAGTTTAATGAGCTTGTCTCAAAGGAATGAATTATCTGTCCTAATGAACCCTACACGTGCGGGGTGTGCTTATCTCTTGTGTTGTTTGAGATTCCTCACCCGATAGCTATCGGGACATAACTCATAACTTATAACTCAGCGAAGTTTACAACTTCGCTAATTACCGTTTCAACCAATTCCGCAAATCGAATTTGTCTTGAATATGCTTGCGCAAGTCTTGCATGGGAATCCGGATTTGTTCCATGGTATCGCGGTCACGCAAGGTTACGGTGCCGTCTTCTTTGGTCTGGTGATCCACCGTTACACAGTAAGGCGTACCTACGGCATCCTGGCGGCGATAACGACGACCGATGGCATCTTTTTCGTCATAAGTCGTATTGAAATCCCATTTCAAA
>Ga0256835_1001219_pt1 | contig 15835 bp, 13 predicted proteins | sample PIR30metaG_FD_185972 | JGI IMG/M metagenome (GOLD analysis project Ga0256835, IMG submission 185972) | Hydrothermal vent microbial communities from East Pacific Rise, Pacific Ocean - PIR-30 | ecosystem: Environmental > Aquatic > Marine > Hydrothermal vents | place: Pacific Ocean: East Pacific...
AAAAAAAAGTTTCGTCGTTCCGGACGAGGGAACCGAAGGTTACCGAGATCCGGAACCTCGACGCGCGCGCTGAAGAAACCGAATGTCACGCATGGCATCCGGGAGAGGCCCTGAATCAATTTCAGGACAGGCCCTGAATCAAGTTCAGGACAGTCTCCCGGATCTCGCTTCGCTCGTCCGGGGTGACGGAAAAGGGGGCCAGTTGGGGGTGACGAAGGTAATGCAATAAAAAACATTTCGTCGTTCCGGACGAGCGGGCCGAAGGTCCGCGCGATCCGGAACCTCGATTCATGCGCAATGATCAAACATACGGAAGGAGGCACCTACGAGGCCCCGGGTCAAGCCCGGGACAGGCCCTGAATCAAGTTCAGGGCAGGCTCCTGAATCGAGTTCAGGACGGGCCCCGGTGGCGCGCCCTGCGGGGCGCTTGAGCGGGTTGAAGCGAAAAAGCAGATATACTACCAACCGTCATTCCAGGCGAGCGGCACGGCCGCGCGACCTCAGGTCAAGACCGGGTCACCCATCCATGATTGGAGCTACGTCAAACGGGTATTCTGCAAATATGACCTTCGCGCAAACCCTCGACCGCTTTCTTATTCTTGCCCGAGAGCTGTGGTCTTCGCAGGGCGTCTGGATCCTGGCGCTTTCCGCCTTTGCCGGGCTGCTCTATCTGCTTCCAGACGCGGCAGCAGTTCCGCTGGGTTTTGCCAACGTACTTGCTCTGGCGGCCCTGGCCGTTTTCTGGCTAAGGGTAGCCGCGGCTGAAGGTAGTCTCGATGCCGCCGCCTTTGAAGGCAAGGATCCGGAGTGGTTGGTATATCTGGGCGTGGTTCTGGGGGTATTTACGATTTTCGCTGCGCTGGCGCTGGTTTCCATGCTGCCCATAATCATCACGCCCTTGTTCGGCGTCGTATCCATGTTTATTTGGTTTGTTCTGGTTTTGTTGCTCGTGCTTTATGAACCGGTCGTATACGTGGAGGCCGAAGGCTTTGGCGACGCGATGGCGAAAACCTGGGCCCTTCTGCGTCGTTTCGAACGGCGAGAGGTGTTGCTGGAGGCGCGGTTTTGGTATCCGTTCTTGCTAGGCTTGGCCGCTGCGTTGCCGCAATTTTTCCTTCCGGAGAAGGGGTTTGCCGCGGCGGTAGGAAACTTCTTGGTGGCGCTGGTGCAGATACCCTGGTTCGTTGCCCAGTTAATAGTGCTTTACGAAAACATTTGGCATTCCCATAAAGTCGCCATTAAATGAAACTCGCTCGTCATCAAGATCAATTCAATACGTATTTCCGATCCATCCCCGGGACGCTATTTGAAGGATGGCAAGCATCTTCGTGATTTTAGGCTGATTGCCAGGTTGGATGGTCCGGCTATTGCGGTCTAGCGCTGTGTTTGCGGCGAAGATCGGGATATTATCCAATTGCTTATCGCCACTCCAGCACTCCTTGCCGCCTGAGCGCGGGTACGATCTCCTCGCCCACTCGCAGGTGGGCGTAGCCGCCCTGCGCAGCGGCCAGGCGCCGCAGGGCGCGCAGGTGCTCCGTCAGCGCCTCCCGCCAGGCCGCGAGCGCGGCGCGATCCACCCGCACCCGCCTCCCGGTCTCGACGTCGCGCCATTCGGCCTCGCGCGGCGGGGGCTCCAGCTCCGCGGGGGCGAGCACCTGGATCAAGATCGGCCTGCGGGGGGCGAGGTTCCTGAAAAAGCCGGCCCAGTCGCCCTCGTCGAGGGCGTCGCTGACGAGGATGAGCTGCCCGCGGGCGCGGCGCAGCGCGGGGAGCGCCGCCAGCGGCCCCCGGGGGTCGGGGGCGAGGCGGGCGTGATCGGCGGGCTGGCGGAGCCGGCGCAGGCCGGCCTCGCCCAGCGCGAAGGTTTCGTCGGGCAGGGCGGCGGCGAGTAGCGTCCGCGCCACCTCGCGGGCGTAGGCGCGTTTGCCGTGCAGGTCCATGCTGGGCGAGCCGTCGAGCCAGAGGGTGAAGCGGGCCCGCTCCTCGCCCTCCCAGACCCGGGTGTAGAGGCGGCCGGTGCGGGCGAAGGCCTTCCAGTCGACGAAGCGCGGGTCGTCGCCCGGGGCGTAGCCGCGCAGCTCCATGAAGTCGAGGCTCTCGCCGGCGCGGCGGCTTTTGCGGCCGCCGGGCAGGGGACGGCGCAGGGGCGTGCGGATGCGGTAGCGGAACACGGCTACTCGGGCAGGGCCTTGGCGAGCAGGTCTTCGAGGACGCGGGCCTGGGTCGCCCCTTCGAACTGCGCCTCCTCGGTGAGGAAGAGGCGGTGGGCGAGCGCCGGGCGGGCGGCGGCGCGCAGGTCGTCCCACTCGACGTGGGCGCGGCCGGCGAGCACTGCGAAGCCCCGCGCCAGCGCCAGCCAGGCTTTAGCCCCGCGGGGGCTGACGCCGAAGCGCAGGCGCGGTTCCTCGGAGGCGAGCTGGGCCAGGTTGACCACCGCCTCGAGCGCGCTCGAGGCGACCCGCACGGCGTCCGTGCGGCGGTGCAGCTCGAGAAAGTCTTCGGGCCCGGCCACCGCCTCGGGCATCCGCGGCGTCTCGCTGAGGATGCGCATCCAGACGGCGCGCTTGGGCGCGGTGATCTCGATCCTGGCCATGAAGCGGTCCACCTGAGCCTCGGGCAGGGGGTAGGTGCCCTCGAGCTCGACGGGGTTCTGGGTTGCCAACACCAGGAAGGGCCGGGGCAGCTCGTGACGCACCCCGTAGGCGGTGACCGCGCCCTCCTCCATGGCCTCGAGTAGGGCCGACTGCGTCTTGGGGGTGGCGCGGTTGATCTCGTCGGCCAGCACCACCTGGGCGAAGAGGGGGCCGGGGCGGAACTCGAAGCGCCCCTCCCGCCAGACCTCGGTGCCGGTCACGTCGGCGGGCAGCAGGTCGGGGGTGAACTGGATTCGCCGGTAACTGAGGCCGCTGGCGGCGGCGAAGCCGCGGGCGAGCAGCGTCTTGCCCAGGCCGGGCAGCCCCTCCAGCAGCACGTGGCCGCCGCTGGCCGCGGCGGCCAGCAGCGCGTCCACCACGCCCTCCTGGCCGAAGAGGACGTTCGACAGGGCCTCGCGCACCTTCTGGATCGCCATGCTCCGTTATACCCGAAGCCCGGGTGAGGCTGGGGTAAGCTGGAGGGCGGATTTTGGAGGTGGCCGTGCCGTTTTTGCCCTATCAAACCGGTTGGATCGAGGTAATCGCAGGGCCCATGTTCTCGGGCAAGTCGGAAGAGCTCATACGGCGCGTCAAGCGGGTGATGATCGCCGGGCAGAAGGTGCGGGTCTTCAAGCCGCGGCTCGACGACCGTTATCACAAGACCGACGTGGTGAGCCACGACGGCCAGCGCGTCGAGGCCGAGCCGGTGGCGGACGCCGCCGAGCTGCTCGCGCGGGTGGAGGCGAACGGGCCGGTGCAGGTGGTGGCCGTGGACGAGGCGCAGTTCTTCGACGCCGCGCTCCCGGACGCGCTCGAGCGGCTGGCTGACCAGGGCGTCCGCGTGATCGTGGCCGGGCTCGACCTCGACTTTCGCGGCGAGCCCTTCGGGCCTATGCCCCAGCTACTGGCGCGGGCCGAGTTCGTGGAAAAGCTAAGTGCCGTCTGCGTGCGCTGCGGCCGCTCGGCTACGCGCACCCAGCGACTCATCGACGGGGAGCCCGCCCGCGCCAGCGATCCGGTCATCCTCGTGGGGGCCAAGGAGGCCTACGAGCCGCGCTGCCGCGGCTGCCACGCGCTGCGCGACTAGCTGGATTCTACGGGCACGGCGCGGCCCCGGGCCTTGGGGATGCGGATCTCCAGCACCCCCTGCTTCAGCCCGGCCTCGGCCGCGCCATCGACGATCGGCTCGGGCAGCGTGAAGACCCGACGAAAATAGCCTTGCGGGCGGGTACGGACGACGTAGCGCCCCTCCGCTTCGCGGCGCACGCCGGCGATCGTGATCGTGCGCCCTTCTTCTTGCAGCTCCAGGTCTTCAGGGTTTACCCCAGGCACGTCCACCAGGATTCGGTAAGCCTCGCCCTCGTCGAGGACGTCCACCGCTGGCGCCCAGTCGGCGAGGTGGCCGCCGCCGAAACGCGACTCTAGCGCCTCGATGCGCCGTTTTAGTTCGATCAACTTTTCGATGGCCGCCCAGCGGTCGCTTCGTTCCAGTTCCATACCCGCCTCCTGCCCCTAAGTCTATCGCCGTAGGATGGGGGCGTGCAGCCTAAGGTTCCCGTCCTCACCGGCCCCAGCGCCAGCGGCAAGTCTGCGCTGGCGCTCAGGCTGGCGCGGCACGCGCCCGTCGAGATCGTGAGTGCCGACGCCACCATGGTCTACCGGGGTTTGGACGTGGGCACCGACAAGCCGTCCGCCGCCGAGCGGGCCCTGGCGCCCCACCACCTAGTGGACGTGGCGCGGCCCGACGAGGCCTACGACGTGGTGCGCTGGGTGGAGGCGGCCGAGCGCGCGATCGCCGAGGTGCGCGCTCGCGGGCGGGTCCCGCTGGTGGTGGGGGGCACGGTCTACTACCTGCGCGGGCTGTGCGAGGGCCTGCCCACCACCCCGCCGCCGGACGAGGCTGTGCAGCGGGCGATCCGGGCCGAGCTGGAAGACCGGGGAGCACGTGCGCTGCTGATCGAATTAGCGGCCGCCAGCCCGGCGGACGCGGCGCGGGTGGCCGGCAACCCGCGGCGGCTGGTGCGGGCGCTGGAGGTGCTCAGGCGAACGGGCCGGCCGCCGGCCGGGTTTCCACGGCGCGCGCCGCGGGTGCACTGCGCCAAGCTGGTGCTCTGGCCCGAGCGGGCGGCGCTCAAAGACAAGGTCTGGGAACGGGCGCGCTGGCAGTTCGAGCACGGCCTGATCGACGAGGTGCGGGCCCTGCTCGAGCGCTACCCGCGAATGCCCACGGCGCTCCAGACCATCGGCTACAAGGAGGTGGTGCGTTACCTGCGGGGCGAGTGGAGCTACGAAGAAGCGCTCGAGGCCGACCGCCGTGCGGTCTGGCGATTGATCAAGCGGCAGTACACCTGGCTGCGCCGCGAGCCCGGCGACGTCAGCTACCTGCCCCGGGCGGGCGGAGCGGCCTGGCCTGGACTGCTCTTCTGGTTCCGTCGCCGTTTTTCCCTTTCTTGACGGGCGCGCTCGCCGCGCCGTATGCTGGCGCAAAACCCAAGACGGGGAAGGAGGGCACCGGTGGACAAGGACCGCATCGAAGCCGTACTCAAGGAGACCCGCAGTTTCGAACCCCCCGAGGCGTTCCGGCTTACCGCGCGCGTCAAGAGCGAAGAAGAATACGAGGCCGAGTACCGGCGCTCGATCGAAGACCCCGAGGGCTACTGGGCCGAGATCGCCGGCGAACTCGAGTGGTTCGAGCCCTGGGAGAAGGTGCTCGAGTGGGAGCCGCCGCACGCCAAGTGGTTCACCGGCGGCAAGACCAACGTCAGCTACAACGCCCTCGACCGCCACCTCACCACCTGGCGGCGCAACAAGGCCGCGATCGTCTGGGAGGGCGAGCCGGGCGACACCCGCACGCTCACCTACCACGAGCTGCACCGGGAGGTGAGCCGCTTCGCCAATGTGCTCAGGCGCCTGGGGGTGAAGAAGGGCGACCGCGTCACCCTCTACATGCCTATGATCCCGGAGGCAGCCGTCGCCATGCTGGCCGCGGCCCGCATCGGGGCGGTGCACTCGGTCGTCTTCGGCGGCTTCTCGGCCAGCGCCCTGGCCGAACGCATCAAGGACGCCGGCAGCGAGGTGTTGATCACCGCCGACGGCGGCTGGCGGCGGGGGCAGGTCGTACCCCTAAAGGAGGCGGCCGACGAGGCGGTGCGCGAGACCGGCATCGTCAAGCACGTGGTCGTGGTCCGGCGCACCGGCCAGGAGGTGTTCATGGAGCCGGGCCGCGACCACTGGTACCACGAGCTGGTCGCGGGCGTGGAGGACGAGGCCCCGCCCGAGCCGATGGACAGCGAGGACCCGCTCTTCATCCTCTACACCTCCGGCTCCACCGGCAAGCCCAAGGGGGTGCTCCACACCACCGGCGGCTACATGACCTATACCTTCCACACCGCCCGCACCGTCTTTGATCTCAAGGACGATGACACCTACTGGTGCACCGCCGACGTGGGCTGGATCACCGGCCACTCCTACATCGTCTACGGCCCCCTGCTCAATGGGGCCACGGTGGTGATGTACGAGGGCGCGCCCAACCACCCCGAGCCCGACCGCTTCTGGGAGATCGTCGACAAGCACGGGGTGACCGTCCTCTACACCGCCCCCACCGCCATCCGCGCCTTCATGAAGTGGGGCGAGCAGTGGCCGATGAGGCACCGCCTCGACTCGCTCAGGCTGCTGGGCACGGTGGGCGAGCCCATAAACCCCGAGGCCTGGCTGTGGTACTACCGGGTGATCGGCAAGGAGCGCTGCCCCATCGTGGACACCTGGTGGCAGACCGAGACCGGCGGCATCATGATCACCACGCTGCCGGGCGCCCACCGGATGAAGCCCGGCTTCGCCGGCAAGCCCTTCTTCGGCGTCGCCCCAGAGATCGTGGACGGCGAGGGGAACCCCATCACCGAGCCCGACCAGGGCGGCTACCTGGTGATAACCAAGCCCTGGCCCAGCATGCTGCGCACCGTCTGGGGCGACCCGGAGCGCTTCGTGAACCAGTACTGGAGCCAGTACCCGGGTAAATACTTTACCGGCGACGGCGCCCGGCGTGACGCCGACGGCTACTACCTGATCCTGGGCCGCGTCGACGACGTGATCAACATCAGCGGCCACCGCCTGGGCACGATGGAGGTCGAAAGCGCCCTGGTGAGCCATCCGGCGGTGGCCGAGGCGGCGGTGGTGGCCCGGCCCGACCCCATCAAGGGCGAGGCGATCGTGGCCTTTGTAACGCCGGTGGGCGACGTCGAGGCCAGTGAGGCGCTGGCCGAGGAGCTGAAGGAGCACGTGGTCAAGATGATCGGCGCCATCGCCCGCCCGGCGGAAATCCGCTTCGCCGCCGCCCTGCCCAAGACCCGCTCGGGCAAGATCATGCGCCGGCTGCTGCGCCAGATCGCCGCGGGGCAGGAGGAGATCTCGGGCGACACCTCCACCCTCGAAGACCGGAGCGTGGTCGAGCAGCTCAAGAAGGGTCTGTAAGCAAGGGCTTTTCCCGGCGCTTTACGCGCGCGGCGGCAAGTGATAAGATTTATCAGGTATGAACACCGACGCGCTCGAGCGCCGCATGAGCGCCCGCGGGTTGCGGCGCACGCCCCAGCGCCTGGCCGTCTGGCGCGCCTTCGCCGAGCGGCCGGGCCGGACCATCCGCGAGGTGGCCGCCCGGCTCCACGAGCAGGGGATCGGTCAGGCGACGGTCTACCGGGCGGTACGGGCTCTCGAGAACGCGGGGCTCTTGTTACGCTTCGCCGCGCCCCGCGGGGAGGTGCGCTTCGCCGCGGTGCTGGGGCACGCACACCTGCTGGTATGTGAGCGCTGCGGCGCGGTGGAGCCGCTCGAGGACTGCCAATTGGGCGCTTACGAGGCGGAGGTGGCGCGGCGGAGCGATTACGTCGTCAGCGGCCACACCCTGATCGTCCACGGGGTCTGCCCCAGCTGCCGGGAGGACGCATGAACGAGCCTTGGAACACGAACGAACCCGCCGTCCTGGTGCGCAACCTGACCGTGCGCTTCGGCGACCACCTCGCTCTGGAAGACGTGAGTCTGAGCATTCCCCGCGGCGCCTTCGTGGCCATCGTGGGGCCCAACGGCGCGGGCAAGTCCACCCTGCTAAAGGTGCTGCTGGGATTGGTGCAACCGACGAGGGGCGAGGTGCGGGTGCTGGGCAGTCCGCCGAGCCGGGTGGACCCGCGCCGCATCGGCTACGTGCCCCAGTTCAAGACCCTCGACCGCACCTTTCCGGCGCTGGCTGAGGAGCTGGTGGCCAGCGGTTTGCGCCGCGCCTGGCCGGGCCGGCTCACGCCCGCAGAGCGCGCCCGGGTGCAAGCGGCGCTCGAGCGCGTGGGGGCGGGCCACCTCATGGGCCGGGCGGTGAGCCGCTTCAGCGGTGGCGAGTTGCAGCGCGTCTATTTGGCGCGGGCCTTCGTGCGCCGGCCCGAGCTGGTCATGCTCGACGAGCCCGCCACCGGCATCGACGTGCTGGGCGAGGCCGACATGTATCGCCTGCTCGAGGACTACCAGAAGGAGACCGGAGCCACGCTGCTAATGATTACCCACGACTGGGAGGCGGCCTACCACCACGCCACCCACGTGATCGTGCTCAACCGCCGCCTAATCGGCTTCGGCCCGCCGGAACGGGCGCTCTCCGAGCGCTGCCTGCGCGAGGCCTTCGGCCACGTTGGCCACGCACACGGGATCTCGCTTTCGTTCGGGGGGAACCGCCATGCTTGAGGTCTGGAGCCTGCCCTTCATGCAGCGCGCCCTCGTCGCCGGGCTTGTCATGGCCCTCCTCGCCGGATACTATGGCCCCTTCGTGGTGCAGCGGGGCCTCAGCTTCCTGGGCTCGGGGCTGGCCCACGCCGCCTTCGGCGGGGTGGCGCTGGGACTGCTGCTCGGCGTCGAGCCGTTGTGGGTGGCCGTACCCTTCACCGCGGCGGTGGCTCTCGGCATCACCTGGGTGCGGGAGCGCACCCACATCCGCGGCGACACCGCGGTGGGCATCTTCTTCGCCTTCTCGATGGCGCTGGGCATCGTCTTTCTCTCGCTGAAGCGCGAGTATACCGCCGAGGCCTTCACCTACCTCTTCGGCTCGATACTCGCCGTCACCCCCGCAGACCTCTGGGCCAGCCTGGCTCTGCTCGCCCTCACCGCCCTCACCCTGCCGCTTTGGGGGCGCTGGGCTTACGCCACCTTCGATCGCGAGCTGGCCGCGGCCGACCGCGTGCCGGTCGTCTTCGACGACTACCTACTCGCCATCCTGGTCGCGCTAGTCGTTGTCGTGGCCATGAAGCTCGTCGGGCTCCTGCTAGTCGCTGCGTTTCTTGTCATCCCTGCCGCAGCGGCGCGGCAGTGGGCCCGCACCTTCCTGGGGATGGTGCTTGGCGCGGTGGCGGTGGGGGCGGTAAGCGTGGTAGCGGGGCTCGCCGCCTCCTACCACTACGATTTGCCCAGCGGGGCAACCATAGTGCTCTTGCAGGCGCTCGTCTTCACCGCGGCCGCGCTGGCGTTTCGCGGTCGTTGAAACTACTCATTTACACTATGTTTTTAAGGGATTAAACTAAGTGCATGTGGGTATCGACAAAAGCGCAGTACGGCTTGCGCGCCCTGGTGGAGATCGGCCTGCGCGGCCCCGACCCGGTGCCGCTCAAGGAGGTGGCCGAAGCCCAGGGGATCAGTCAGCACTACCTCGAGCAGATCGCTGCGGCGCTGCGGCGCGCGGGCTTCGTCCGCAGCGTGCGCGGGGCTCGCGGGGGCTACCGGCTGGCCCGATCCCCAGAGGAGATTACCGCACTCGAGGTGGTGGAAACGATGGAGGGTTCGCTCTCGCCAGTGGGTTGTCTCGAAGACCCCGGGAGCTGCGAGCACGAGGGGCAGTGCTCCACCGAACTGCTCTGGCGGCGAGTTGACCTGGCCATCCGCGAGGTGCTGGGCGGCACCAACCTGCAACACCTGATCGACGAACGTCGCCTGATAGAAACCAAAAAGAAGATGCAGGCCCCGGTCTGAAGGCCGCCGCTCGAAGACGGGCCGCCCGGAAGAGGGTGGCCCCTTTAGAGCCGGGTAAGATGGAACCGAGCCTGCGCACGTGAGGGACGGCCGGGCGGTGGATTGGTACGGGAGGGGAAGATGCGCTGGGTTTACGCGTTCGACGAAACGGAGGGACTGGACAAGGAGCTGCTTGGGGGTAAGGGTTTCGCCCTTGCCGAGATGACGCGATTGGGTTTTCCGGTGCCGCCGGGGTTCACGCTCACTACCACCGCCTGCCGCGCCTACCTGGAGCGCGGGGCGCTTCCCGAAGGGCTTTGGGACGAGGTGCGCGCCCAGGTGGGGCGGCTCGAAAAGGCGACCGGGAGGCGCTTCGGAGGCGGCGAGGGGTTGCCGCTGCTGGTCTCGGTGCGCTCGGGCGCGCCGGTAAGCATGCCGGGGATGATGGACACGATACTAAACCTCGGCCTCACCCGCGCGGGGGTGGCGGCGCTGGCGGAAGCTACTGGCAACCCGCGCTTCGCCTGGGACAGCTACCGGCGGCTGGTGCAGATGTACGGCGAGGTGGTGCTGGGGCTCGCGGCCGCGGGCTTCGAGCGCCTCCTCGACCGCGCCAAGGTGCTTGCCGGGGCAGAGCGCGACGTGGATCTCACGGCGGCCGACCTCGAGCGGCTCGCAGGCGCCTATCTGCGCCACATCGAGGCCGAGGGCCGCGCCTTCCCCGACGACCCCTGGCAACAGCTCGAGGGCGCGGTGCGGGCCGTCTTCGACAGCTGGAACAACCCTCGCGCCCGCACCTACCGCCGCCTCTACGGCATCCCCGACGAGCTGGGGACGGCGGTCAACGTCCAGGCGATGGTCTTCGGCAACCTGGGGGACGACTCGGGCACCGGCGTGGGCTTCTCGCGCAACCCCGCAACCGGCGAGCCGGGGCTCTATGGCGAGTACTTGAAGAACGCCCAGGGCGAGGACGTGGTCGCGGGCGTGCGCACTCCGCAGCCGCTCGAGCGCCTGCGCGAGAGCGATCCCGAACTCTACGACGAGATCGCCGTGGTGGCTGAGCGGCTCGAGGCCCACTTCCGCGAGATGCAGGACTTCGAGTTCACCGTCGAGCGTGGCCGTCTCTACCTCTTGCAGACGCGCAACGGCAAGCGCACCCCCGCCGCGGCGGTGAGGATCGCGGTGGATATGGCCGAGGAAGGACGGATCACCCGCGAGGAGGCCCTCCTGCGCGTGGACGCCAATACCCTGCCCAGCCTGCTGCGGGCGCGTATCGACCCGGACCGCGCCCCCGAACCGGTGGCCGAGGGCCTGCCCGCCTCGCCGGGGGCGGCGGTGGGCCACGCCGTCCTAGACGCCGAGACCGCCGAGAGCTGGGCGGGACGGGGACTGCCAGTAATCCTGGTGCGCCCCGAGACGACCCCAGAGGATATCTCGGGCATGTACATCGCCCACGGTATCCTCACCGCCCGCGGCGGCATGACCAGCCACGCCGCGGTGGTGGCCCGCGGCATGGGCGTGCCCGCTGTGGTGGGTGTGGCCGCTCTCTCGCTCAACCTTGAGGAGCGCAGCTTCGCCCTGGGCGGGCTCAGCTTCAAGGAAGGTGACGTGATCAGCCTCGACGGCACCAGCGGCCGGGTCTTCGCCGGCGAGGTGGCCCTCAGCGAGGGCGACAGCGGCGCTTATATGGAAAAACTGCTCGAATGGTCCGAGCCCCAGCGCAAACTGGGCGTGCGCGCCAACGCCGACACCCCCACCGACGCTCGTCGCGCCCGCGAGCTGGGGGCCGAGGGCATCGGGCTGGTGCGCACCGAGCACATGTTCTTCGACCCCGAGCGCATTCCCTGGGTGCGGGCGCTCATCCTTGCCGAGACCGAACGCGAGGAGCGCGAGGCCCTGGACAAGCTCTTTGCCTTCCAGCGAGCAGACTTCGTGGGGCTGTTGGAGGCCATGGACGGCCTGCCGGTGACGGTGCGCCTGCTCGACCCGCCGCTGCACGAGTTCCTGCCGCCGCTGGTGGAGCTCGAGCGTAAGGAGGCCGCAGGAACGCTCGCCCCTGGCGAAGCCAAGGTGCTGGCTCAGGTGCGCCAGCTGCACGAAACGAACCCCATGCTCGGCTTCCGCGGGGTGCGGCTCTTGCTGGTGCGGCCCGATATCCTGCGCATGCAGACGGCCGCGCTCCTCAGCGCCACCCGCGCGCTTGTGGAGCAGGGGAAGGATCCGCGCCCCGAGCTGATGATCCCGCTGGTCTCCACCTTCGAGGAGGTGGAACAGGCGCTTGCGGTGGTGCGCGAAGTCTTCGCCGAGTTCGACCTGGCGCTGCCCGTGGGCACGATGATCGAGACCCCGCGCGCGGCGTTGGTGGCGGGGGAGATCGCGCCGCTGGTCGACTTCTTCAGCTTCGGCACCAACGACCTCACCCAGCTAACCTTCGGCATTAGCCGCGACGACGCCGGCCACTTCCTGCCGTTCTACCTCGATGCTCGCACCCTCATATACGACCCTACCGAGCGCCTCGACGCCGCGGCGGTGGGCCGGCTCCTCGAGATCGCGGTGCGCGAGGGGCGCGCAGCCAACCCGAACCTCAAACTGGGCCTCTGCGGCGAACACGGCGGCGAGGCGCGGTCGGTGCACCTGGCTCACGAGCTCGGGCTCGACTACGTCTCGGCCTCTCCCTTCCGGGTGCTCACCGCCCGTCTGGCTGCGGCCCAGGCGGCGCTCTCTTGACCTTTTCTGCGCTCAAGCCCCTGCGCCCGGGCGCAGGGGCTTGAGCGTCAACCGAGGCGCTACCCTTCGGGGCGCTGCTTCTCTTCCTTTTCCTTGCGTAGCATTCTTCGCAAAATCTTCCCCACCGCCGTCTTCGGCAGGTCGTCGCGGAACTCCCACAACTTGGGCACCTTATAGGCGGCCAGCCGCTCCTTGGCGAAGGCCTTCAGCTCGTCCTCGCTCACCTGGCCCGCGTACCCTTCCTTTAGCACCACGAAGGCCTTCACCGTCTCGCCCCGGTAGGCGTCGGGCACCCCTACCACCGCGGCCTCCTTGACCGCCGGGTGCTGGTAAAGCACCTCTTCCACCTCGCGGGGGTAGATGTTGTACCCGCCGGCGATGATCATGTCTTTCTTGCGGTCGACTATGTAAAAGTACCCTTCTTCGTCCATTCTGGCCACGTCGCCGGTGAACAGCCAGCCGTTTTTCAACGTCTGCGCCGTCTCCTCGGGTCGGTTCCAGTACCCCATCATCACGTTGGGTCCCTTGACCACCAGCTCGCCCACCTCGCCGGGGGGCAGCTTGTTACCTTCGGGGTCGGCGGTGTAGGCGTCCACCGAGGGAAAGGGCAGACCGATCGAGCCCACCTTGCGCTCGCCGTAGAGCGGGTTGCAGTGGGTCACTGGCGCCGCTTCGGTGAGGCCGTAGCCCTCCACCAGCTTGGCGCCGGTCAGCTCCTCGAACCTGGTGGCCACCTCGACGGGCAGCGGCGCAGCCCCGGAGAGGCAGACCTTGACCGTGCGGATGTTGCGCTTCTCGATGCCCGGGAAGGTGTTGAAGGCGACGTACATTGTCGGTACGCCGGGAAAATGGGTGACCCGATGCTTCTCGATGGCCGCTACTACTTCGGCGATCTCGAAGCGGGGCAGCAGCACCATCTTCATGCCGCGCATGATCGAGTAGTTCATGCTGACCGTCATGCCGTAGACGTGAAAGAAGGGGATGACGCTAAGCATGACGCCGTTCTTCCAGACCTGCCCGGGTTCCCAGGCGTCGATCTGGTAGACGTTACTGATAAGGTTGCGGTGGCTGAGCATCGCCCCCTTGGATACGCCGGTGGTGCCGCCTGTGTATTGCAAAAGCGCCAGCTCGTCGGTGGCGATCGGGTGCTCCTGGGGATTGGGCGGGGTCTGGAGCAGCCGCTTCCAGTCGTGGCGTTTGGAGTCGCGCGGCAGGTTCACCCAACGGCCTTCTTTTTTGGCCTTCAAGGGGAATAGCCAGTTCTTGGGGAAAGGTAGATAATCTTGAATGCCGGTGGTGATGACGTTTTTGACCGGTACTTCGCCGGCAATTTCGGCGTAGCGGGGCCAAAGGAGGTCTAGGATCACGAGCGTTTCCGCCCCCGAGTCGCGCAGCTGGTGCGAGAGCTCGCGCGGGGTGTAGAGCGGGTTGGTGTTGACCGCCACCGCGCCTGCCAGCAGCGTGCCGTAGAAGGCGATGACGAACTGGGGGGTGTTGGGGAGCATGATCGAAACCCGGTCGCCCGGCTTGACGCCGAGGTCCTGCAGCCCTCGCGCGAAGCGGCGCGTAGCTTCCCACAGCTCGCCGTAACTCATGCGCTTGCCCAGAAAGTCGAGGGCCTGCTTGTTCGGGTTAGCCGCGGCCGTGCTGCGCATCAGCTCGTAGAGCGGAACTTCGGGGTGGATTACTTCGCGGGGAACCCCTTCGTCGTAGTGGGCGTACCAGGGTCGATCCATGCTGCGCCTCCCATTTTCTTGGGCCCAGTATACCGGGCGGTAGGTCGTGGAAACGGTGGAGGTTTCAGCGACGTATTCATAAATAACTTTCTGCCGAAACCTGCCCCGAAGGTGCTGGACGCTTCGTTTTTGAGCCTCAAGACCTGAGAAGCCCCGCGGTAGTATAAGCGAGAAGGAAAAACAGGTCCCCTGACACTGGACAATAGGCGTTGTCTCAGTATAAGTTTATACTCGGTATAAGGAGGCGAATATGCGAATCAAGAAAGTAGGCGTTGTCGGCGCAGGCACCATGGGCAGCGGCATTGCCGCCCTGCTGGCCTCGGTAGGCGTACCCGTGGTGCTGCTGGACATTCCCGGCAAAGACGACCCGCTGGAGTACGTCAAGCGGGGGCTCGAGCGCGCCAAGAAGGCCAAACCGGCGGCCTTCATGCGTAAGGACCGCGCCGAGCTGATCACCATTGGCAACACTCGCGACGACCTGGAGCTACTGAAAGACGCTGACTGGGTGATCGAAGCGATCATCGAAAAGCTCGAGCCCAAGCAGGAGCTCTACGAGCGGCTGGAAAAGATTCTGCCCGAGCACGCCATCGTCACCTCCAACACCTCGGGCATTCCCATGAAGGCGCTGCTCGAGGGCCGCAGCGACAACTTCAAGAAGCACTTCTTGGGCACCCACTTCTTCAACCCGCCGCGCTACCTGCACCTGCTGGAGATCATCCCCACCCCCCACACCGACCCGGCGGTGCTCCAGACCATCGAAAACTTCGGCGACCGCATCCTCGGCAAGGGGCTGGTGCGCGCCAAGGACGTGCCCGGCTTCATCGCCAACCGCCTGGGCGTTTACGGCATGCTCAAGGCCGTCTCCCTGATGGAGAAGCACGACCTGACCATCGACGAGGTGGACGCCCTCACCGGTCCGCTAATCGGCCGGCCCAAGAGCGCCATCTTCCGCACCGCCGACCTGACCGGCCTCGACGTGCTCAAGATGGTGGCCGACGAGCTGGCCCACACCACTGGCGAAGACTTCTCGCTGCCCGACTGGGTCCTCAAGGTCATCGAAGGCGGCTGCCTGGGCGATAAGACCAAGTGTGGCTTCTACAAGAAAGAGGGCAAGGAGATCTACACCCTCGACTGGAAGACGCTCGAGTACCGGCCGCGCCAGAAGCCGAAGATCCCCGGCGTGGACAAGGCCAAGCAGCTCTCCCTGCCCAAGCGGATAGCCGCGGTGCTCGACCTGCCCGGCAAGTACGGCGCCTTCATGCGCGACCTCTTTGCCGTTAGCAGCCAGTACACCCTGGCCAAGACGCCTCTGGTCGCCTACGACATCGTCAGCGTGGACCGCGCCCTGGGGTGGGGCTTCGGCTGGCGAATGGGCCCCTTCGAGCAGATGGACGCCGTTGGCCTGGAGAAGACCGCCGAGCTAATCGAAGCCGCCGGGCTGGAAAAACCCGAGCTGCTGGCCAAGGCCGAGGGCTCGTTCTACAAGAAGGAAGGCGCGGAGCGCAAGATGCTGGCCCTCGAGGGCGGCTACGTACCGGTGCCCGTGCGGCCCGGCGTGATCGAGATCCAGACTCTCAAGGACGCCGGCAAGGTGGTCAAAGAATCCAAAGACGCCGCCCTCTACGAGATGGGCGACGGCGTGTTGCTGCTCGAGTTCCGCACCAAGATGGGCGCGCTGGGCGAGGGCGTCTTCAAGATGCTCGACTACGGCATGAAGTACATCGAGCAGAACGACCTGACCGGCCTGGTGGTCGGCCGCGAAGACGACCG
>Ga0256835_1001220_pt1 | contig 15833 bp, 16 predicted proteins | sample PIR30metaG_FD_185972 | JGI IMG/M metagenome (GOLD analysis project Ga0256835, IMG submission 185972) | Hydrothermal vent microbial communities from East Pacific Rise, Pacific Ocean - PIR-30 | ecosystem: Environmental > Aquatic > Marine > Hydrothermal vents | place: Pacific Ocean: East Pacific...
TTCACCATCATTGGGGGCACCAGAAAAAGTCCAAGCATCATATTCAGCTGTATTACCGGCATTACCATCGGTTAAATCAGCTTTTACACCGGGGCCTTTCATGGTATAACCTTCTCCGGGATATACTTCTCCGGTATTTTGAATATTACCCCAACCTGTATTTGAACCGTCCGGTCCATTTCTTAAAGTCCAAATCCAGTAAGCATTTAAAGTAACAGGATGACTTGTATTAGAGATATCTCCGGTACCGTTACTTCCGTCTACGATATAATTAACTTGCGGATAAGAAGCTTGATTTTCATCATCACCTTGGGCGCCGTCTCTGAGATAATCTAATTTCCAAGATCCTCCTTGATTAACCGGTGATGACCAGAAATTGTATCTGTATTGATTAGTCGTACCTTGTTGATCTACCCAAAGATATTTTGAACCGGAAACTTGAGAAGCTCCGGTATGAGTTTGTATCAATTGAGAAGTTCCTTTTAAACGAATATCTCCGTTAACTGCCAAAGCATCACGAACTGTTAAAGATTGGTCGGTTACCACTTTGTAATCAAAATCTTTGGTACCATCTACCACATTCATGTTATCGGTATCAACCGTAGATTCTTGATTAACAGTATTATTTGCATTATTTATATTCAATTGATAAAAATAAGCCGTACTGGTTCCTTTGATATACTGCTCGTTATCACCACTGAATTCAGTAGTACCTGTTGCATTCTGATCCATAGTACCATTATTTGTAAAGGAATCTCCTTTAAAAATCACAGTACCGTTATTTGACCAACTATGCGTAGTGCCATTATCATTAATCAGGTCTATTCCACTGATATAAACAGTAGTTCCCTGTTGAATTTTTACATCTCCTTTATTTGTCAATTGAGCAAATAATGAAGTAAAGGAAAAAGCACTTAAAAATATTAAAACAATTTTTTTCATAATAAATAATTAGATTTATTGATTTACAAAATTACATTAAATTTATATAATTAACAATTTTTTTTTATAAAATTTTAAATTTATCCCAATCCAAGCCCACATTGAAATTTTCTCTTAAATTATTAACAAAAGAGAAATCTATTGAGACAAACAATATATTTTCTTTCCGGCTAACAGCGCTTGCCATTGTATTTCCATAAGCATCGACAATTTGTGTGTCACCGGAATGATATATATTTTTTGCATCATTTCCCAGCCTGTTAACCCAGAAAACAAAAGCCTGATTTTCTATGGCTCTTGCTTTTGTTAAATTGAGATAGGCTTGTTTACGAATTTCGGGCCAATTGGCGATATATATAATCGCATCATAGTCATATTGACCGGTTTTTGGGTCGTAATTATTCTTTGACCAAACCGGAAATCTCAAATCGTAGCAGATTTGTAACAAAAACCGTACCCCTTTATAAGTAACTATGGTTTTTTTTTCGCCTGCTGTCATTACTTTGTCTTCACCGCCTTGATGAAACAAATGCCGTTTGTCGTAATAATCATAAGTAGCATCGGGGCGCATCCAAAACATCCGGTTGTAATATTTTCCTTGATCTTCTGTCAAAATACTTCCCACGATAATTTTTTGAAGTTCTTTTGCTTTATCACGCATCCATTCAAAAGCTTTTTTTCCAAGCGGTTTTTCTAAATTATCAACATTCATTGTAAAACCGGTTGAAAACATTTCGGGCAAAATCACCATTTCTGTTTCATCAGGTATTTCGCTTAGAAGCTTATCAAATTTATCTAAATTGGCTTGAGTATTTTCCCAAACCAAATCGGCTTGTATGAGGGAAAAATATATTTTTTGTTTTAATAGTTCCATGTTTATAATTGAATCATTTTAAAGCTAATAAGACATAAAAGTTTTTTATAAAGAATTTGCTTTGCAAATTTATATAAGCTCATGTCAGACTATCTGTAACACAGTTGAAGACATATTTAATCAACACACAGCAAATTATTCCAATAGTAGAGATATAAAATTTACATCTTGGCTACATCAAATCCGGTTGATGATTTCTGCTGCTTTGAGCAAGGTTTCTTCTTCCTTGGGAAAAGCAAAACGCAAGATTTTTTGGTTCTTTTTGTCGTGATAAAACGATGAAACCGGAATGCTGGCCAAGCCTTTTTCCTTAGTCATCCAAACGGCAAAATCAAATTCGTCCCTATCTGAAATGGCACTGTAATCCAACAATTGAAAATAGGTGCCGTGTGAAGGGATTACTTTAAAACGCGAATCCTTGATATGATTGACAAAAAAATCTCGCTTTTGTTGATAAAAGGCCGGCAATGTCAGATAGTTTTTTTCATCTTGCAAATAATCCGCCAAGGCATATTGAATGGGGTTATTGACTGAAAAAACATTGAACTGATGTACTTTACGAAATTCCGCTGTCAGATATTCGGGTGCTACGACATAACCGGTTTTCCAACCGGTGGCATGAAAAGTTTTTCCAAAAGAATAAACAGCAATTGTTCGTTTGTACAAATCGTCGAATTTTAAAGCGCTTTGATGTTGTAATCCGTCAAAAATGATATGTTCATAAACTTCATCGCTAATAACTACCATATCAGTTCCGGCTGTGATTTCCGCCAAACGAAGCATATCTTCAGCTTCAAAAACAAAACCTCCGGGATTGTTAGGTGTATTGATGATAATCAACTTGGTTTTTTCATTGATTGTTTTTTTTACTTCCTCCCAATCTATCCGAAAATCCGGAGCCTTTAATGAGATATATCTGGGTACTCCTCCGTTTATTTTAATGGCCGGATCATACGAATCATATGCCGGTTCAAAGATAATGGCTTCATCACCAGGGCCTACCATGGCTGTTATCGCAGTAAACAAAGCTTGAGTGGCACCGGCCGTGATGGTAATTTCATCATCTGCATCAATTTTTCTGGCATACAATTTAAATATTTTATCGGCTATTGCCTTTCGTAATTCGGGGACACCCGGCATGGGTGCATATTGATTTTTACCGGCTGACATATAGTGGTGAATCAGATCAATTAGTTCTTTTGAAACAGCAAAATCAGGAAAGCCTTGTGATAAATTAATGGCACCGTATTCATTGGCCAAACCCGACATAACGGCAAATATGGAGGTTTCGGTATGAGGTAATTTACTTTGTATATGCATATGCTGTTTTTTGGGATAAAGATACAATTTTTTTTAGTACCCTAAACAATCCCGAAGTATATCAAAACTTATTGGATACGTGATAATTTTCTTCTTTTCAGCATATCAAAAACTTAAATTTTCATTGAAAAAAATGGGATTTCCAATAAATATGTAATACTTTCGTTATTTCATAAACAAAAAATAATTTGAATGAAATACGCAGCCAGTCTTTTGTTATTAATTATGTTTTGGAATTGCAGCACCCAACAAGCTGTTTCCAAATCTATTAAGAAAAAAAACACCCAAAAGAAAGAAGAATTGTCAGAACCTGAAAAACGTGCATACTGGCAACAATATGTTCAATATCGTATGGATATCGATATGGATACAAAAAAACATCAATTTACCGGACAACAACATTTGTTGTATCAAAACAATTCACATGACACTTTATATAAAGTATATTATCATTTATATTGGAATGCCTTTCAACCGGGTTCAGCTATGGACTGGCGTGCCCGCAATTTGCCCGATCCCGACCGGAATATGGATCAACTCATTCAAGCCTTAAAACCCGATGAAATCGGATTTGTTCAAATCAATACTTTGTTGCAAGATGGTGAAGTTGCATCCTACAAAGTAGTAGGAACCATTATGGAAGTTAGTTTGAACAAACCGCTCCTTCCGGGAAAATCAACGGTTTTTGACATGAATTTTCTGACACAAGTACCAAAAATTATTCGTCGTGCCGGGCGCAACAATGCCGAAGGAATTGATTATTCCATGGCTCAGTGGTATCCTAAACTATGCGAATACGACCAACGCGGATGGCATACCGATCCGTATATCGGGCGAGAATTTTACGGCGTTTGGGGAGATTTTGATGTCACAATTCACATTGATAAAAAATACACTGTAGCTTCTACCGGTGAATTGCAAAATCCGGAAAACATTCCGGCCGACAAAGGTTATCCTACTGTAAAATCACGTAATATACCGGCTGATTCAAAACTCACATGGCACTTCAAAGCCCAAAATGTACACGATTTTAGTTGGAGTGCCGATCCTGACTATATACATGATATAATTGAAGTTAATCCCGAATTAAATCTCCACTTTTTTTATCAAAATGACCAAAATATCATCGATAATTGGAAAAAATTACAACCGTTAGCTGTTAAAACCATGCAGTTTTACAATGATTACGTAGGAAAATATCCTTACAAACAATACAGTATTGTACAAGCCGGTGACGGTGGGATGGAATATGCGCAATTGACTTTTGTCAACGGCAATAAAGCTTTTAACAGTATCCGTGGTACGGTACAACACGAAATGGGACATGCCTGGTTTCAATTTGCCTTGGCCAGTAATGAAAGTGAATATCCTTGGATGGATGAAGGTTTTACTTCCTTTATTCAAGATATGGCCAATGTAGTGGTAAACGGTGCATCTACTCCTAATCCTTTTGCCGGTTCTTATGACAGTTATTACTTTTTGGTACAACAAAAAAAAGAAGAACCCCTATCAACCCACAGTGATCACTATACTACCAATTTGGCCTATTGGGTAAATGCCTATGACAAAGGAAAACTCGTTTTGACACAATTGGGTTATATCATGGGATTTGACAAATTGAAACTCACTTTAAAAAATTATTATCAAAATTGGAAAATGAAACATCCTCAACCGGATGATTTTTTTCGAATAGCTGAAAAAACATCCGGCATGAACCTTAAATGGTTTCAAAATGAATGGATAGAAACATTACATCATATTGACTATCAAATAGATAGCTTGACAGATATCCAAGGAAAAACCAAAATTGTTTTAAAAAACAAAGGCGAAATGCCCATGCCAGTAGATGTATTTGTCATATACAAGAACGGCAGTAAAGAGAGTTTTTATATTCCTTTGGACTTGATGTGGGGCAAAAAACAAAATCCTTTTCCGGATATTCCTCGTAAGACTTTACCGGTATGGCAATGGACTATTCCGCAATATGAATTTATTATTGATAAACCTCAATCGGAAATTCAAGCAATCGTTATCGACCCGCTGGGTTTTATGGCAGATATCGATAAGGAAAATAATGTGAAAGTTATGAACAAAAAATAAAATACAAAACAAAAATATATCGATAATTACAGGTCTGTTTTTTATAGCCTATACAATTGAAAAACACCAAGGAATAATGACTAAAAATAAAAAATACGGCTTATCCCGGAGCAAGAGTTTAAAAAGCAAAATACTGATAGATCTGCTTTTTAAACAAGGAAAGTCTATTTCAAAATTTCCGGTACGCTTGGTTTATTTGGAAACAGATTATGACAAAGATGAAAAATTTCAGGTAGCTTTTTCCGTTCCGAAAAAGAAATTTAAAAAGGCCGTAGAGCGTAACCGGATTAAACGTTTAATGCGCGAAGCTTTTCGCTTGCAACAACACAATTTACCGGCAGGCAAAAAACTTATTATGATGTGGATTTATACCGGAAAAGACATACCTGATTATCGGCAAGTTTTTTCATCTGTTCAAACTATTATAGAAACCCTTAAAAACAATATATGAAACCTATCAGCCTTATATTTATTCTATTTATCAGCTTATATGCCTGTAAAAACAAATCGCATCAAAAGCAACAGATTAAAAATCCGGAAATCAGTTTCAAAAAACAAGGAAATCTACAAGTTATCGACAGTAGCGGTGCAGAAAAAGCTACTTTTGATATCGAATTTGCCACCACGGATTACGCACAACAAACCGGATTGATGTATCGCACTAAAATGAAAGACCGTCAAGCTATGTTATTTATTTTTAATGAAGCACAACCTCGCTATTTTTATATGAAAAACACCTATATTCCGCTCGATATAATTTTTGTTGCGCCTGACAGTACCATCGTCAGCATTGCCAAAGATGCCAAACCATTAGACGAAAGTATTTTGCCGTCAAAAAAACCGGCACAGTTTGTTTTAGAAATAAAAGCAGGCTTAGCAGATCAATTGGGAATTCAAAAAGGAGATCAATTAAAATGGAAAAAATTATAAATCCGGATTGATACCAAAACCAATTCCTTTCTTAGTGCGAATTTTATTTTTTCCTATTTTTTTACGCAGATTATTCATATGAACATCCAATGTACGCTCACCTACAATTACTTTATTGCCCCAAATTTGCTTGTAAATCTCATCACGGGAAAAAATTTTGGTACGATCTTGTGAGAGAAGTGTCAAAATATCATATTCAATTTTGGTCAAATCCACATCAACTCCTTTGCGGGTGACTTTGCGTTTTTTGGGATTGATGACCAAAGTTCCTATTTTGATTTTTTTCTTACCGGCTTTCAATCTGTTTTTGCAATTCAAATAAGCTTTTATCTTGGCCTTAATTACTTCATTTGAAAGTTTTTCATCGATAAAATCATCTATTCCGTTTTGAAAACATTGCAAAATAAGCGTTTCATTTACAGGCGAATACAAAATAACCGGAAGTGTAGAAAAAAAATTATTTTTTAATACGGACTGAACTTTTTCACATACATCATTTGCTTTCCAATGGATAATAACCATATGTATCTTTTCATCTGTTAAATTATCCGTCTCAGCAAAAAAATTAAATTCGTTTTCAGCAATTTTTTGAAATTTTAAAAACATTTTTTTAGAGAAGCCCGATAAAAGCAAATTTTTTTTACTCATAAGCATGTGTAAATTTGTAAACAGTAAAAGTATAAAAATTATTATAAATAACAAATTCGTTATAAAAACGTCTATAAATCATTAGTAATTAAGCTATCTTCTTCCCAATTCTATCACTTCCAAATTCTTGATTTCTCCCTTGTCCAACACAAAACGAAGCATGGTTCGTACTTTATGAAAACCTTTTTTACCGGCAGCTCCCGGATTCATGTGCAATAATTCATATTTTTTATCATACATTACCTTAAGTATATGTGAATGTCCTGCAATAAATAATTGCGGACGCTGCCGTTGAATCAATTCCCTGATTCCCTTGGCATAACGTCCCGGGTATCCGCCGATATGTGTCATCAAAACCTTCACATCTTCTACAACAAACACTACGGTTTCATTAAATTCTTTACGCAATTCGCCTCCATCAATATTACCGTAAACCGCGCGTAAAGGTTTTATTTGTTTGATTGTATCGGTTACTAGGGTATTCCCTATATCTCCTGCATGCCAAACTTCATCGGCTTGTTGTACATACTTTATGATTTTATCATCTATGCATGTGTGGGTATCGGAAAGTAATAAGATTTTTTTCATTAACTTTGTTTATCCATACAAAAATACGATTTAATTGAGATATTTCATACAACTTTCTTATTCCGGCACGCATTACCACGGATGGCAAAGCCAACCCAATGCAGTGACGGTGCAAGACACAATTGAAAAAGCCCTGAGCTTATTATTGCGTTTTCCTACTAAGATTACAGGTGCCGGCAGAACCGACACCGGTGTTCATGCGCGACAAATGTTCGCTCATTTCAATACGGATGTTGAAATCAATCCCGTTGATTTACGCTATAAACTCAATTCTTTTTTACCTAAAGATATCGCCATTCAGCATATTTTCAGAGTAACGAATGAGGCACATGCCCGTTTCGATGCCATACAACGCAGCTATCAATACTATATTCACCGCGATAAAAATCCTTTTTTACACGAATTTTCCTGGCATTTTCAAAAAGATTTGGATATAAAATTGATGAACAAAGCCGCCAAAGCCTTGTTGTTTTTTGAAGATTTCAAAAGTTTTTCAAAAACCCATACCGATGTAAAAACCTACATCTGTCACATCGAAAATGCCGAATGGCAAAAATCAGAACATCAACTGATTTTTAATATTACAGCAGACCGTTTTTTACGCAACATGGTACGAGCAATAGTTGGCACATTAATTGATGTGGGATTACATAAAATCAGCATCGACGATTTTGTTCAAATCATTGAAGCTAAAAACAGAAGTAAAGCAGGTTTCTCTGTTCCGGCTCACGGCTTATTTCTTACGGAAATTATTTATCCTGATGAAATATTTCAGATTGGCGATTAACGATTCACAATAAATAAAAAATTATGATACAAAGAGTACTTTTAGGATTTTTAACAGGCATTGTACTTTTAGGAGCAATCCTTTTTATATTCAGAAGACAGGAAGACAAAAAAAGAAAAAGACTCGATAAATAAACCTATTTTTTACTCTGCCTGAACAATTCTTCTTTTTCGGCTTGGGTTAAACTTTCATAACCCGAACGGTTGATTTTATCTAAAATAGCATCTATACGTTCTTGCCGTCGCGTGTTTTTTTTATAATCCGGAATAGAATAAACATCCGTATGTACAGTACGGTGTTTTTGTCTATTAAAATAAAAAAACAATATGGCTCCTAGCGCTAATCCGCCAAAATGTGCAAAATAACCTCCCGGGTTACCCAAAGGAATTTGCAGCAAATTCAAGGCTACAAAAAATATTAAAATATGTATCAATTTAAAATATCCCAAAAATCTGATTTTAATTTGATAATTGGGGAACATCAAAGCCGTGTATGTCATCACCGCCATTGCCCCGGCAGAAGCTCCCAGCAAAGGACTTTTATCGATATACATTCGCGGAAACAAGTGATAGCTTCCCATAAAAAACAAACCTCCCAGTACCACACCCGAAATATATAAAACAGCCAATTTTTTTTTCGATTGAAAATCGGTTAAAATACTTCCGAAATAAAATAGTAAAAGCATATTAAAAAACAAGGCGATAAAATCTTGATGAAAAAAACCGTAAGTTATCAACGTCCATGGCCTCAGTACAAAATCATTAAATTCAACAGGAAGTGCTACCCATTTTAATGAAAACCAGCCAAAGGCTATAAAGATTTTTGAAAATAAAAAAAACAAAATATTCACTCCGATAATCATTTCCAAACTATCGGCTTGTTTAATCTTTTGTATGATTTCTTTTTGAGTCATCTTTTATTAAAACGATACCTGTTTCACTGCAATTGCTGTCATGGATTATCTAGTACCGGCCGTTTAGATACACATCGGCTCATTGTTGGGACGCCCAAGCATCTTACTTATCGATTCATCATCAATACCATCGAGGATGTTTATATTTTCCCCACATTTTCATCAAGATAAACCCTACCAATGCACCTCCTACATGGGCTAAATGAGCAATCGGTGTATGCATAACATTGGTGATTCCAAAAAATAAATCGGCTAAAACCAATAAAGGCACAAAATATTTTGCTTTGATAGGATAAGGAATAAACATCAACATCAATTCGGCATTGGGAAAATAAAAAGCAAAAGCTACCAATAAACCGTATATGGCACCGGAAGCCCCCAACATGATACTAAAATAATTGGCAGTTGCCGGGAAATCTTTAAAATAACTGCCGGAATTTAATATTTGATAAACATGTTCTTCGGTATAGCCTTGTGCCGTTAAATGATGTATGGCTTGCTCAAAACCATAATATTGCACTGCGGTGTATAACAATACGGAGCCCAAACCGGCTGCAAAGTAAAAAATTAAAAATCTTTTTTGACCCCAAATTTGATATAATGGCGTTCCAAATGCCCACAAAGCATACATATTAAAAGCAATATGCATCATATTGGCATGCATAAACATATGGGTAATAATTTGCCAAATTCGAAATTGAGGATTTAAAGGAAAATGCATGGCAAACAAATTTATCATCTGTTCGTGCATAACTTGCGACGCTACAAAAAAAATAACATTGATTATAATTAGATGTTTAATCGTATCGGGGGTTCTGTTCATCATGAAAATCAGCTTAATTTTAAAATATATACTTGCAAATTTACATTAATTTTTTTCATTCTCTGTTTTTTGTTTGATATTTGCATTTTATTATTTGAATTTATGAAGAAAGCCTTATACATTATAATATCATTATACCTTTTTGGCGCATGTCAAAACGCTCAAAGAACAAAAACACACAGCGATAAAAAAACAACAAAGACAGATAGTCTTTCTCCCCCAAAAATCGCCACTATTTTTTCATATCCCAAAAAGGATTATATCGTTCAAAAAGATACAATTCGTAAAAATGAAACTTTCAGTGTCATTTTAAATCGTTATAACCTGCCCTACACTGATATCTATAAAATCACCGAAAAGATAAAAGATACTTTTGATTTAAAAAACATCAAAACCGGACGTCCTTATGTTTTACTTAGCCGTCAAGATTCACTTGACAACTTGCCCCGCCCCAAAGTTTTTATCTACGAACAAGACCCGTTACATTACACAATTATCGATTTTCAAGATTCTATTCGAGTATTATATAAAGACAGAGCCGTAAGCACCCGCAGAAAATCAGCAAAGGTAGAAATCACCAAATCCTTATATCAAAATATTGCCGATAAAAATCTCAGTCCGAAACTGGCGATGGAACTCAACAATATTTATGCTTGGACAGTTGATTTCTTTCACTTGAACAAAGGAGATTCTTTCAAAGTAATCTATGACGATATTTACATTGATGATACTACTTATGTAGGAATAGGTAAGATTCACGCAGCTGTTTTTAACTACGGGGGAACCCATTTTTATGCCTTTCGTTATCCCACGGATTCATTGGGAAATAATTTCGATTATTTTGATGAAGAAGGCCGTACCCTTCGGAAGCAATTTTTAAAATCACCGATCAAATTCGGACGTATCACTTCGCGTTACAGCATGCACCGATACATTAAATTATACGGACGGGTAAAACCTCATCTAGGCACCGATTTTGCCGCTCCCACCGGAACCCCCATCATGGCAACAGCCAATGGAGTAGTAACCAGAAAGGGATATACCTCCGGAAATGGAAATTTTATCAAAATTAAACACAATGCCACATACAGTACTCAATACCTGCATATGAGCAAATTTGCCAAAGGAATTCACGTAGGAAGCGTAGTCAAACAAGGGGATATAATAGGCTATGTAGGAAGTACCGGACATGCAACCGGACCTCATGTATGTTACCGTTTCTGGAAAAACGGCCGACAAGTAGATGCCTTGAAAGAAAAAATGCCACCGGCCAAACCTATTGATGAAAAAATAAAAGACAAATATTTACATGATATCCAAGTCATTAAAAAAGAATTGGACAATATGTAAAATACAATCCCCGTAGAGAAACAGCATGTCGTGTCTCTCAAAAACGGCGGTAACGTCGTATAGCATAACAAACATGGCAACGCCGTGTTGTAATATCATAAATAAAACATTGTAAACATATCAATAACAAAAATGAAATTATCCGGACAAGCCTTAATCGATTATCTCAACAACGAAATCATCAAAGACACCTTGTTGGAAACCCTGCAAATATCCTTTGTGAAAGCAGGAGAAAATACACTAACGGCCAAAATGCAGGTTTCTCCTCGGGTACATCAACCCATGGGATTGTTACACGGTGGAGCTACGGCAGCCTTGGCAGAAAGTGTAGGCAGTACGGCTTCCCATTTTTTTGTCGATGTTGATAAATATGAAATCCGCGGTATAGAACTATCCATCAATCATTTGCGAAGCAAAAAAGAAGGATACATCTACGCCACCGCACAACCTGTTCACATCGGACGTACTACTCATTTATGGGAAATCATTATTACGGATGAAGAAGAAAAACTCATAGCACATGCCAAACTGACCAATATCGTTTTAAAAAAATAATTAACCGACGATTATGAAACTCGATTCTTTGATACAAACCCGGTTACCGTTTGTCATTTACAAAAAACCTAATTCCGGAAAATTACATATCATTCAACAAAATTCAACCGAATTGCTAACCGACAAGAATTTTCAAACCGAAGGATTTTATTTTGCCCCCTTTGATTTCAAGAAGCATCCGGTTATTGTATTTCCGGAAAAAAACTCCAAAAAAGAAACCTATTTTATCCGGAATTTCAGCATGCCTGATACCGGCAAAATAAAACTCAAAAATCTTCAAATAAATAAGCAAGAAGCTGAAAAACATCAAAATAAAATAGCAAAAGCAATTAAATTTATTCAAAGAGGAGAAATTGAAAAAGTGATAATTTCCAGAAAACAAGAAATTCCATATGATGATTTTGATATATTTTATGCCGTATTAAAATTGATGCAAAATTATGAACATTCCTTTGTTTACTTATGGCATCATCCCCAAAAAGGCACTTGGCTGGGGGCTACTCCCGAATTACTTTTGGAATATTATCATAAACAAATAAAAACAGTAGCCTTGGCCGGAACTTTGCCCGTTAAAAAGAATGAACCGGTATCCTGGGAAAACAAAGAAATAAAAGAACAAGAAATAGTTACAAATTACATCACCGAAAAATTACAAATCTTAACAAACAAACTAAAAGTAGGAAAAACCCATACAATCTATCAAGGGAATCTAGCACATCTTAAAACTGAAATTACAGCAGAATTTGCACCGGAAAATATCAATCAAATATTATTGAGTTTACATCCTACCCCTGCTGTTTGTGGCATTCCTGTTGAAAAAGCCAAACACATCATTGATAAAATTGAAAATTACGACCGAAAATATTACACCGGTTTTTTAGGTTATAAAAAACAAAAAGAAGGATTTTTTTATGTCAATTTAAGAAGTACAGAAGTTTTACCAAATAAATTGCTTATTTTTGTAGGAGGAGGCATCCTGGCCAACAGCCAAAAAAATAAAGAATGGGAAGAAACTTTACAAAAGTCTAAAATAATAATGTCATTGTTCAATAAAAATATTTAACAAAATGCATACAGGTTAAATATTGTCGAATTTGTGATATATCATAGGTTTACTGCCATATTTTTTATTATTTTTGCATAGCATCAAAAAAATGAAAGACTTGTTAACAAAATTATATAATAAAATATCTGATAAAATTAAAAAGATCATCAGTAAATCTTCTCCGCGTTGGCTGGTTTTACTGATTGATATTTTTTTAGTAGTAACGGCTTTTATCTTTTCCTATTTAATCCGTTTTAATTTCAGTTTCAGATTTGGTGAACACCATATCAAATATCAAATTCTACTGATTATTGTCCTTTCACTCATCAGTTTTTTAATCACCGGGTCTTACCGCGGTATTATCCGGCATACCGGTTTTAAAGATATCATCAGCGTAACCAAATCCGCTACAATAATATCTTTGTTATTGTTACTGATAGTAGGAATAGTTCGAAATTACGATATCTTGGAACATTTCAATATGCCTCTTTCGGTAATCGGCATACATTATTTTGTTTCTATCTTTATGTTGATTGGAAGCAGGATGATTTACAAAGGTTTTTATCAAAAACTGGAAACCCATCTGCAAGAGCCCAAAAAAGTTATTATCCATGGGGCTCATACCGGGAAAGCTGTTTATGATGCTATCTTAGCTGAACCCAATTCCAAATACGAAGTTATTTGTTTTGTAGATGATCGTTCCAAGTTTATTGGAAAAATGATTCACCGGAAAGAAGTATGCGCACCCAAAAAAATTACCGAATCATTCGTCGTCAAAAAAGATATTTCAGAAGTAATTATCAGTAAACCGGAAGCCACACCTTTGGAATTGCTGGAAATTGCCAATAAATATCTGGATATAGGTCTGAAAGTCAAAACTGTACCACATATCAATCAATGGATTGATGATGAAAAGATTACTATAGGACAGATTAAAGAACTCAACATTGAAGAACTCTTAAACCGTTCTCCCATTAAAATTGACAATCCTGTCATCAAAAAAGATATCGAAAATAAAGTCATTTTAATTACAGGAGCCGCCGGTTCCATCGGTTCGGAAATTGCCAATCAGGTAATGCACTTCAATCCGAAACAATTGGTAATGATTGACATAGCAGAGTCGGCTTTATATGACGTGCAACAAGATTTTATCAGAAAAGGATATGATACCAAGCGGTTTACTTCCATTGTAGGAGATGTGCGCGATAAATTTAAAATGGACGAATATTTTGCCCGCTTCCAACCGGATATCATCTATCATGCCGCCGCCTACAAACACGTACCTTTGATGGAAAGAAACCCGTATGAAGCCCTAAAAATCAATGTACTGGGTTCTAAAAACATTATGGATTTGGCTATCAAACACCAAGTAGGAAAATTTGTCATGATTTCTACCGATAAAGCCGTCAATCCTACCAATGTAATGGGAGCCACCAAAAGAGCCGCTGAAATATATGCCACCTGTTCCCAGAAAAAAACCAAGAATACCAAGTTTATTATTACCCGTTTTGGAAATGTTTTAGGTTCAAACGGATCCGTCATTCCTTTATTTAAAAAACAAATCAAAAAAGGAGGGCCTTTAACCGTTACTCATAAAGAAATAACCCGTTATTTTATGACCATTCCCGAAGCTTGTAATTTAGTGCTCGAAGCCGGCACTATGGGAAATGGCGGTGAAATTTTTGTATTCGATATGGGTGAACCGGTTAAAATCTTTGATTTAGCCAAAAAAATGATCCAATTATCCGGCTATGAATACCCCAAAGATATAGATATAATTATAACAGGCTTACGCCCCGGCGAAAAACTCTACGAAGAAACTCTGGGTAAAAATGAAGGTGATTTGCCTACCCATAACGAAAAAGTTATGATTGCTCAAATAAATGATGTAAATTGCGAAGAAGTTTGCATGTATTTTAAAGAATTAAATAACTATCAAAATTTGACCCATTTTGAAATCGTTCAAATTTTAAAAAAAATGATTCCTGAATACATCTCTAACAATTCAGAATTTGAAGAATTAGATAAAATAACCCAATAAAACTCACAACTATGGAAACAAAAAAATCTTTTTCTAACATTGCCTTAATGTTTAGTGTATTGTATGCAATAATTGGCATCATTTTTATGATTATTAAACCCGTAACCGCCGATCCGAAAGATCCTACCATAATGGCCCTAGGATTTTTGTCTCTTTTTATCTTTATCGGTATTCCTATATATGCCGTCAAATATTACAGAGAACAAGGATATCCGGTTAGCATAGGCTCATCAATCAAATTAGGCGTAGTAATCGGATTAATAGGAGGCTTATTATTGGGAATTTATTCTTATATTTATTTTGCCTATATCAATCCCGGTGCCGTTGACCAAGTATTGGAAATATCCAGAAAAATGATGGAAGAAAACAATATGTTCGATGAACAAATGATTGAACAACAAATGGAAACCACCAAAAAAATGTTTCTTCCCATGCAAATAATTGCACAAGTTTTTGCCGGATTATTATATGGAGTAATCGGAGGATTATTAGGCGGATTATTCTTTAAAACTCCCGTTGAAGACGAATATTAATCTATGGATGTATCAGTCGTTATCCCTTTGCTCAACGAAGAAGCTTCGTTGCCCGAACTCTATGAATGGCTATCTAACGTGCTACAAAGTAACAGCTATTCTTATGAAATTATATTTATAGATGACGGAAGTACCGACCAATCATGGAATATCATAAACAAATTACATCAAAAAGACGATAAAGTCAAAGGCATAAAATTCCGCAGAAATTATGGAAAATCACAAGCACTGAATGCCGGTTTCAAAATAGCTCAAGGTAATGTGGTTATCACCATGGATGCCGACTTACAAGACAGTCCCGATGAAATTCCCGGTCTGTACAACATGATTACACAAGACGATTACGATATGGTTTCGGGCTGGAAAAAAGTACGTTACGATTCA
>Ga0256835_1001221_pt1 | contig 15827 bp, 12 predicted proteins | sample PIR30metaG_FD_185972 | JGI IMG/M metagenome (GOLD analysis project Ga0256835, IMG submission 185972) | Hydrothermal vent microbial communities from East Pacific Rise, Pacific Ocean - PIR-30 | ecosystem: Environmental > Aquatic > Marine > Hydrothermal vents | place: Pacific Ocean: East Pacific...
CTCCGAGTGGGGAAGGAAAGGATTCGAGGAGGAATACTGGGAGTCTCCCCCGAGCTCCACGGACGACCCCTCGTTCCCACTGTGGCTGAGGTGGAGGCACGACATGGCGCTCGACTTCGTTCTCGCTATCGCTGAAGAGGCCTTCTCGCTCGACAAGGTCCTCTTGGTGGAGAGTTCCGCCTGCGATGCTGGGGCCACGGAGCTCGGATTCGATCCAGTATTTCTGCATTATAATCCGATAATCGTCTTCGTCCCGGAGATCGGTCCTCCAACTTGGGAGGCAGGCCTCTCCAATGCCACTCTCTCGGAGTGGGCCCACTTTTACGCGATGTTGAAGCACGCGAGAGGATCCTTAGGGAATGGTGTCATCATCCCCCTGACCTACGGGAAAGATGCTTCCGATTCTGCCAAGCAACTCGGGCTCCTGCTCCCATTGGCTAATGGATTTTTCGAGACCAACTCGAATGGACTGATGACGGGAAGCGTGGGCGCTGAATTCAGGAGGCAGGCCTTCTGGTTGGTGAAGATGCTCTCGGGGGTGGAAAGGAGTACCAATAGCAGGGTGGGGGTGCTCTTCTCCTCCTTCACGAGGGACTTCGTGGACACCTACGTTTCTGGCCCTTACGACGTAGAGGGTACGATCCACATGAGGGCCTTCAGGGAAGTCGTCAGGGTACTAGCCGAGGAACACGTTCGATTCGATGTGATCCCCATTGAAATGGCCTCCAAGTCGGAGCTATCCCGATACGATGTGCTCATCGCTCCCGAGCTGAGAGTCCTCAGTCGCGAGGCCAGGAGCATCCTGACCTCATACAGGGGAAAGTTCCTAGTCATAGGAAAGCTCGGCACCCTCGACGAGAGAGGCAGGAAGGTTGAGGAGCTGAGGGTGGGCACGAGGATCGATATTAGATCCTTGCCCACACTCCTTCGAGGCGTGGTTGAGGCCCCAGAGGGAATCCTAGTGGAGAGGTTCGGGGATGGGTGTGAGGTGCTCTCCCTAGTGAATGTTGGAGGTGTAAGTGGAGAGGTAAGCGTACCCGGGGGATGGGCGCTCTACTTCGATTCACTCACGGTGAAGCCGGTGTCCGAACATGTTGAGATCCCTAAAACGTTCCTGCTCATCTTCAATGGGGATGAGGGCGGTCCCTCTAAACCCGAGAGAGCGGCTATCACGGCTTCCGGAGTGGACAGATCCATGAATGCCGATCTGATCTCCAAAATTAGAGCCCCCTTCACCTCCTCCGGGGTCGTCATCAGATTGGGTGGACCAGCCGTTGATCCGAGCTGGTCGAGCGGCGGAGATGTCGAATTCATCCGACGTAATGGTGTCTTCGTGGGCATCAGGATTGGAAATCAGACCTATATGTCCAGTTTCGGCGAGACAGATTACTCGTTGATAGAGAGGACGAAATGCGGTAGCTTCACCTTCTACAGGGTTGCCGGCGTAACGAGGTACGGAACGAGGGCCGGATTGCTCTGGTTGGTGAATAAAGGGGTAGATGCGAGATTGACCCTCCTCAAGTGGGCAGATGATGGCGATGGTATTGTGGAATTGAATGAAATAGAGATAGAAGGAGTGGAGAAATTAAGTTCAGGGGGATGAGAACCCTTAGCTCTTCCCCTTCTTTAACATCTTGGGGAGGCCTAACAGCCCCTCTTTCAGCACCAAGTTCAGCACCAGCAGGACTGCTAAGATTCCTAGGATAGCCATGAGGATCGGGTTTCCACCGAACCCGCTTGAGGGGAGTCTATAGTAGATCTTTGTGTAGCCTTCTTCGGTGGTCACGGACACGTCGCTGGCCGTCTCGGGAAGGTGTATCGTTATCACCATGTTCTTCTTCCCGCCCATGGGCATGGGGAGCGTCTTGCTGAAGACCAGTGTGTTCCCGGCCCTAGTGGTCAGCTTCGCATCTCCCTCCATGGAAAAGACCCACTTATCCATCTTCTTGGCGGTCATCCCCAGCGCCACGTAGCTGGCCGTTACCCTCCTGTTGGCATCGTCGAAGTTGACGGTCAGGTTCTCGAGCTCCACATCGGCCTTATCCATCTCTATGAACCTCTTGAACAGGAAAGGTAGGGGATATTGCTTCTTTAGGGTGAGATAGCCTGTTGCTGTGGCTTTAACTACCTCATTCACTTTGACCAAGCCGTTCTCCATCACTGTCATGTTCAGCAGATCGTCTATCTCCAGCTTTATCGGGAGCTCTATTCCCTTGATGGGCTGTCCCAGCGCTATAGGCTGAGCTCTCACTTGGAGCGGGGCATAAAGGATGGGTAAAGCTAAGGTTAGGACGAGGAACACTACTTTGATATGGGCTTTCATGATCCCTCAACCTCCAACAATCATGGGATAGAACGTACTCGCCACTCTCTCCCAGACAGTGTTGGCCGTACCATCGTCCCAGTAGCGTTTCTCTGCCTGGAAGGATAGGTGTATCCCGATCCCCTTGCATACGAGATAGATCTCGTTGCTCATCCAAGGCTGGCCCTCGTACTCCCAAGCGTACGATGCTACAACGTAGGGACACGACCCGACCTGGCCCTGCTGCATTCCCAGCCTCTGCTCTTCGTAGAGGGACTCTATGTACGAGATATAGTCTCCCAAGGATCCCTGGAAGGGAGTCCACGATATGTAAAGGGTCATGCCCTCGTTCTCCGGGTAGGTCCAGCTCACATAACTTCCTTCATCGTCTTCTCCACTGTCCTCCCTCCAAGATGCAGGGTACTTTATGGAGAAGTAGTTGTTCGAGTAAGATTTTAGCTCTCCTCCCAATTTGTTGATGACGGCCATTATCTTCTGCTTGATCCCCTTCCTCTCGAGTATATCGGGTGGTAGAGGTGGAAGCTCCGGCGGAGTTATCCCGGAGGCCTGCCAAGCCTTAACGTTTATCGGCATGTAGGGTCCCTTACTGAACTTCTGCTGCCAGTTGTATACGGCCGTCTGCACGGCCTGCTTGAAGGTAGCCCCTTGATTCAGAGTGGTGGTCTCGACGGGGATCATAGATCCGCTCTTGGGTAACCTGACTATGGGGAACGCGTGACCAGGTACCATCATTATGTAAACGTCCGTGAGGCCCTGGGCTGCCACCAAGCTGGCATACATTATTGCGAGATCTATGCAGGTACCTTCCCCGTCAAGTATGGTGTCCCTCGGGAATTTGACGTACTGCGCGAACTTACCGGTCCAGAAACCCTCTGGTTCCGTCTTGTAAGTGACTCCCCTGATTAAGAGAGCTTGCCATATGCCCTCCATAGTTTTCAACGCTTCCTTGTCCGAAAGAGATGCTCCGGCCCCTCCAGCCAGTTTATTTCCGAGGTCGGAGAACTCCCTCACTACCGGGTCCGTAGGGGTGACCCACGCCGCCAAGAGTGGGGCGTTGCTGAACACATCCGGGAAGGTCAGCAGGGATTCTTCGGCTGGTATGGATGAGTAAACTATATCATGAACCCCTAAGAACTCTATATCTTTGCTTTGAACCACTTCCTCGGTCCTTCCGTTCTTCTCGTAGGTCACCTTTATGTACAGCTTGGTGGGAACGGGTGATGTGAGCTCCGCCACCTTCTTAGGCAGCTTGGGATAATAGGTGTCGACCACGGCACCTCCTGGAGGTATCTCATCGTACTTCGTGGGGGTCGACCAAGAAGTGTATCCCTCTATGTAGTAACTCACCTTGACATTCCGAACGGGAACATCGCCCGTATTCCTCAGCACCGTCTTAGCGACCCAAAACTTCAAGCTCGGCCTTCCATACACCTTGTAAGCTGCGGATATTATCTGCGCCTTGTGATGCACCTTTATATCCAGCTTTGGCTCTCCACCTAGTGCAACCGGGCCGGTGAAGGCTAGTACACCGACGATTATTATTAGGACCAGAAGGACTAGGCTAATCAGGTTTTTCCCTGAGAGAGTCATCGAGCATCCGGTTTGATTGAGGGTTTTTAATAAAAATTTACGCCGTTTTCACAGTCAAGGTCAATATAATCATTAGTATTTTTTATGATACGCAGTTAGATTACAATGCTATCTTTCCTATGGCTGCGATTTTGAAATCCGAACTCATCTATTTAGAGCATAGACCGAAAATTTGGGATCCAGTGCCGGTGGATTATTCGTAAAAATCATTTAATTCTTCAGTGAGTAACTTGCTTGGAATCACGATGAGAATCGCGATCGTAGGAGCCGGTTTAATGGGGAGAGCAGCAGCATTGGACCTAGCCGATGATCTCGTGAGCCCGAACGTCGAGTCAGTGCTAGTGGCTGACATAGATGGTGACCGGGCAGGAAGGGTTGCAGAGGAGGCGAAAAGTTTAACCACATACAAGGAGGTGAGACACGCTAAACTGGATGCCACGAGGCTCGATGAGGTGATTTCAGCCCTCAGGGAGTTCAAGGCCGATGTGGTCATCGATGCCGCCCTCTATACAACCATACCGGTCGTCATGAGAGCCGCTCTGGAGGCAAAGGTCCACTACCTCGACTTGGGAGATGATGTGGAGACTCTATTGGCCCAGAAGGAGATGGACCACCAGTTCAAGAGCGAAGGTCTGGTTGCCCTGTTGGAGATGGGCGGGAGCCCAGGGCTCATCAACGTGATGGCTGCCAAGGCCGTAAGAGAGCTCGACAGAATTGAGACGCTCCTTCTACGGGAAGGGTGGATAGATCTAAATGACTACGATTCGATGGGTGTGCCGCTCCCTGTCCCCTACTCTCTGGACACCATATTCGATGAGCTGGAACAGCCAGTAGAGGTGTGGAAGGACGGCAGGATCGAGCTGGTTGAGCCCTTCTCGGGCAGGGAGGTCATGACATTCCCCCCACCAGTGGGGGAACAGGAGCTATACTATGTCGAGCACCCGGAGGTGTACTCCCTCGGGGAGACCTTCAGGGGCAAGGGGCTGAGGTTCGTCGACTACAAGCTCTCCTTCCCCAGAGATCTTCTGCTGAAGTATAAGCTGCTCCATGACTTGGGATTGACGTCAACGCGACCCGTGAGGCTGGGAGGTGTGAGCGTGATCCCCAGGGACATCGTGAGGGAGCTCATCTTGGACTCTTTGAAGGGGAAGGCATTCAAGCCCAACGATCATGATGTGATGAGGGTCATAGCGAGGGGCTGGAGGGGGGGCGTGAGGGCGGAGGTCCTGGTGGAAGCCCTGATAAGCTGGAGTGAGAGATGGAATGTGAGCGCTCAGGCCCTGCTTGTGGGAAGTCCCGCCTCCCTGGCGGCTCAATGGATTGGGCTGGGGATCCTGAGCTTGCCCGGCGTCCACTACCCTGAGGAGGTCATTGATCCAGGGCCCTTCCTCGATGAAATGAAGAGGAGGGGGATGGAATTCCGGGAGAGGGTCCTCCTCAATATTTAGGCTCCGGTGGCGATCCCGCTAGATCGGTCATCAGTTTTACCGTGTTCTCTATGTCCTCGATCCGGGCGAGGCTGGAGGGCGTGTGGATGTACCTGGCGGGGACCGATACTATCCCCACGGGTGTCCCCTTCCCACCCACGCTTATGGCGGCTGCATCGGTCCCGCTCGTAGGGGACAGCTGTAGCTGATAGGGTACGCCGAGCCTCTCAGCCCTGGATATCATCTCCTCGAGGAGCCACCTCTGGACGATCACGGTCCTGTCCATCACCCTCAGGGCGGGTCCCTTACCCAGCTCGGTGACGTACTTGTGGGCCGGGACCCCCGGTACGTCAGAGGCTATCGTCCCCTCAAGCACGAACGCCAGATCAGGCTGGACCCTGTTCACTGCAACCGTTGCTCCCCTCATTCCCCTCTCCTCCTGGGAGGTGAACACCCCGTAGATCGTCATGTCCGGATCATCCACCCTCTTGAGGGATTCGGCTAGGACGAGGCACCCCAGCCTGTCGTCCAGCGCCTTGCCTATCACTACCCCCGTGTCCTCTTGGTGGATGAAGGGGACATCGAAGGTCATAGGAGTCCCGGGCCTAACTCCTAGCTTTTCCAGCTGCTCCCTGTCGACGGCTCCCACGTCGACGTAGAGATCCTCCATCTTTGGGGGCTCTTCCTTCCCCATGTGGACCGGTAGCGTCCCTATAACTCCCCTGAGCTTCTTCCTCCCGTGCACGAGCACCCTCTGAGATAGGAGCTGGGCCGGATTGAGTCCTCCCAAGTTGGTGACCCTTAGGAACCCGTTGGGCTCCAAGTACCTGACCATGAGGGCTACCTCATCCATGTGGGCGGCGATCATCAGCTTCCTCTCGCTCTTACCCCTCTTCACCGCGTACAGATTCCCGAAGGGGTCGGTGAAAAGTTGATCGACGCTCTCCTTGAGCTCCTCTATCAGGAGATCCCGGACCTCGTCCTCAAAACCGGGAGGGCCGGCTGCGACTGACAGCCTTTCCAGGAGACCTATCCACTCCGACATTCTCATCACCTACAGAGTGCAGGACAGCAGGCCCCCATCCACGGGTATAAGGGAACCCGTTATGTAGCTCGCCCTCTCGCTCGCCAGGAAGGCGATCACATCACCCAGCTCCTCAGGCCTGCCGAATCTGGCCAGGGGTATCTCCCTAGCCGCCTCGATCTCCATCTCCTCAAGCGACAGACCTCTCTCAGCTGCCCTCGATCTGAGGAGGTCCCGCTGCCTCTCCGTCATGAAATGACCGGGCATTACGGCATTAACGTTCACTTCTGGGGCTAGCTCCCTCGATAGGACCTTGACGAGACCAGCCAGGGAGAGTCTCACGCTGGTGGACAGAGGTATGTTCATGTTCACCTCCTTGATGGCCACCGAGGTGACCAGAACTATCCTGCCCCACCCCCTCTCCTTCATCCTGAAGCCGAACAGCCTGGCGAGCCTCACGACGCTCATCACTAGGAGTTCGTAGGCGTGATACCAATCCCCGTCGTTGAGTTCGGGGAATCTCGCTATTCTCGGCCCTCCATAGCTGATCACAAGTATGTCAGCTCCACCCATCTCCTCTGATCTCCTGAAGAGGGACTCTATGTCCTCTAATTTGGTCAGATCGGTTCTTAGGGCCTCCACCTCTCCCAGGCTCGACAGATCGCTTACAGCACTCCTTAACTTCTCCTCCGTCCGTGATGCAATCAGGACCTTGGCGCCCTCCTTAAGTAGTGATGCAGCGGCTGCCTTACCTAAACCGGAGCTTCCTCCAGTTACAACGGCCAACTTACCGGCCAATCCTAGTTCCATAGGCCTTGGAGAACGAGACAAAATAAAGATTAATCGGAGGTCCTTCCCCGACTTGAGGATCTGAAGCGAACTCTCCAGAGAACTACAGCTATGATCGCGATCACAATAATTAAGAGCGGAAATCTCGCGTTAATCGAGGTGCGTTCTGCTACCAGCACGCCGTGATTGTAGATTCTAACGGAGTATGTGGGAAGCCACCCGGTATCCACTCGGGCAGGGGGAACGTACCTCCTGCCGTCGATCTCAACCTCGAAGACCCCGTCTCCGGAGATGCGGACATCTCCGAAGGGCGTAGCGGTCACGTTTAACGGTCTCACTTCCGCGGTAAGGGAGATCTCTCCAAAGGCACCTTTCAAGGTCACGTTGACGTCTCCCTCCGCGGGGATCGGCACAAAGCTGTCCGAGCCGACCGGGACGGCTACCCTGCCTCGGAGATGTTCCACCGTGAGCTCCCCGAACTTCAGCCAGCCGGGCACATCCCAGCTGATGAGAACACCACCGCTCTCCCCCCTGATATGTACTCTACTGGCGTCCACCATCACATGTATCCTCCCCTCCCCATCCCTGACAGTGACGATCCCCGGAATGGCATCTATCTCGTAGCCCTCTAAGCTCAGGGACTGAATCCTCCTCCCGTCGCTAGCATCCAGTACCGCCAGCTCATTTCCCTGAAATAGTACGAAGAGGTGATTCCCTGACCTGTCGAGCTTGCCGGGGATGCAGCACTTGCATAGCTTGTTGGTCCATGCCACGAAGGATCTGTCATTAAGTGCGTACACCTCGCATCCCTTCATGCAAACATAGGTGAGATCGTCAGGCTCAGCATCGAAGAGCTGGGTGTTCAAGTCCTTCCTCCACACTACCGAGCCGGAGGCGTTCACCACGAGGAGCTCGTCGCCGGATATTACTGAGAGCCTCCGGCCGTCGTCGGACCATCTAACCGTGCCCTTCACTCGTAACCTCCTCTTCTCCCCACCCAAAATCAGCAGGCCCTTGGAATCCACTATAGCGATCCTATCCCGGGAATAGGGGTAGAAGGAACATCTCTTGCATTCCATCACTCTCTCGGGCCCCGTAGCGGTGATTAGGTAGAGAGCATCCCCCTTTTGAAGGAAGACGTCCCTCCCGGATATGAGCCTCCCCTCGCCCACCCTGATCGCCAGCTTTCCACGATCGCTCATGACCACGAGGGTTCCGTTCCTGGTGAGGTATGCCATCAGTTCGCTGGATAGCGCGACTTGCTTGGCTGAGGCGTCTTCGATCCACACTCCTATCAGGGGCAGCGCATCGCTGTGCAGCATTGGTAGGAAGGCGAACGCGGCCAGAAGCAGTAGGAGGGGGAGAGGCTTCATCACGCCCCTCTTCCGCGTAACTTTATAATGTTGAATCCATAACGATAGTTCTACAGGTGAAGGTAAAATAAGTCGCCCTCGGTTAGACGGGAAGGTGTCCCTAAATGCTGAGACTTGAAGGGCTCAGAGTCCGCGTGGAGGACAGGGAGATACTCAAGGGGGCTGATCTGGAGGTCCAAAGGGGACAGGTTCATCTGATCATAGGCCCAAATGGGTCGGGGAAGTCCACCCTAGCCCTCGCCGTTGCGGGTCACCCGGCCTATGAGGTAGTGGGGGGGAGGATATTCTTCGAGGGAGAGGACATCACTTCACTACCTCCAGACGAGAGAGCTAGGAGAGGACTCTTTCTAGCGTTTCAGAATCCTGTGGAAATAGAAGGCCTGAATATGGCCGATTACTTGGCGAAACTCATCGAGAAAAGGACCGGAGAGAAGCCCCTGACCCCGCTGAGGGAGCATGTGGTGGAGTTCGTGATGGAGAAGCTCGGGCCCTACTTGGAGGCTCTCGGATTCAACGAGGGATTCCTAGACAGGGAGATAAACGTGGGCTTCTCTGGAGGGGAGAAGAAGAAGTTTGAGATCCTGCAGATGTTCGCCCTCAGACCCAAGCTCGCCATATTGGATGAGCCTGACTCGGGGGTTGATGTGGACTCCCTCAATGTCATCGGAAGGCTGCTCGACAGGGCTGTACAAGAAGGTATCACCCTTCTACTCATAACACACACCGGAGGACTGTACAGGCACCTGAAGGTGGACAGGGTCCATGTGATGTACGATGGCAGGATCGTGGCTAGCGGTGGAGGCGATCTCTTCGAGAGGATTCAGGAGAGCGGATTCGAGGTGGTGATGAGGTGACCCTGACGGAGGAGTTTCTGGTAAGTAAGGCCAGGCAGATATCCAGGGAGCTGGGGGAGCCGGACTGGCTGAGAGAGATGAGGGAGAGGTCGGCGAGGCTCTTCTTCAAGCTCGACATGCCTGAACACGCAAGACACGTCAAGGTGGACTTCGAGTCCCTAGAGTACTTCTCCCCGGCGGAGAAGGCGGAGAAGCTGGAGGAGCTGCCGCAGGAGATCAGGGAGACGCTGGAGGCTCTGGGCATACCAGAAGAGGAGATGGAGATGTTAGCGGGGATGCAGGTCCAGGTGGACTCCTCCATCGTGTACCAGACGTTCTCCGACCAGCTCAAGTCCCTGGGAGTCATAGCGATGCCCATAGACAGAGCCATAAGGGAGCATGAGGACTTGGTGAGGAGCTACTTCGCCAGACTGGCCGGCCCTGAGGAGAACAAGATTCTGGCCCTCCACTACGCCCTCTGGGCGGGTGGCACCTTCATATACGTGCCCGAAGGGGTCGAGGTCCCGTTCCCCATAAGCGCCCTCTTCGTGATGAGGTCCCTCCCCGTCGCTCAGGCCGACCACACCATAGTGGTGGCCGAGGAAGGGGCTAAGGTGCACTACATTGAGGGGTGCTCCGCCCCCTCCTACATCAGGGAGGCGCTGCATTACGGTGTTACTGAGGTCTGGGCCTATCCCGGCGCGGAGGTCAGGATAACGACCATGCAGAACTGGGCGAATCACGTGATCAACCTCCCCACCAAGAGGGGCGTTGCCATGAGCCGCGCGAAGATAGAGTGGGTCGAATCCCTGATGGGGAGCAAGCACACTGCCGTCAGGCCAGTAATACATCTGAGGGGCGAGGGATCCTCGGCCAGGAACGTGGGCCTCTCCTTCGTGAAGGGAGAGGAGAGGCACGATGCTGGCGTTGTTATAAGGCATCTAGCCCCTAACACCAAGAGCCAGGTCATCAGCAAGAGCGTGGCCAAGGACAGGGGCTCCACCAATTTCTACGGGAAGGTCGAGATTGTTCAGGGCGCCAAGGGTTCCAGCGGATTCGTTCAGTGCGACTCCCTGCTCTTATCGCCGGAGGCATCGAGCGAGACGATACCGGCGTTGAGGAGTGATGAGATAGATTCCGAACTGGGGCATGAGGCTTACGTGGGGAAGGTAGCCGAGGACAAGCTCTTCTACCTGATGAGCAGGGGGCTCAGCGAGGAGGAGGCCATCACCATGATAGTGCTCGGGTTCTTCGAACCCGTGGTTAGGGACATACCGTTCGAGTACGCCAACGAGATAAAGAAGCTCATCGAACTGAGCATAAAGGGGATGTAGCCAGACGACGCGTAAAGCTCTTTAAGACGAAGTGGAGAGATGGCGGGATGAGATACACAGCTGCGATCCTGATCGCTCTGCTCTTGCTACCTACGGCCCTCAACCAAGTGATCGGTGAGAAAGCCCCTAAGGTCGCCATAATTAGCAATGAGGCGGATATGCCCACCGCTCGGTTCATAGGGCAGATCCTGACCAATTCTAGTGTGGAGTACAAGATAATGGGGCCCACCGATTTCAAGGAGGCCCTGAAGGGCTATGAGGTCATCCTGATCCTAGGTGGGCCCAAGGCGTATGACGGAGTTGGAAACATTTCCTCAAACTACATTCCCCCACAGAACGCAACCACACTCATTCAGGAACCCAAGACATTCTTAGTATCCGTCTTCAAAGGAGGGAGGGATATCGTCGTACTTGCGGGTCACACCAGGAGGGAGACCCTAGAGGCATCGGCCTTTTTCTTCAAGGATCGGAACCTGCTAGGAACGACTCGCCTGTGGATGAGAGCAGGTTATGAGACGGCCCTGAGCAATAGCTCCTTCGCCATATACTACGTCGAGAGATATGAATATGACAAGAAGAAGGAGATATACCAACCCTATCCTTGGGGAACGGATGAGTGGAGGGTCTTGGGTCTGGTCGAGGTGAATGGAACGATGCTTTACAATGTGACTAGGACGAGGACCTACATGTACTTGGGCGTCAATTACACTACGGTGGAGGTCAACCTGTTGGATCACTTGGGGAGGCCTCATTTCTGCAGGACCGTCCAATTCATGGATGGGAAGGTCAACTTGAGTATTGAGAAGTGTCCTGAACCTGGGAGATCAAGACCTAAGGAGCCCTTGGTCTTCGTAGCCTTCAAGATGGAATCGGTGGGTAATAGGACCACTTGGAAGATCGGTGGCAAGGAAATTCCTAGGTCTATCGTCCATCCTGTTGGGAAGAGGTACGTGAAAGGCACTCTGGTCATAAGGTACGCGTTGAAATATCCGGATTGGAAGATGGCCGTGCCGGGGTTCACGGTGGACTACGTGAATCCAGCTATCCCGTTTGAAGGGGTAGTGGTTAAGGTCGACAATGAGATAATTGATGGAGAACCTGTCACCCAGCAGGTAGAGAAACTATACGCTTTCAGACCGTGATTTCCCTATTTTTCCCTTTCTCCCACCCAATCATTGTCGTTTCCTGAAATCCATTCATGGTGGGTGAGATCGCAATCGTCGCATATGGGGAATTCACAAAGTTATTAGGTGGGCATTTCCTAACCCTCCGGTATGGAAGCGTGGGCCGTATCCAAGCTATCCAGCAGGATCTCCGACTACGTGTGTCTGACCAAGCCCAAGCAGACGTTTCTCCTGCTTATAACTTCCGTTTTCACATACATAGGTGCCGGGGGCTATAGGCTGGATATACTCACGCTCCTCACGGCCGCCATGGTCCTATCGATCTCTGGGACGACGGCAGTGAATATGGCCTTGGATGCGGACATAGATTCCATGATGGGGAGGACCAAGCAGCGACCCATCCCAGCGGGCAGGGTAAGCAGGGGCGAAGCCCTGTCCTTCGGCATTCTCCTATTCCTGCTTGGAGTGGCCGTCGCATATCTGATCAACCCTTGGACGGCCTTCTCCACCTCACTGGGGGTCGTGTTCGACCTGATCGTGTATACTCTCTGGACCAAGAGGAGGACCCCCCTCTCGATAGTCTTCGGTGGAGTGGCCGGTGCTGCTCCCTCGCTAGCTGGTTGGGCTGCAGCTAGAGGGGTGCTGGAGCTTCCAGCATTACTCATAGCCCTGATCACCATAACCTGGATTCCCGCCCACATATGGTACATAGCCATCTATCACGTGGAGGATTACAGGGCTGCTGGGGTTCCCATGCTCCCGGTGGTAGTGGGGGTAGAAAAGACGGCCAAGATCATCGTGGTTTCAGTTGCCATAATGCTTGCTAGCGAATTAGCTCTCTTCCTAGTAGGTCCGTTCGGCCCAGCCTTCCTGATCATTTCACTTCCATCAACGCTGCTCCTCATGTACAGATCGATTCTCTACGCCAGAAACCCGACCATAGAGGGAGCTAAGAAGATGTACAAGACGGCCAGTCCCGTGGAGGGCATGGCATTCCTTGGTATTGCCGTCGATGGCTTGCTCAGGATCCTCCTATGAGAGACTCTAGAAATCCCCAAACCCTTTTATTCCTCTGTGGGCCGTGATCAGCATGAGCTCTGAGGTTGAAGTGAAGGGAGAACTCGTATTCAAAGATGAAAACCAGCTGAGAACCTTTTTGGGGAAGCTAGGCGTGTCTTTAGATGAGTTGAAGTGGGGGAAGCTAGATTTAGATGGATTGATCCTCGAGGAGCTGAAAGTGGTGGATGGAAGGTACCATGTCAGGTTCAGGGGAAAGGTGGACTGGCCCTCCAAGCTCGCTCCCCAAGGAGAGAACCCTCTCGACTGGCTCAAGACTCAGGTTTCCGGACTGGTCTGGGATGTGGAGGAACTCAAGACGTTGGAGATCTTCAGGTCATCGGACGACTTGGAGTTCGCCTTCTATTCAGATGAGGAGTTGGAGAGAAAGAAGAACGAGTACAACAAGTGGTGGATGGACTCCGCCAGCAACATAGTTGGTCTCTTCTGATCCGGCTGCTCTCGGATCAGGGAGGGAGATCTCTCCCCCGACCATATGTTTTTATATATCACCCAGCGACGGAATAGCTTGGAATGGTTGCGTTCGACGAGAGATTGAGGGATCCGGTAACTGGCCTCCCGATCGAGCTTTTCTCTTGGGAGGAAGTTGAGAAGGAACTTAGGCCCGTGAGAATAAGGACGGAGAGAAGGAGGGGAAGGGACGTCACCATAATCGAGAACCTACCGTTCTCCAAGGAGACCATGAAGTCTTTCCTGAAGGAAATGAAGCGTGTATTGGCGTGTGGTGGCACATACAAGGATGGGTACGTGCTGCTGCAGGGAGATCACAGATACAAGGTGGCTAAGCTACTGAAGGAGAAGTGGGGTATACCGGAGGAGCAGATAGAGGTGGAGTGAGGGGTCCGCTCCAAACCACCTAATCGTGCCAGTGGTCCGAGCTCTCTACCTCTCTCAGAAGCGATTGGGGATCCTTGTAAGGGGGAATTTCGAGGATAGGAGAAGAAAGAGAGGGGTTAAAAAGAGGTCATGGGGGGAAGAAGGCCACGAATGTCAGGGCGACTATCGTGACCAGCTTGACGAATATGTGAAGGGATGGCCCGGCGGTATCCTTTAGCGGGTCTCCCACTGTGTCTCCGACCACAGCGGCTTTGTGTGCCTCAGATCCCTTTCCTCCAAAGAGCCCTGATTCTATCAGTTTCTTAGCGTTGTCCAAGGCTCCTCCGGCGTTTATCATGAATATCGCCAGAAGCCCTCCTGCTATAGTGGCTCCAACGACGAAGGAGCCCAGTGGCTTCCTTCCGAAGAGGAGACCTACTACTATGGGAGCGAAGAATGTTATCAATGTCGGGAAGATCATTTCCTTAAGGGCGTGCTTTGTGGATATGTCCACCGCCCTAGCGTAATCTGGCTTGGCCTTGCCCTCGAGCAGCCCTGGGATTTCCCTGAACTGCCTCCTTACCTCATCGACCATCTTGTTAGCGGTCTTGCCAACGGCCTGCATTGCCAGAGCTGAGAAGAGGTAGGCCAGTGTGGATCCTAGGATAACGCCCACTAGGATGAAGGGATCTGCTAGTTCAACACCGGTCTGAGCCGCGTTTATCACCTTATCGTGGAACAGGTAGGTCTTGAGACCGGCGGCAGTCAGGTAAGCAGCGAACAGGACGAAAGCCGAGAGCAGAGCGCATGCCATCGCGTAACCCTTCGTGATGGCCTTTGTCGTGTTACCAACGGCATCCAAGAGATCCAGTCCTTCCCTAACCTCCTTGCTTAGACCGGACATCTCCGCTATGCCTGCCGCGTTATCGGATATTGGGCCGAAGGTATCTGCGGCCATTATTATGCCCGTGGTCGATAAGATGCCTGCTGTGGCTGCGGCTATGCCGTATAAACCATCTATCATGAAGGCCAAGGACACCACAGCTCCTATCACTATCAGAGGTAGGAACGCGCTCTCCAGGCCAACAGCAAGCCCGGCTATGACATCCAGTGCTGGACCGAACTTGGCGGATTCTGCTATATATCTAACGGGCCTGTATCCCGTGCCAGTATAGTACTGAATGAGGACTCCCACCACCAAGCTAGCCACCAGACCCAAGACGGCGGCGTAGAAAACCTCGATCCTTCCCAAATAGTTCACGGCTATTACATAGAAGAACACGAGATTCAGCACTCCAGCCACCAGCAGTGAGAAGTTTATGGCAGTTATGGGGTTCTTCACATTCTCCCTTATGAGGAATATCGCCACTATGGTGGAGATGACCCCCAAGGATTCAGCTAGCAAGGGGAACATTATCCCCTTGAACCCGTATAGAGCGTAGAAGGCCACACCCAAGATCATCATGCCGATTATGTTGTCGGAGAAGGACTCGAAGAGATCCGCTCCTCTGCCGGCGCAGTCTCCCACATTGTCACCTACCTGGTCAGCGATGACGGCCGGGTTCCTAGGATCGTCCTCAGGGATTCCAGCCTCAACCTTGCCCACCAAGTCAGCGGCTATGTCGGCGGCCTTAGTGTAGATACCTCCCCCCAATTGCGCGAACAGGGCGGCCAAACTGGCTCCCATGCCGAAGGGGACTATCGTGTGGAGGGCTGCTTCCAGCTGCTCGGGAGCTGCGGTGGGGAAGAAGGCCCTAATCGCCAGGTAGAGGAGGCCTATTCCCAAGACGCTCAGGCTCACCACGGACAGTCCCATGATTGAGCCGCCCCAGAAGGCTATCTTCAGCGCTTTCTTGGGGGATGTCCTAGCTGCATTCGTGGTCCTCACGTTAGCCCTCACCGCGGCGTTCATTCCAATGTACGCGGCTATGAGGGAGAGCACCGCTCCAGCTATGAACGAGGCCGCAGGTATTGCTCCCTGCAAAATTCCCAGGATGGCCGCTATTATCACGATGAACACTATTATCGTGTAGAACTGCCTCTTCAGGTAGGCGTTCGCGCCCTCCTGTATGTAGGAAGCTATAGCGACCATCTCAGGGGTTCCCGGATCCTCTTTA
>Ga0256835_1001222_pt1 | contig 15826 bp, 13 predicted proteins | sample PIR30metaG_FD_185972 | JGI IMG/M metagenome (GOLD analysis project Ga0256835, IMG submission 185972) | Hydrothermal vent microbial communities from East Pacific Rise, Pacific Ocean - PIR-30 | ecosystem: Environmental > Aquatic > Marine > Hydrothermal vents | place: Pacific Ocean: East Pacific...
CATCGCCGCTATCCGAAAGGCACAACATAGCCCTAAAACCTGCTGGATTGGCATGGTATTTCCAATGCCAAACTTCAGCATCCATCTTTTTGTTAAAAGCCTTTTCCCAAGAGATAAAAATTTGGGGATCATCACCAGGCCGATAGGGCCTTATGACAAATTTTCCTTTTATTGTCTGCTGTACCAGTTCAGTTTTCGCCTGCATTAACCTTAATCTCAACAATATCTGAATAAGCTATCCAGCCTGATGGATCTCTATAACGCAAAATTACTTGAGCGTCTTTATTCAAATAGACTTTTATTTTTCCTCTCTTGGGCAAACAATAGATACTTTCAGGAAGCCCGTTTTTCATGGGCAGAGCGCAATATTGTCCCTGTTCAAAGGGCCCAAATTCCCAAGCTAGCATGCCGTTATTATATCTAAAAGTTGCATTAAGAGTTACCTCCTCATTAACATTGCAGTTCCAGCTTTTTATCTTTATCACATCACGGCCATTGAAAGTATAAAATTCATTTTTTTTATTTTTTAAAAGTCTTTTACAAAGACATCCATCTGTACAAAAACGGGCTCCATGATTCTGGCGTTTTGTACCAATTTTTTCACTGAGTTCCAATAATTCAGTAAAAAAATGAGATAAGTAAAATGATCCATCCGCCAAAACAAAAACTTTTTGTGGCCCAGATTTTAGGAGAAATTCTCCCATTGTTTTATAACTTTGATGCCTTTCGATACCTTTTTCTAAAGCATTTGCCCCAAAAAGGTTCCATAAATTGATAATGAGTCCTCCCAAGAGGATCAAAACAGCCACTTTTTTATTTAAGTCACAAAAGATATTCAAAACAAAAAAATATAAACAAAATATAGTGACAGTTAATATTCTTAGTGGACTCAAATCAAAAATAGTAAGACTGTTCAACCGATATGCCACAGGAATAACGGGTATTAAAATAGACACAATGCAAGTAAAGCAAAAAAATAACAAAAAGCCATTTTTTTTCTTAACAAAAATAAAAAGTGATATTGCAAACACAATAAGAAAACAAAAAGCAAAAATATCTTGAACAAATAGACCTTTTGCTATCACAATAGGTATATCCCAAATCTTAGGCAGCAAACTTGATGAAAAAGCCATATCAGACTCAAAGATATTTGAAATGCCAAGCATATATGGTCGCCAGACAATGTATAGCAGGGCCACAAACAAAAATGGGACTTTGAGTATATTGCCCTTTTTTGAAAAAGAGCCTGGATAAAAGACAACAAGACTAATTAATGGCACATATAATTCTTTGGCAGTAACGGATAATAAATAAAAGAAGGCCCCCAAAAAAGCTTTAAACAAACTTTGCGTTCTTAATCCTCTTATAAAGAAAAAGAAGGCTAAGGCTGCAAAAGCAAGACCTTCCAAATAGTGACGCAACCATAAATGTTCTGCCAAGGCAAGGGCTGGTAGTGAGGTAATAAACAATAAAAGAGTGCCTATTGTAGTCAAAGTATTAGTTATCTCTATCAACAATAGACCGCAACATATGGTAGTTACGGCAAAAGAAAAAATATGATGAATGAAAAATCCTTTAGGATTAAAACCGAATAGATTCCAATCAAGGGCGTAAGATAAATTTATCCATGGAGTAAGATTGGTTGCAGATATGGTTCTCCATATTTCTGGTTTATAAAAAAAGGCAAGCCATCCATGTTCAATGGTAGCATGAAGGATTGCAGTATCGTCTCCAGTCCACCACCCCTGTTTTAAAAATGGGCTATAAAGCAATACACCCGCTAACACAGGAAAGATCAAGGTCAACCTAGGATTAATGGATTTACTTTTCAAAACGTTCCAAGACCACATATCTTGGGCGCTTTTTGAGTTCTTCATATATTTTTGAAACATATTCACCCACTAAACCAAGGCCAAATAATATGGAACTTCCAAGCAGAAGCTGAAGGATTATAACAGTTGAAAACCCAGGTGCAGCTTTGCCTGAAAATTTGCAATAAAGAGTTTGGAGCAAAATTAAAATAGCACCTGCAATTCCTGCTATACCTGCTACCATTAATGTCCTTAAAGGCCACACGCTGAAGGAAACAATGGAATTCCAGGCAAAGGAGACCAGGCTTTTAAAGGGCCAAGAGGAAACACCCTTTTGCCTTTGTGAAGCCTCAAAGACTATCTCCTCTGTAGGGTAGTTGAACCATTTTATAAGTCCTCTAAAAAAACGGTTGCGTTCAGGCAAAGCCAAATAACTTTCAACTACCTTGCGGTCAAGTAGTTTAAAGTCGGTGGCTGTGGTAAGGTCAAGCCCTGTAGCACGGCGGAAAAGCTTGTAAAAAAAAGCCGTAAATAGGCGTTTCCATAAAGGCTCAGGAGGTCGTTTTGTCTTTACTGCCTCAACAATTAACGCCCCTGATTCCCATTTCTTTATCATTTCAGGAAGCATTGATGGGGGATGCTGGCCATCCCCATCCATAACAATAACCGGATTTCCGCTTGCTTCTGAAAGTCCTGCATATATGGCAGCTTCCTTGCCAAAATTTCGGGAAAAGCGTATCCCTTTTAGGTGTAAAGGCGTTAGGTCAATTTGGTGCAATAACTGCCACGTATTATCATCTGAGCCGTCATCAACGGCTATAATCTCCCACTGGTCATGATGGCTGGCTTCAGCTATTGTCCTAATTTCTTGCAGCAGTTTCTCTAAGCTCTGGGCTTCATTTTTGAGCGGAATAACCAGTGAAATCATCGACTTTTCCAAAAAATGGCTAATTTCACATCATAACTTGGGATAGGTACTGGATCAAGCGGAAGCAGCTTTAGAAAGATAGGGGGAGAAAAAAATTGTTTTTTAAATACCGTCCAAACATAGTCTTTCGGGTAATACATGGTATATGGCAGTGTTAATCCATACCAACCATGCCTTTGAAACAAAAATTTTAATGCCTTGGGAGTCCAGAAAAAAAGGTGCTCTGGCGGTGTCATAAGACGCCACCTTTTCCCCAAAATTTTTGCTGCAAGGGAAGAAAAATCCACTGTGGTAATAACAACTATCCCCCCTCGCTTTGTAAGTTTATTCAATCGCTGCACCACATACACAGGATCTGAAAAATGTTCAAACACATCCCCCATAAATATGAGATCAAAGGCAATTTCAGGAATTTTTGCTTCCTCAAAGCCACCTTTTATGAAGGTATGCCTTTGTGAAGCAACTATCCTTTGTGCAGTATCAGATAGATCAACACCTACTCTAATAGAGCTGTTCATGTGGGCTTTTGCACAATCTAAAAAATAGCCATAGGCACATCCTACATCAAGAATGGAAGGAAATGACTTTTTTCCAGAAAGAAGTTGCACCTGTTTTATAATATGCTCATAGGTCTTTTTTAGGCCATTTTCCAAGGATTCATAGGGAGCGTTATAACCAAGGTCGTTGCCGCCTTGATAATATTGCTCCTGATAATAGCTTGTCAGCTCATGCTTTGATGGCACAGGATTTACAAATCCCAATCCACATCCGGGACATTTGTAAATATTATAAACTGAAGCGCCATAGGTCTTTGAAAGATAATGCCTGGAATCTTTTGTACAAACTGGGCATGGTACAATCTGATTCATCTTTTTATCCAAGTCCACCGAGGCCCTATGATATTGCCAGCCTTGGTCCTGCATCTAGCAAAATATCTGCCCGGAGGAAGTTTTGACCAAATCTCCTCAGGAAACAAAAAATCAGGCGTTTCCAGCTGGGTCTGTGCAAATGGTAGAAAGAGCATGTCTGCTCCAATTTCAAGATTCACACACTCTTTTTGCTTAAAGGAAAGATCAAACATGGGAGGGCTATTTTTTGTTTCCAATTCAATGAATTGTGGTACTGAACTGTCTTTCTGTATCAATTGGCCCAGTTGGGGTATATCTGTTATGCCATAATGCTTTTCCAAGAACATTTTCTCTGATTCTGCCATCAAAATACCCTTGGGCGTATCAGGATCTGGGCTTTGTGACCAGAAATGAACCATCTCTGCCCCTGGGATGCACGATATCAGAAGGCCCTTAGACCTAGTAGTAAGGCATAAATCAGTATCCTCAAAATAAAGAAAAAAGCGTTCATCAAAAACAGGCCCTGGCAGCTGCTGGCGGTCCACAAGAAGGCAGGCTCCAGAGAGAAAAGGCTCCCAAAAAGGCTCTTTTGCAGCCCAGAAGCGGTCATGCCTTATAGCCCATTCAAAGGCTATCTGTTCAAGGTCCCAAGGAGAGTTTTCAAAGAGATGAGCAGTCTGAATCAATTTTAAACTCAAAGAATACCCTGTTGCAGGCGGCAGTTTGAATGTCCTTCTTTCATCCCAGTAAAAACGTGGACCAGCCAAAGCAGCCCTATCAGCACTGGCACCTTGATACAATTTTGCAATAGATCCTGGCAAAGGGATTACGTCTGGATTGAGCACAAGGAGCCAGGGTTGAGAGGCAATTTCAGCCCCTTGGTTGACTGCCTTTGCAAAACCCAAGTTATAGTCATTTCTCACTATAGTGATTTTATCACCTTGGAAATCTTCAGGCACATCTCCCAAATTATCTACAATAATGATCTCGTCAATTAAGGGCTCATCTTTGAGGAGAACGCAAAGCCTTGGCAGCAGGAAGCCTGTACCATAGTTGACAATTATTACACTGATCATCTCTTTAATTTCGCCCGGAAAACAAGTTCTGCTGTAAGCAGGGAATCATGGTTGCCAACACCAGTATTGACTAAAAGTTCTATAATTTTCTGCCCTTCAGGTGTGGGAGCTGGTTTGAGACGTTCAAAGTATTCAATCTGATATCCCGTATCTTCCAGGCTCTTTTGGAGTGAAGACTCTGTAAAAAACCGAATATGGCTTATACACAAAAGCCCCACAGGTATATATTCAAGTTCCCCCATTGAAAGCTGCCTTACGATACTCCAATGTCCGCTATTAGGAACACTCCCCACCAGCCATCCTCCCGGTCTCAGCAAAGAGGTGGTCTTAGCAAGCATTTCCCAAGGGTCATATAGGTGTTCCAGCACATCTCCCATGTTGATCAAATCAAATTGCATGTCAATATCTGCCTTTTCCAAAGGTAACTGGATCACCTTGTCATATATTTTTACAGCTTCTTTTGCCAAGTTGGGATTGAGTTCTACGCCAGTAATGTGAACATCAGGCCTTTTTGTTTTCAGCATCTGGCCGTATCCGCCCCTAGCGCAGCCAATATCTAATACAGTGGTAACTTCGTCTGGAACAAGATCAACCAGGTCCTCTCTTTGTGCTGAATAATAATCACCAAATTTGTGGACAAAGGCACCAGAGCAAACTACCTTGACAGATGGAATTTCCACAAGTTCTGCCAGCGGGCATGAACGAGAAACATTTTGAAGCACATCAGGATGAATGGCTACCACTGCAGGGTCGAGGTTTGCAACTTCAATATATGTTTCATTTTTATCTTTGTTAATTAGTTCTGCCACTTCTGCAAATGTGAATTTGTCAACATATGGATAAGGCAGAGAAGCAACCTGACCTGGATAGTCAGAAAGATTGAATAGAGGGCCAGCTACGCCTTTAATCTGCTGGATAGCTCTTTCCATTGTTTCAATGGCAGAATGGGAAATTATTATCTCAGGATCACGCACAATGCATATGGGACCCAAAGAGTCTGTCGTTCCAAAAGCCTTTTGAATTGTGGTATCAGGCTGATAATTTGCCAATTCACACTGAGTAAGATCTTTAGTGACATCGCGGCAGAATGAATATGAATAATTTGTCTCGTAAATAGGTGAAGGTGCCGTTTCAGGCCATAAAATAATCATTATCCTCCTGTCCTTTCAGCTAAAATAGGCCTGTAGAACTCACCAGAATAAGTCTTTTGATAGTGCACCCTTTGTCTATTAAAAATGATTTCTTTTTCTTCAATCACCTTGCTACTAGCCCATACCTCACATTCCCTGCACAAAGGCAATGCATCTTTACATCCTTGCTCATGTTTCATTCGAAAATTTTGCATAATATCACTATTGAAAATATGCATAATATCTTTTTTTTGGACATTTCCCAACAGGACATCTACAAAAATATCTTCACAACATAGTCCAGCTTTTCCATCCCACGATATTACAAGCTGGCTATATAAAAGAGGACATGGAGAAAAATCGGGATGATCATCATCTTCTTTGAATAGCTTTTTTGATCCAACAGGCCTGAAACTGGATATAGAAACATAAGATGAATAAGGCAGCCATTTTCTAGCATACTCATCGGCCTGGTCTTCTATTTCAGGGTAGGCAACCATATTGAAAGAAAGGACTGGGATTTTAAGATGCTGTTTCTCCTTTGCTTCTATCAGATAAAAAATATTTTCTTCGACTTTTTTAAGCGAGGCCCCCCTTCTGAAAAAGTCATTAGTTTCAGGTCTAACTCCATCCACTGAAAAGGCAAGCCAGTCGATCCCCTCATCCAGCAAAAAATCACTCCAATCAGGCGTAAGTAACATGCCATTTGTCATAAAGCCAACCTGAAGCAGAGGGTTTTTTTTGGCTTCTTTGATAAGCTTTTTAAGCTTTGGATAGAGCAATGGTTCTCCTGCACCATGTAAACATAAAACAGCAGTTTGCTGCCGCTCCTTAAGTTCATCTAACACCTTTTGCCACAAAGATTCTTTCATATGCCCTTTGGAACGAACTGAAATCTCATTAGAACTGTGAAAATGACAAAAACGGCACTTTAAATTGCAGTAATTAGTGGTTTCCAGGATTATTTCTTTGGGAAAATGTCTTTTCATTTCTTTCTCATCAATAAATAGAACTCTTCTCGCCATCGTGGTAAGAAATAGGCAACAGCAGATAATATTTCCCCTGTTTTGGAAAGAAAAGAATCATCCACTGGTAGAAGAGGCCTGTAAGCAATTTTTTTTATGTCAAAATTGGGGAACATTTCAATAATTTCTTTAGGTACAAATTCTCTAATATGGCCAAATGTGTCACCAAACATATCTACCGAAAGTTTAGGGTTAATGGGCTGCCCTTTAAAAAGGCGCCAAATGTTTTGAATACGGCCTAAATTGGGTGTTGAAATAATCAGATAACTGCTAGGTTTTAGGACCCTGTTGATTTCGCTAATCAATATATCAATATGTTTAGGCCATAAATGCTCTATTACATCGCAGCAACATACCAGGTCAAAAGCGTTACTTCCAAATGGAAGCCCTTTGCTAATATCTGCCCCAATCAGATGGATTTGATTTTTGAAAAAATAATTTATGTATTGAGATTCCTGAAAATAAGTTCTGCTGGGATGTTCAATGGTAAAGACTCTTTTTCCTGGCTGTTTAGATAGCCCTGCAGCCAAAACTCCAAAACCTGTGCCTATCTCCAATGTATTACCCTGGCAAAAACTGCTGAGTTTAAGTAAGTAGAGATAATGATGAAACCAAGAATGTAATTCCTTTTTATTATGCTGATGCCCAGAAAATATCGACTGAAGTTCTTCAAATATTTTTTGAAGATTTTTAGTATTATCCATTTTATGAATTAAGGCACTTCCTATTTTGGGCCTTAATCTCTTCCAAAAGCCTTATGATCTTTAAGCCCACTTGCTCTCGGCTGAATTTTTTTGCCACTTCTAAACCGCGCTGACCCAGTTTATTCCGTAATTTTGGATTCTTGGCCAAAACAGTCAATTTGTTTAGTGCGTCATCAAATTTTAATGGTTCAAAAAAAAGTGCGTAGTCCCTGGGAGAATCCCAGGAAAGATAGCTCGATATGGCAGAAAGGCATGTAGCCATACCGCATGCCATGGCCTCCAGAGGCGGCAGTCCAAAGCCTTCGCCCTCCAATGATGGTGAAAGCAATATTTGATTTTCCCTGAGGATATCACCAACTTTTTGAGGTGGTATGCCAATATGATATTCATCAGCACAAAAAATCTTTTCTTCTTCCAATATAGTATCAACCTGGGAAATTCGTACAATCCTCACATCTGGAACCCGTTCTTTAAAGGCCTTTAAGACATCCAACCCAAACCTGATACCTTTGATGGATATTGTTAATGGCCCTGCAAGGACAACTCCCAAAGGAGGCACATCAGGAGGTTGCTCAGGTGGATAAAAATTTTCATTATCCAAAATTTGTCCAACTACCGCCACAGTTTTTGACGGAAATTTTGCCTTTAATTTATTAGCTAGATTTTGAGAAATAGTCCAAATTGGACACGGCAACATATAGGCATCCATAATTTGTTTTAAAAAAGGCTTTGCTTCTTTATATTCTGCCTCAAAACCCTGGCTAAAATGGATCATACGACCTCTAAGCTCCTCAAATCTCCACAGTTCTAGTAGGAGCGAATAGAATGAAACAACATAAAAGTCCGCATGATTTAGCACTTCCCTCCAATTTTTTACTTGAAGAAAGGGTACCTGGTAACTGAGCCATTCAGGAAAGGGTTCTCTACTTATAACAGTAGCCTTTACCCCCATTTCATTTAATAAGCGGACATGCTCAAAGATTATCTTGTTCCCTCCGCACAAGCTTGTGCTGAGCGTTATATAAGCCAAATCCATTTTTAAAAAATCTTCCAATGATGATTCAAGGCCATAATGCCTATAAACTCATTTTCTTTTACCACCCTAAATTCAATAGAATTCCGACCAAGCACTACATTTCCAGTATCATCAAGGGCCATAGCTTCAAAACGGTAACTTCCTGCCAATAAAGGTAATGCAGGAATGGCGAATTCTACTTGGGCATCTTTGTTGAATGGAGGCTGTCCTTCAATTTGAGTAGATGTACCAAATATTATGGTTTCATCATTTCTGGCTATCCCTGCAGCCAGGTGATAAGGGTAGCCATTTGTTAGGCATGAGATCTGAAATATAATGTCATCTCCTGTATGCAATAAAGCTGGTCTATGGGAATTGTCACTATTTTTTAATCTAACTTTGACGTTAACCTCACTGCCACCTGTTTCAACAATAGACTTTGTCTGTGGATGGCTAGCATCATTGTTGAGAGAATTTTCTTGTTCCCGGCACCAATCTTCATAAGCCTGAGTAACATCAAAGGCCTTTCCGCTCATCCTTAAGCTTCCATTGTGAATCCATAAGGCCTTTTGGCATAAATGGTTTACATGGTAAAGGCTATGACTGCAAAAGAGGATGGTCTTTCCTCTATCTTTGAAACTCATCATCCTATCAATACATTTCTTCTGAAAACGTTGATCTCCCACACTGAGAGCTTCATCTATAATAAGTATGTCTGGATCTATGCTAGTAGCGATAGAAAAGGCCAAACGCACATACATGCCTGAAGAATAGGTTTTTACCGGCTGGTCTATGAACTTTTCCAATTCAGAAAAGCGTATTATTTCTTCCTCCTTTTCTTTGATTTCAGCCTCGGAAAGTCCTAACAGGCTTGCATTTAGATAAATATTTTGTCTGCCTGTAAAGTCTGGATGAAAGCCTGCGCCCAATTCAAGCAAAGCAGCCACTTTTCCGCGAAAAACGTATTCTCCAGAAGTAGGCGCAAGGGTGCCAGCCAAAATCTTCAAGAGAGTGCTCTTCCCGGCACCGTTTTCGCCGATAATACCTACACTTTCGCCTGCTGCCACAAGCAGGGAAATGTCCCTTAATGCCACAAACTCTTTATGAAAAGGCCTACGGAACACGAGTTCTTTGAGCCTATCCACTGGCTTGTTATATAGCCTATAAACCTTACTTATGTCGTTCGCTTGTATTGCATACATATTGGTATGATGACGATATAAAAAATAGGCTGGAAAATCATAGTTAAAAATCTTCAATTGCCAGCCGCTTAACAAATTAAATATAATAGGAGCAGGGAATTTTGCACTCCAAAAAAGGCCTTGACGATTTAGCATTATTTATGAGCAATTTTTTCCCCAAGATTTTGGGAACCGCAGTTTTTTTATGCTGCCTGCCTTTCTTGACTGGCTGTGCTGCGGAACGGCCTAAATTTTTGGGAGGCAAGGAGAAGCCGCGGCCGGTATGCACTTTTGCAGTGAACAAGCCTGCTGAAACAAAAAATCAATTCCTGCCCTACAAAGTTAAGATAAAGACTGTAATTGTACCAGCCAACATATCTGAAGCAGCAAAGCTTTTCAGAAAAATTGCCTTTGATACAGCAGTAAAGAGAAGATGTTTTGCAAAAGTTGAAATGGAAGGAGGAACTGAAGTAAAGAATAGCTGGGTGAATTTTAATCTTAACGAAGCTGAAATGGTAATTAATGTACCATATATCTTACATCCTGTGGGAGATAGTTCAGGCAAAATAGGCGTTGAAGTGATATTAAAAAGCAAAGATGGCGAACTGCTTTGGGAATCCTATGGAGAGGCCTTACTGTCTGCAAGGCGTTGGAAAGACTATATACTCTTTCAAGATCATTACAAACCAGCCCCTTCAATTCAAGAAGGCTTCAGCGCAATTTTTGAAAAAACACTGGTTATGATGGAAAAAGGCAACTTGTAGTTATTAGATACTTGGTCTTTCTAGGAAAAACGGCGTTTCATATAGGCTTCAATTCTATCATACGCCTCATTTAGTATATCATCAGGCGGCAGGAATACTACCCTGAAATGGGGGGTTGGCGGCAGATCGCCAAAACCGCTTCCATGAACCACAACAACACCTGTTTCCCTTATTAAATCCTTAACAAATTCCTTGTCATCCACCACATCCGCTGTAATTTTTGGAAATGCGTAAAAGGCGCCTGACGGCTTCTGGCAAGAAATTCCCGGTATATTGTTCAAACGTTCTACTGTAAGATCGCGCCTTTTGCGAAGTTTTGATACAGCCTCTTGAATGTGTGCGTTGTTACCATTTAAGGCAGGCGGTATGGCAAACTGTTTTGGATGGTTAGCACAAAGCCTTGCCCTGGCAAGTTTCCGCATGGCCTCTGTATAATCCTCAACCAGTTCTGGAAGACCGCTTACTATGGCCCATCCGATCCTGAAGCCTGGAGCCAGATAACTCTTTGATAGACCATTAAAGGTAACTATTGGAAGTTCATGATCAAGAGAGGCAATACTGATATGTTTTTGGCTGTTAAGGATGAGCTTGTCATATATTTCATCACTTAAAATCACTAAATTGTGTTCTCTGGCAAGATCAACTATTCGCCTTAATGTTTCCTCACTATAAACCGCACCTGTGGGATTATTGGGATTTATAACCACAATTGCCTTTGTCTTGCTGTCAATTTGACTAGCCATATGATCAACATCTGGTTCCCAGTTTTTGTCTTCATCCAACCTGTATGGACGGGGTTCGCCAATCAGTCTAGACAAAAGCGCATTATATAATGGATAGCCTGGAGAGGGCACCAGCACGTTTTCAGTCTGATTAACTAAGGCGGAAAGAGCAAAATCAATGGCTTCACTGGCCCCTGTGGTAATCAGAATTTCATGCGGTTTAATGCCGTTTCTCTCAGCTTCTGCATGTATGGCCTCTACTGCTTCCGGTACGCCTTCAGAGGCAGAATAACCAGTATAATCATGCTTCATCGCCTCATATGCTGCTTCAATCAAATGTTTGGGCGTATGGAAGTCAAAAAGGACTGGATCTCCAATGTTGAGGTACAGGAGATCCCCTCCCTTTGCCTTTCTTTTCTCTGCCTCAATTACAATATCTCTGATGGCATATTCTATATGTTCTGTGCGTTCGGAGGGTATGATTTTACGAAGCATTTTTATTTCCAATAAGCATAAAATTAAGTAACGGCTAGAATTCACCCATTGAATAAAATTGTCAATATTGACATGGTAAAAAAATATTAATTCAACACCAAACCCTTAATCCTTTGCCTTAGGCAATTTTTGCCCTATGCTATGATTATCCCTGCCCAAAAAGTAATTAAGCCATGAAGAGCTCTTATAAAGGCTCCAGTTCCTAGGAGGAAGGTATGGCAGATTTATAGGTTCTTCAACAGCGTTAAGCCTTTCATAACCCCTTATATATATACATTTTTTCTTACCAGGCCAAACTTCACACCAGCCATCTATACTGCCGCCGCAAGGGCCATTAAGAAGGTATTTTGGACATTGTGATTGAGGGCATAGAAAAGCATGCTCGCCCAATGTGCAGTCGCCACATTCTTGACATCCATAAAAAATGCCTTTGAGGAAATACTCCATAGCTGTAAATCCGGGTTCCAAAGAAGATTTGTCTATCATTCCCGCAAGATTAATCATTACTGGTGCAAGAGGTGAGTTTTTGGAAAAGGTAAGGTGATGCACCTTCTTTGAGAGGCCAAAATGGGTCTTTTCTATAAAACTTATATCAGATTTAGGCGGTTTATTAATGGATTTACTGTTAAGTCCGCTGGTATTATCCTGCTGAAAATAGAAAAATTTCCATTCTTCTTCAAAAAGAAAATGTTTCACAAGCTCCTTCCATTCCGATGCCAATTCCCTTGCCCTTTCAAGTATCCAATCAACATGGCTATATGTCAGCAAGGGACCACTAAGATGTACTCCATCATATCCAATGCCGAAGAGTAAAGCAGTGAGTGACGCACCAAGCTCAAGACGCATTTTGAGTTCCTCATCTTGGCCTTTTTTTTCTGCCGATTCCATTCTTTCCAATAGCCGTTTGGGCATGATGCACCCTGGAATTTTTCCTTGATGCAATAAGCGTGCTAGCTTTGTGGTTGGGAGGAATACCGTACCCAGCAATGGGACATTAAGACTATTTTGTTCCATAAATAGTCGCAACTCATGGAATTTGCGTACATCATATCCCAATTGGGTTATTACAAAGGACGCACCTTTAGCAATCTTGTTTTTAAACTTCTGATACTGCATGATAAGTTCGGCTGCGGTGCGTTTAAATGGGGAGACTACGCAGCCTGCGCAGAAATTTGTGGGAGCTACCAAAACACCCCCGTTAGGCTCCGTAGGATCCACAAGCATTCCCTGATTAAGAGCTGTGACCATGTCAAGTAAATGAACAGCATCAAGATCAAAAACTGGCTTGGCCATACCCATATAGCCATGTCTAGGATAATCGCCTGTCATTACAAGAAGATTTTGTATCTTCTGACGATCAAGCTCAAAAAGATGACTCTCAATCTGATTACGATTTTTATCTTTACATGAAAAATGGATTATGGGTTCCATTCCCAAGGATATTATTTCTGAACCCAGAACAAATGGGGATAAAGCAGGGTTCCCTCCTGCATTGTCTGTTATGGAGACTGCTGCAATCTGGCCTGCCTTTGCCGCCTGTTGAACAAACCTGATAATGGAATCGAGGGCATGGCCCCTGGATGCCCTGGCTGGCACTAACTCAAAGGTGACCACAAAATTATTTTTGTAATCAATTTTGCGCTCTGCCATGCCTTGGGCCTGCTTAGCTGCCCTGGCCGCAACCAGCCTTTGGCGAAAATTGTACTTCACCCTCTTAACTGCCTTTTATCCCCAACGCGGATGGTAACCCTCTTGTTGTCCAGGTATTCAAGGATGGGGATCATGTATTTTCTGGTAAGTCCACCTGAAAGGTCACGAAAGTCGCTTACAGTCAGTTCTCCATGCTTTTTGATATGCCCTACCACCATCTTTTCCGCCTTATCCAAGGCCTTTTTATGAAAAAGAAGATCATCTTTAAGGCGCACCAAGGAGCCTTCTTCTATTAGAAGCGCAATGATTTCCTTGGCAACTTCATGGTCACCTGACACCTTTTTTAAAGCCTCTTCAATGGAAGGTGGTTTCAGGCCCGCCTTTAAGAATATGTCTTCCAGGCTACTTCTCAATTTTTCCTGATCTTCTGCCAAGGCAACTTTATGGGTTGATAGCCGAACGGTATCCCGGTCTTGGCTTATCTTTCCTGTTGAGACAAGCTCATTAAGAGCCTTATGAAATAATTTTGGATCTACCCTGCCTGAGAGGAGCTTTGAGCGCAATTCTTCCTTAGAAAGACCTTTAACCAGAGGGTTTTTAGAGTGAAATTCAGCCAATATATCCAGAAGTTCCTGCTTCAAATTATCAAAAATTTCAGAATGCACATAACGGAGACCTTCAGATTCCAACTTTATTACGGCCTTTTTGCCCAGCAGCTTGGAAAGCTCTTTTTCCAGCCCTTTTCCATAAAGACCTGTTCTAACGCTGATCTCATCAATGGTTAGCCCCCTATGGCCAGCGCCTTTAAGGTGAAGCAATATGCGTTCAGCAGGCCCAGCCTTTGCCAAAGATTCAAGCTCACGCCAGAGATCAGGCCTTGTGCGTTTCCGTTTTCTTGGTACAGGGTTGATGATCCTGCCGCCGCCAATGGTGTGAATAGGAGAATAGCTTCTCAACACATAATGATCCCCAGGCAATACTGCAACTGGGCGCTCAAGCTTTATCTGCACATAGCCTTCAAAGCCCGGTTCAATCTCATCTCCAGGCAAAAGTATCCTGCCTATGACCTCTGCTGTTCCTGTATGAAACCTAACGGGGCTTCTATATTTAAGAGGGCGCTTGGCGCTTTCAAGATAGATCAAGTGAAGGTCCAGCAGGTAAGAAGGGCGCAAACTGCCTGGTGTAGCGAGCACATCTCCCCGTTCAAGGTCTTCCTTATAAACAGATTGCAAATTTAATGCGGTCCTCATGCCAGGATGGGCCTCTGTGGCCTCTGAACCGTGGGTCTGGATTCCCCTTATCCTAGATGAGATGCCCTTAGGATAAATTAACACCTCATCTCCGATATGTATAACTCCCGAAATGGAGGTGCCTGTTACTACTGTGCCAAAGCCTTTCACAGTGAATATCCTGTCAATCGGCAGCCTGTAAGGGCCAGAGGGTGATTTAGGCTCTATGTCCTTGGTGAGTTCAGACAAAATATTGATCAACTCATCTATGCCTTCACCTGTGGTAGAGGATACGGCAACTACTGGAGCTCCCTCAAGAAAGGTGTTTTTTACAAAATCTTTCAGATCTTCTTTAACCAGCTCCAGCCACTCTTCATCCACCATATCCTTTTTGGTGAGCACGATTACACCGTGCGACACCCCCAGCAGCTGGCATATTTCAAGATGCTCTTTAGTTTGCGGCATAACCCCTTCATCTGCTGCCACTACCAGGGCCATGATGTCCATGCCCATGGCGCCTGCCACCATATTTTTCACAAAGCGTTCATGGCCTGGAACATCCACTATTCCAAGACGCTTGCCGTTTGGAAGATCCAAATGGGCAAAACCCAGCTCTATGGTGATGCCACGCTCTTTTTCCTCCTTGAGGCGGTCTGTATCTGTTCCTGTCAAAGCCTTGACAAGGGTGGTCTTGCCATGGTCGATATGGCCTGCAGTGCCTAATATGAGGCCCCTAGATAATCCTGCCATTGTCAGCTAACCTTGGCTCCTGGCTCAGCTGGAGTAGAAGGACTCAATATATGGAGACCGCTGCTATCTTTGGCAACAAGCATCATTCCATGCGATTCTACTCCGCGAAGTTTCACAGGCTTTAAATTAGCCACGATAATAACCTGTTTACCGATAAGTTCGTCTGGTTTGTAATGTTCAGCAATGCCAGCAACAATGGTGCGCTCTTCAGGGCATTTTACAGTCAGCTTCAATAAACGGTCTGCCTTTGGTACAGGTTCAGCATTGACTATTTCAGCAACTCGAAGATCTACCTTGGCAAAATCATTGATGTCTATATAATTTTCCTTTTTATCTTCCATTTTCTCTTTTTTAGGCCTTTTTTTGTTTGTTTTTTCTTCTTTATCCAATCTAGGAAAGAGATTGGCAATACGTTCTGTTTCACTCTCTGGTGAAAGCCTTCCAAATTGTTTGGCTGCCTCCAGGCTCAACTCATTTGATGGTTCCAGGCCAAGGGCT
>Ga0256835_1001223_pt1 | contig 15823 bp, 11 predicted proteins | sample PIR30metaG_FD_185972 | JGI IMG/M metagenome (GOLD analysis project Ga0256835, IMG submission 185972) | Hydrothermal vent microbial communities from East Pacific Rise, Pacific Ocean - PIR-30 | ecosystem: Environmental > Aquatic > Marine > Hydrothermal vents | place: Pacific Ocean: East Pacific...
GTTGCCCAGGGTGTTGCCGTGCGCCGTGGCGATGAGCTGGACGCCGCGCTCGGCAATCGTCCGCGCCGCCTCCGCTTCCAGCTCGCGTCCGATCTCGTCGATGACGATCACCTCCGGGTTGTGGTTCTCCACCGCCTCGATCATCACCTCGTGCTGGAGGCTGGGCGTGGCGACCTGCATCCGCCGCGCCCGCCCCACCGCCGGGTGGGGGATATCGCCGTCGCCGCCGATCTCGTTGGAGGTATCCACGATGATGACGCGCTTCGTCTCCGCCAGGACGCGGGCCGCCTCGCGGAGCATCGTCGTCTTGCCCACGCCCGGTCGCCCCAGCAGGAGGATGCTCTTGCCGGAGGTGATGAGGTCTTCGATGATCTCGATCGTCCCGTAAACCGCCCGCCCCACACGGCAGGTGAGGCCGACGATGTCGCCCCGCCGGTTGCGGATGGCGGAGATGCGGTGGAGGGTGCGGGCGATGCCGGCGCGGTTGTCGGCATCGAACTCGCCCACGCGCTCCACCACGTAGTCGATCTCGTCGCGCGTAACCTCGCGCTCCCGCAGCACCACTTCGCCGTCGGTATAGCGGGCCGTCGGCACCCGCCCCAGGTCAAGGATGACCTCCAGCAGGTCATCGGCACGCCCGATCTCGTTCAGCGCCGCCCGCACGTCGGGCGGCAGCACCTGGAGAAGGGCCTCCAGGTCGTCGATCACGATCTGCGTCTGATCCGTCATAGGCTTGGTTTCCTCTCCTTTGCCAATCTCTCTTGCCATTCTACCACAGAGCAGGGGGGAGGAAAAATCCCCACCCTTTTGTGAGAAGAAACGTTGACTTTTCCTCCCCTCGTGGTAGCATGCCTGCGCCTATGTCAATCATTCACCTGCCGAGAAGCGCTGAGGAACGGAGGTTCCCTCAGCTGCTTCTTTTCTGTTGTCAGGGCTTATCCTGCTTCAAGGGGGAGCAATGAATCGCGACGAACAGATGACCGAAGCGCGGAGCTTCAAGAAATTGCGCATCAGCTTAGCCTCTCCAGAAGACATCCTCTCGTGGTCTTACGGTGAAGTAACCAAACCCGAAACGATCAACTACCGACGGCTCCGTCCTGAAAAGGACGGCCTTTTCTGCGAGGCCATCTTCGGCCCCACCCGCGACTACCAGTGTTACTGTGGCAAGTACAAGGGCATCCGCTACAAGGGCATCATCTGCGACAAGTGCGGTGTCGAGGTAACCCGCTCCTCGGTGCGCCGCGAGCGGATGGGGCACATCCAGCTGGCCGCGCCGGTCGCCCACATCTGGTACACCCGCCGCGTCCCCAGCCACCTGGGCATCCTGCTCGACATCAGCAAGCGCAAGCTGGATCGCGTCCTCTACTTCGCCCAGTACATCATCATCAGCGTGGACGAGGAGGCCCGCACGCGGGCGCTCAAGCGGCTGGAGGAGGAGGAGCAGAGCCGCGTGGATTCGATGAACGCCTTCGCCCAGCGCCGCATCGCGGAGATGGAGGGGCAGATCAATGCCCGTCCGCTGGAGGAGGAGATCGCCGAAGAGCTGGCCGCCCTCGATGAGGAGCTGAACCGCCGCACCGAGGCCATCCTCGGCGAGGCACGCCAGCTCCAGATGCGGCTGGAGGGGATGAAGGGCACGGAGGTCAGCGAACCGATCCTCTTCACCCCCACCGACACCGTCATCGCCGCCGAGGGGGAGATCATCGGCGGCGACCACCTCGTGGCCCTCAACCAGCTCGCCCAGGATGCGCTGGACGAACTGGAGGCGGAGATCGAGCGGCGCAAGGCGGCCATCACCGGCAAGGAGGAGAGCGAGGAGGCGCAGATGCGCCGCGCCGTCCTCGAGGACAAGATCAGCCGCCTGCGCGAGGAGCTGCACGACAAGATCGACCGCATCCACCGCGAGTATGCCAGCCGCCGCGAGGAACTGCTCGACATCGCCCCGCTCCAGCTGCTCAACGAGGCCCGCTACCGCGAACTGCGGGCCAAGTGGGGGCAGGTCTTCAAGGCGGGGATGGGGGCCGAGGCCATCTACGAGATTCTGCGCCACCTCGACCTGGAGTCCCTCTCCGAATCCCTGTGGAACGAGGTGCGCAACGGGCGCTCCGCCCAGCGGCGCAAGAAGGCCACCCGCCGCCTGCGCGTCGTCGAGGCGTTGCGCAAGAGCGGCAATCGCCCGGAATGGATGATCCTCACCATCCTCCCCGTCCTGCCGCCCGAACTGCGCCCGATGGTGCAGCTCGACGGCGGGCGCTTCGCCACCTCCGACCTGAACGACCTCTACCGCCGCGTCATCAACCGCAACAACCGCCTCAAGCGCCTCATCGACCTGGGCGCACCGGAGGTCATCATCCACAACGAGAAGCGGATGCTCCAGGAGGCGGTCGACAGCCTCATCGACAACAGCCAGCGCGGCAAGGCGATGAGCAGTCGCGGGCGGCGGCAGCTCAAGTCGCTCAGCGACATGCTCAAGGGGAAGAAGGGACGCTTCCGCCGCAACCTGCTGGGCAAGCGCGTGGACTACTCCGGGCGCTCCGTCATCGTCGTCGGCCCGCACCTCAAGATGCACCAGTGCGGCCTGCCGAAGACGATGGCGCTGGAGCTTTACCGCCCCTTCATCATCCAGCGGCTGGTGGCCTACAACTACGCGACCAACGTCAAGGCGGCCAAGCGGCTGATCGAGAAGCAGCGCCCCGAAGTCTGGGCCGTGCTGGAGGAGGTCATCGGCGACCGTCCGGTGATGCTCAACCGCGCGCCGACGCTGCACCGCCTGGGCATCCAGGCCTTCGAGCCGATCCTCATCGAGGGCAAGGCCATCCAGCTCCACCCGCTGGTCTGCGCCGCCTTCAACGCCGACTTCGACGGCGACCAGATGGCCGTCCACATCCCCCTCTCCCGCAAGGCGGTGGAGGAGGCGCGTCAACTGATGCTCGCCACGCGCAACATCCTCAAGCCGGCGGACGGGCACCCCATCATCGGCCCCTCCAAGGATATGTGCCTGGGCATCTACTACATGACGATGGAGGGCAAGGAGAAGCCGGAGAAGCCCCGCCACGCCTTCACCGACATCGACGAGGTGGAGCGGGCCTACGAGCTGCAGCTGGTCGATCTGCACACGCCCATCTACCTGGCGCAGCCCTACGACGAGCGTCCCCAGCCCGATCACCCCATCGAGACGACGGTCGGACGGGCGCTCTTCAACCGCATCGTCCCCGATGCGCTGCGCTACATCAACCGCCCGATGAGCAAGGGCGACCTCAACGACCTGATCGCCCTCTGCTACCGCAAGCTGGGGCGGGAGGCGACGGTCGAGCTGGCCGACGCCATCAAGAACCTCGGCTTCCACTACGCCACCGTCTCCGGCGTAACCATCTCCGTCTACGACCTGACCATCCCGCCGGAGAAGTACGAGATCATCGAGCAGGCCCACAAGGAGGTCAACGAGATCGACCGCCAGTACCGCCGAGGTCTGCTCACCGAGGCGGAGCAGTACGAGCGCACCATCGAAATCTGGACGCGCACCCGCGAGGAGATCTCCAAGGCGGTCGCCAAGCACCTCGACCCCTACGGGCCGATCGCCATCATGGCCAATTCCGGGGCCTCCAAGGGCGGCTTCGGGCCGATCGCCCAGCTTTCCGGCATGCGCGGCCTGATGGCCGATCCCTCCGGGCGGATCATCCCGCTGCCCATCCTTTCCAACCTGCGCGAGGGGCTGACGGCGCTGGAGTACTTCATCTCCACCCACGGCTCGCGCAAGGGTCTGGCCGACACCGCGCTGCGCACCGCCGATGCGGGCTACCTGACGCGCCGCCTGGTGGATACGGCGCAGGACGTGATCATCAACGCCAAGGACTGCGGCACCCGCCAGGGCATCTGGATCCGCCGCTCCGACGACGTGGCCGGTCAGACGATGGGCGAGCGCATCCTGGGACGGCTGGCCGCCGCCCCCATCGTCCACCCGGAGACGGGCGAGATCATCGTCGAACGGGACGAGGAGATCGACGAGGAGAAGGTCGCCGCCCTCGACGCGGCGGGCGTGGATGCGGTCTATGTCCGCTCCCCGATGACCTGCGAGCTTCCGCACGGCATCTGCGCCAAGTGCTACGGGCGCGATCTGGGGCGCGGGACGATGGTTCACGTCGGCGCTGCCGTCGGCATCATCGCCGCCCAGTCCATCGGCGAGCCGGGCACGCAGTTGACGCTGCGCACCTTCCACACCGGCGGTACCGCCTCCTCCAGCGGCGACATCACCAGCGGTCTGCCGCGCGTGGAGGAGCTGCTGGAGGCCCGCAAGACCCCGAAGGGCGAGGCGGAGATCTCCGACATCGGCGGCATCGTCCACCTCTACAACGAGGGCGACATCATCCGCATCGAGGTGGTGGATAGCCAGGTGCGCGAGATGAGGCTGGAGGTTCCCGAAGGCTGGACGATCCTCGTCGAGGAAGGGGACGAGGTCGAATTCGAGACGCCGCTCGCCCTCGACGAGGAGAGCGAGGAGACGCTCAAGGCCCCGCGTGCCGGGCGCGTCCACCTGGAGGAGGGGCAGATCGTCCTCATCTACGATGAGGAGGAGAAGCGCGAGTACGAGGTCCCCGCCTCGGCGCGGCTGCTGGTGCGCGAGGGACAACACATCGAGGCGGGCACGCAGTTGGTGGAAGGCGTCCCCAACCCGCACCGCATCCTGGAGGTGCAGGGGCGCGAGGCGCTGCAGATCTACCTCCTCACCGAGGTGCAGAAGGTCTATCGCACGCAGGGCGTCAACATCAACGACAAGCACTTCGAGATCATCATCCGCAAGATGCTGAGCAAGGTCTCCGTCATCGAAACGGGCGATTCCGACCTGCTGCCCGGCGACCTCGTCGATCGCAAGAAGTTCGAGGCGATCAACGAGCAGCTCATCGCCGAGGGCAAGCGCCCGGCCAAGGCCAAGCAGGTGCTGCTGGGGATCACCAAGGCGGCGCTGGCGACCGATTCCTTCCTCGCCGCCGCCTCCTTCCAGCACACGATCAAGGTGCTTTCCAACGCCGCCATCGCGGGCAAGGAAGACCCGCTCTACGGCCTGAAGGAGAACGTCATCATCGGCAAGCTCATCCCCGCCGGGACGGGCTACCGGGGCGACATCGAAGGCTCCGACGGGCCGATCGAGGAGTACGAGGGCGTGCCCATCGAGAAGGAATTGCCCAAGGGGACGCTCCTGGTGGACGAGGAGGAGGAGCCTCAGACCTTCCTCCCCACCAACCTGCCTCGGATGTAAATTCTCGGCCATCAGGGGGCGACCGACGTTGTCGCCCCCTTTTTGCAACCTGTGTCCAAGTGCATCGTATCATCATTGAGGAGTAGGAGGGCCGGCCCGCTCTATGGACGAGAGTCTCTTCAAGGCAGCAAAACGAGGGGAGGAAGCGGCGCTGACACAACTCATTCAGCAATACCAGCGACCCATCTATGCGCTCTGCTACCGGATGCTGGGCAACAGCGCCGAGGCGGAGGATGCGGCACAGGAGGTCTTCATCAAGATGATGACGAAGATCCACACCTACGACCCATCCCGCCCCTTTGCGCCGTGGCTCTTCCGCGTGGCCACCAACCACTGCCGCGACCGCCTGCGCCAGCGCAGGCCCGTCTTCTCGCTGGAGGAAGGCGGCGAGGACGGGGCGTGGGAATGGATGCCGGGCCGGGCCGTCAATCCGGAGGAGGCGGTGGAAGCCGCCGAGGAGGCCGAGACGGTGCGCCACCTGCTGGAGGTGCTCTCTCCGCTGGACAAGGCGCTGGTTACCCTCTTCTACTGGCAGGGCCTCTCCTACGCCGAGATGGCGGAGGCGACGGGACTGACCGTTTCGGCGGTCAAATCGCGTCTCTTCCGCGCCCGACGGGAGATGGCCCGACAGCTTCGAAATCCCAGGCAAAGGGAGGTTGCCTATGCAGCAGCGCAATCGTGAGCCACGATGGCACACCGATGAGTGGTGGATGCGGCTGAGCGAGGGACGCTTCTCGGCAGAGGAGGCCCGCGCCTGGCAAGCCCACCTTCAGCACTGTGCCGCCTGCCGCGAGGAATGGGAGGCCTGGCGCGAGATGGAGCGCCGTCTGGCCCAAGCGCCCCTTCCCCAACCCCCTGCAGGCTTCGCCGAAGCCACCGTCGCACGCTGGCAGGCCTATCGCCGCCGACGACGCGGCCTCACCCTCGCCGCCCTCATCGTGATCCTCCCCCTCTCCTTGCTCGGCTACGGCCTGCTCGTCGGCAACCCCTTGCTCTACCTCATCGAGTTGCTTCAACGGCTGCGGGCGACCAGCTCTCTTCTCCTGCCGATGCTGGCCCAGGCGCTGGTAACGTGGAGCATCGCACTCAGCGCCGCGCTGCCGTGGATCCTCGCAGCGGTGGCCCTCGCCACCTTCGCGCTGATCCTGGACGGCAGCCTCCTGGCGGGGAGCATGGTTCTCCTCCGTCGACGCCTTCCCCGCCGTTGACATCCGAAAAGTGAGGTGAACCTATGAATGGACGCAGGATTCTCAATCTCATCGTGGTGGCGTTCCTCCTCCTGGCCTGGACGCCCGCCGCCCTCGCCGCCGGCGAAAGCGGCGGTGGCGGCGTCCACTTCGGCCCCTACGTGCTGGGAGCCGGGGAGACGGTCAGCGGCGATCTGGTCGTCATCGGCCCGGTGGAGCTGGGGAGCGATTCGACCTTCGAAGGCGACCTGGCCGTCTTCGGCCCCATCACCATCGAGGAGGGCGCGACCGTGGACGGCGACCTGAGCGTCTTCGGCGAGGCGGTCATCGCCGGCACCGTTACCGGCGATTGTTCGGTCGCCGGCTCGACGACGCTGCGCGACAGCGCCGTCATCGAAGGCGACCTTTCGGTGGCCGGGCCGCTCACCCAGGCGGAGGGCGCGACCATCTACGGCGACATGACGCAGAGCGACGACGGCGGCGTGAGCATCGATCTCCCCTACAGCGGCACCTTCCAGGTGGAAGGGCCTCAGGGAGGCGGACTGGCCCCACGGCTCTTCTGGCTCTTCTGGCGCATCCTCAAGTCGGGGCTGCTCCTCATCGTCGCCCTCCTCTTCGCCCTCCTCGTCGTCAGCGTCTGGCCCAAGGAGATCGCCGTCATCGGGGAGACGATCACCGAGACCCCGCCGATCAGCTTCCTCGTGGGACTGGCCGTGCTCGCCACGGCGGCCATCACCGCCCTCCTCCTCACCCTCACCATCTGCCTCTCGCCCGTCGCCTTCCTCATCAGCATCGCGGTAGGGATCGGGGCTGCCGTCGGCTGGATCGCGCTCGGTGCGCTCATCGGCAACCGCCTGCTCGCGCTCTTCAACCCCAAGAAGCGCCCCTCCGTTCTCGTCGAAACGCTCATCGGCACCTTCTTCCTCACCAGCCTCGCCCTGCTCATCAACCTGGTGAGCGACTGCCTCTTCGCCATCATCGTCTGGCCGCTGGCCGCGCTGGGCGTCGGGGCGGTGCTCCTCACCCGCTTCGGGACGGAGCCGTATGGCGGCGGGCCGATCTTCCCCACCTCCTCCACCTCATCCCTGCCCGCGCCCAAGGACGAGGCGGACTGAGACGCCACGCAGACCACGCAGGGGGCCGGGTCCGGCAGGACTCGGCCCTCTTGCTTTGCCCGTGAGGCGGTGGATAATGAGGCCCAGCAACCATCCGAGGAGGTGAGCGATGAAGCAGGTCATCCGAGGAACGGTCTGGCTCCTGCTCTTCCTGGCCGCGATGATGACGGCGCGGTCGGTCGAGGCAGCCAAGACGCCGCCCTACGTCGTCGCCGTGCAGGATACCGGGGCAAGTTCGCCCTACCACGCCGCCGCTGACCCGGTGCGCGGCCTGGCCTACGTCGGGGATTCGCTCCAGAGCACCGTCTGGGTGCTGGAGGGCAAGCAGCTCACGGCGACGATCGCCGTGGCCTCCCCCTTCGCCATCGGCATCGATCCGGGGCGCTATGCCTACGTTACCAGCCTGGGCGGCAACACGCTCACCGTCATCGAGGGGACGGCGAAGGCGGGGACGGTGAACCTGGGTGCGCCCAGCGGCGCGGTGGACGTGCTCACGACGACGCAGACCGCCTACATCGCCCTCCCCTACGCCGACCGCGTGGCGCTCGTGCGGGGGACGACGCTGCTCGCCACGGTGGATGTCGGCGACGGGCCGCGAGCCGTCCTCGCCGTGCCGCAGCGGGGCGAGGTCTACGTCGCCAACGGCAACGAGGGGACGGTCTCCGTCCTCCAAGGGGCAACGATCGTGGCGACCATCACCGTCGGCACCTCCCCCTCGGCGCTGACCTACGATCCGGTGAGCGGCCATCTCTACGTCGCCAACGCGGGCGACGATACCCTCTCCGTCATCAGCGGACACAGCGTCGTCGCCACGCTCAACGTCGGCGTCGCCCCCTCCTCGCTGGGGGTGAACGAGCGCAAGGGCTACGTCTACCTGGGCAACGCCGGTTCCCCCACCGACCCCGGCTCGGTGCAGATCATCAGCGCGACGAACGTCATCGCCACGCTGGCCATCACCGCACCGCAGGCCATCGACGTCAATCCGCAGAGCGGCTACGCCTACGTCGCCGCCGGGATGGACGAGGACGGGCGCGTGGGCATCATCAGCTACACGACGATGATCGAGACCTTCCTGCCGGTGGGACATTCGCCGCGCGACGTGGCCGTCGATCCGGCCAGCGATCTGGCCTACGTCCCGCTCTACAAGGCGGGCAGCGGCGACAACGACGGGCGCATCGTCATCCTGGGGCGGACGGAGGCCGACTACGCCGAGCTGGAGCCGGGGACGGCGACGGTGCTCGATTGCGACCTGGCCCATCTCCTGGTCGAGGTGCCGGCAGGCGCGGTGGAGGCGGACACGACTCTCCTCTGCACCAACTGGGAGCCGACGCCCTCGGAGGACTACCTCTTCCTGGGACGGGGCTTCATCCTCAAAGCCTACCGCCAGGGCATCCACCAGCCCGGCTTCGCCTTCCTCAAGCCGGTTACGCTGACGCTGAGCTACGACGAGGCCGACTTCCCGGTGAGCGAAGAGGAGGCGCGGATCTACACGGGCTACATCGGCGGCGAGTGGAACGAGAGCGGGCTGACCTTCGTCGCGCAGGACGAGGCCGCCGACCTCATCACCGAGACGCTGACCCATCTGCCGCAGCTTTCCCAGGCCGGTTACGCCCTGCTCGCCGAGAAACCCCACATCTACTTGCCGCTGGTGCTCAAGCAGCAGTAGCGGACATTCCAACTGGAGGTTTGCACCGTGTCCTATGACTTCGACCGCATCATCGAACGTCGTGGCAGCGACAGTATGAAGTGGCAGGGCTGCGGCGAGGACGACCTGGCGCTCTGGGTCGCCGATATGGACTTCGCCGCGCCGCCCGCCGTTACGGAGGCGCTCCGCCGCCGCATCGAGCATCCCGTCTATGGCTACGGCGTGGAGCCGCCCCGCTTGCGCGAGCTGATCGTCGAGCGGCTGGCGCACCGCTACGGCTGGGAGGTCGAGCCGGAGGCGATCGTCTTCATGCACGGCGTCGTCCCCGGCTTCCACTTCGCGCTGCGGGCGCTGCTCCGCCCCGGCCAGACGATCCTCATCCAGACGCCGGTCTATCCGCCCATCCTCCACGCCGCCGAGAAGTGGGGGCTGCGGGCGCGACACAATCCGCTGCGGCAGGGCGAGGATGGCCGCTACGAGGTGGACTTCGACGACTTCGAGGCACAGGCGGCGCAATCCGACCTCTTCCTCCTCTGCAATCCGCACAATCCGGTCGGGCGGGTCTTCCGCCGCGAGGAACTGGAGCGGATGGCGGAGATCGCCCTGCGCCACGACCTGCCCATCGTCTCCGACGAAATCCACGCCGACTTCATCTACCCCGGCCACACCCACCTCCCCATCGCCACGCTGAGCCGGGAGGTGGAGCGGCGGACGATCACGCTGATGGCCCCCAGCAAGACCTTCAACATCGCCGGGCTGGAATGCTCCTACGCCATCATCCCCGACGAGGGGCTGCGCGAGCGATACCGCGCGGCGCTGGAAGGGCTTTCGCGCGGCGCGAACATCCTGGGCTTCGTCGCCGCGCAGGCCGCCTACGAATCGGGCGGGCCGTGGCTGGAGGCTCTCCTGCGCTACCTGGAGGCCAACCGCGACTTCGTCGCCGCCTACGTCGCCGACCATCTGCCCGGCGTGCGCATGGCCGCGCCGGAGGGCACCTTCCTCGCCTGGCTGGATTGCCGCGAGGCGGTGCGGGACGAGCTGCCGGGGGCCTTCTTCCAGCGCGAGGCGCATCTCCACCTGAACGAGGGGCTGCTCTTCGGCGAGGAGGGGCGCGGCTTCGTGCGGCTCAACTTCGGCACGCCCCGCGCCCTGCTGAAGGAGGCGCTCGACCGGATGGCGGCGGCGCTGCGATAGCGCCCCACGCAAAAGCGGGCAGGCCCGATCGGGTCTGCCCGCTTCGCCTTCGCGGCCTACAGGTAGGGCTGCAAGTCCTTCAGCAGCCGCTTCTTGCTGCGATTGCCGATGATGCGCTTGACCTCCTGCCCGTCCTTGAAGAGGATGAGCGTGGGGATGTTCATCACCCCGAACTGGGCGGGGAGGTCCTGCACCGCCTGGACGTCCACCTTGACGATCTTCAGCTTGTCCCCCAGCTCCTCCGCCAGCGCCTCCAGCGTGGGATGGAGCTTGCGGCAGGGGGCGCACCACTCCGCCCAGAAGTCCACCAGCACAGGGACGGAGGATTGCAGGACGACCGTCCCGAACGTCTGACCATCGATTGCCAGCAGTTGACCCATCGCTTCCACTCCTTCGTGAAATCTGAGCGCCCTCGCGCTTGCCCGCCCAGTATCGCGGATTCTCGCCCGATGTCAAAGTCGCCGGGTTGACCGCAGCGCGGGCGACGGCATAATCCCCCCATCCCATCGAGGAGGCCGCGATGCCCTACGAACTCAACGCAACGGTCCGCGTCCGCGCGGGCGTCCACGACGAGGATTACCCCGACCTGAAGCTGGCCGGATGGCAGGGGCGGATCATCGAGATCGACGCGGAGGAGGCGCTCTACCTGGTGGCCTGGGATTCCCGCTCGCTCTGGGAGGTCGCGCCGGACTACATCGCGCAGTGCGAGGCGGAGGAGGTGGAGTGGTGGAGCTTCTACCTCAGCGCCGACGAGATCGCCCCCGCCCCGCCGCGCGATACGGCAGCCGCCGCCGAGGCGACCGTGGCCCACATCGAGCGGCTGCGAAAGGCCTCCTTCGAGGACTACGAGCAGGAGCTGGTCGCCGTCCTGCGCCGCTGCAAGAGCGGCGAGGAGTGGGAGGTCGTCCGCTCGTGGTGGAAGCGGCTACGCGACCACCTCGCCCTCCCGCTGGAGGCGGTGAGCGGCGCGGGCGGCCCCCTCCAGCCCGGCGAGCCGCTGCGCCTCGTCGCCCTCCTCGAACCGAAAGGGGCGGAGCCGCTGCGTGGCGAGGTGCTCCATCGCAGCGAACGCCGCCCCTATCCCCTGCAGGCCCTCATCCCCCTGGAGGAGGACGAGACGACCCACTGGCTCTACGCCTATCAGCTCTGGGCAGCCTCCCGCTGAGCAGGCTCCCCCCAGAAGCGGTCGGCGATCTCGCCGCGCAGCCGGTCGCGCAGGCAGGCCAGGGGGAAGCGGTGGACGATCGGCTCCAGGAAGCCTTGGGTGATGAGGTACTCCGCCTGCGGACGCGGGATGCCCCGCGCCTGGAGGTAGAAGAGCTGCTCCTCGTCCAGGCGGGAGACGGTGGAGCCGTGGCTGCACTGCACGTCGTTGGCGATGATCTCCAGCCCCGGAATGGAATGCGCCCGCGCATCCGCGAGGAGGAGGTTGTTGTTCGACTGGTAGCCCTGCGTTCGCTGCGCCTCCGGCTCGACGCGGATCATCCCGTAGAAGACGGTGCGGGCCTCCGCCTGGAGCACGTTGCGGAAGAGGAGATTGCTCGTCGTCTGCGGGGCGCGGTGGTGCTGATAGGTGCTCTGATCCACCACCTGGCCGCTCCGCCCGAAGGTGAAGCCGTACATCTCGCCGCGTGCGCCGCGCTCCAGCAGGTCGGTGCGCAGGAACTCCTTGCTCACCGCGCCGCCCAGCGAGCCGCTCAGCCAGAGGAGCCGCGCGTCGCGCTTGAGCTGGACGTTCTGCACGCTGACCGTCATCCGCCCCTCGCCCCAGTGCTGGAGGCTGGCGTAGCGGATGAGCGCCCCGCGCTCGGCGTAGATCTCCACCACCTCGACGTTGAGCCTCGCTTCCCGCTCCTGCGAGAGCCGATCCTGCATCAGCGTGAGGCGCGAACCGGCCTCGGCGATGACCAGCGTGTGGTGCAGCCCTATCCCGCCGGCCTCGTCGTAGGCGACGAGCGATTGCAGCGGGCGCTCCACGCGGACGCCCTGCGGCACGTGGACGAAGGTCCCGCCGTGCCAGAGCGCCGCGTGCAGGGCGGTGAAGCGGTTGAAGTCGGGACGCGCCCACGCGCCGCGCATCCAGTAACGGCGGATGAGGTCGCCGTGCGTGTGCAGCGCCCGGTGGAGGTCGGCGAAGACGATGCCCCGCGCCTGAAGACGCGGATCGAGGTCGGCGTAGCGCTGCTCTCCGTTGTGATGGAGGAGCAATCCGGCGCTGAGCGCCTGCGGGGCCAGCGGCTGCATCCAGCAGTCGGGCCAGGCCTCTTCGGGAAGCGGGGCGCTGTCGCCCAGGACGATCCGCCCTCCCTCCAGCGGGAAACGGCGCAACGGCGTCCGCCGCCACGCCTCCTCCTTGCGCGAGGGCCACGCCATCGCTTCGTACTGCTCCCAGGCCGCCAGCCGCGCCTCGCGCATCCAGCGGGGTTCGGCGTAGTAGTCGGAGATCGCCGCGATCGCCTCGCGGCTGAGTTCGAGGGTGCGCTTCGTCGTCATCATCCCACCGATCCCTCCATCTGGAGCTGCACCAGGCGGTTCAGCTCGACGGCGTACTCCATCGGCAGCTCCTTGACGAACGGCTCCAGGAAGCCGTTGACGATGAGCGCCGAGGCGTCGGCCTCGGCCAGGCCACGGCTCATCAGGTAGAAGAGCTGCTCCTCGTTGATGCGGCTGACCGTCGCCTCGTGCTCCACCTCCGCCTCGTCCTCCTGCACATCGATGTAGGGGTAGGTGTCGGAGCGGGAATGCGGATCGAGGAGGAGCGCGTCGCAGACGACCTTGGCCTGCGCTCCGCGTGCCCCCCGGTTGATGCGCACCAGCCCACGGAAGGCGGAGCGCCCGTTCGCCTTGCTGATCGACTTGGAGGTGATGACGGAGGAGGTCTCCGGCGCGAGGTGGATCGCCTTCGCCCCGGCGTCGAAGTACTGATCCTGCCCGGCGAAGGCGATGGAGAGCACCTCGCCGTGCGCCTTGCGCCCCTTGAGGACGACGGCGGGGTACTTCATCGTGATGCCGCTGCCCAGGTTGCCGTCCACCCACTCCATCCGTCCCTCCTCCTCGACGACGGCACGCTGCGTTACGAGGTTATAGACGTTGGTGGACCAGTTCTGAATCGTCGTGTAGCGGGCGTGCGCCCCGCGCTTGACGAAGATTTCAATCACGCCGGTGTGGAGCGCGGCGGTGGAGTACTGCGGCGCGGTGCAGCCTTCGATGTAGTGGACGTCGCTCCCCTCGTCCACGATGATGATCGTCCGCTCGAACTGGCCGAGCGACTGGGCGTTGATGCGGAAGTAGGCCTGGAGCGGAATCTCCACGTGGACGTGCGGCGGGACGTAGACGAAGCTCCCGCCCGACCAGAAGGCGCTGTTGAGCGCGGCGAACTTGTTGTCGGCGATGGGCACCACCTTGCCGATGTGCTCGCGCACCAGGTCGGGATATTCGCGCACGGCGGTATCCATATCCACGAAGATGACGCCGTACTTCTCCCACTCCTCCTTCAGCGAGGAATAGACCGACTCCGAATCGAGCTGCGCCTCCACCCCGGCGAGGAACTTCCGCTCCGCCTCCGGGATGCCCAGCCGCTCGAAGGTCTCCTTGATCGAGTCGGGCACGTCGTCCCAACTGCGGGCCTCCTGCTCGACCGGCTTCATGTAGTAGTAGAACTCGTCGAAGTTCAGGGCGCTCAGGTCGGCCCCCCAGGTCGGCATCGGCATGCGCAGGAAGGTCTCCAGCGCCTTGAGACGGAAATCGAGCATCCACTGCGGCTCGCCCTTGACCGCCGAAAGCTCGCGGACGATATCCTCCCCCAGCCCACGGCGGACGGTGTGCGCATAGGCCACCTCGGTGGTGAAGTCGTACTGCGCCTGATCCTTCAGCTCGTGAAGCTCCTCGTGCGCCATCAGCTCACCTCGGCTTCCAGCCACTCGTAACCTTCCGCCTCCAGCTTCTCCACCAGCGAGGCATCGCCGGAGCGGACGATGCGCCCCTCGTAGAAGACGTGGACGAACTGCGGGACGATGTAGTTGAGGATGCGCTGGTAGTGGGTGATGACCAACAGCCCGAAGCCCAGCTCCGCCTGCAGGCGGTTGATCCCCTCGGCGACGATGCGCAGCGCGTCGATGTCGAGGCCGGAGTCGGTCTCGTCGAGCACGGCGAACTTCGGCTTGAGCAGCGCCATCTGGAGGATTTCGGCCCGCTTCTTCTCGCCGCCGGAGAAGCCCTCGTTGAGGTAGCGGCGCAGGAAGGCCTTGTCCATCTTCAGCTTCGCCAGCTCCTCGTTCACCTCCTGGCGGAAGGCCCGCGCGGGGATGAGGTGGGCGTTGAGGCGGTTGTTGCCCGCCTTCCGCGCCGCCTCGGTGTAGCCACGGACGGCGCTCACCGCCGAGCGGAGGAAGTTGTAGAGCGTAACGCCCGGCACGGCGACCGGGTACTGCATCGCCAGGAAGAGGCCGCGCCGCGCCCGCTCGTCGGGCGGCAGGCCCAGCAGGCTCTCCCCGTCGAGGAGGATATCCCCCTGCGTAACCTCGTACTTGGGATGCCCCATCAGCGTGTAGGAGAGGGTGCTCTTGCCGGAGCCGTTCGGCCCCATCAGCGCGTGCGTCTCGCCGGAGTGGAGGGTGAGGTTGACTCCCTTGAGGATCTCCTTCCCCTCGACGGCGACGTGCAGATCACGGATCTCCAACGTGTGGTCGGCCATAGGGTCTCCTTTCGTTGCTGTGTGAGGTGAGTATAGGTGAAGGGACAATTTTGTCAAGGGTTATCTTCTTAATTGCTCCCAGCGCCGCCGCTTCAGGGCGGCGCGGACGAGTACCGGCATGACGCCGCCCGTTTACGGGGCACACCATCCTTCACAGCGCGAGGAGGGGACGAGTTGCCCCGTCCCCTCCCCGGTTCGGTCGAATCAGACCCGCTCGACGGCGATGACGACCGGCGTCCCGGCGATCCGCTCCTCCAGGCGGCGGTCGCCCTGCGGGTCGGCGTCCTCCTCGACGGCCTCGGCCAGCGTCTCGGCGGCGATGAGGTCGCGGAAGCGGGCGACGGCCTCGGCAAGGTCGCCTTCCACGCGCAGGCGGACGACGATGCGGTCGGTCAGCTCGTAGTCGGCCTCCTTGCGCAGCGCCTGCACGCGGCGGATGACCTCCCGCGCCAGTCCCTCCTGCCGCAGGTCGGGGGTGAGCTGCGTGTCGAGTGCGACGACGATCCCGCCCTCACCGGCGACGCCGTAGCCCTCGCGCGGCTGGCTCTGGACGAGCACCTCCTCCGGCGAGAGGACGGCCTCGCTGCCATCGGCCAGGGTAAGCGTGAGCGGCTCGCCCGCCTGGAGACGGGCGACGGCCTCGGCAGCGTCCAGCCCGGCCAAGGCCTTGCGCACCAGCGGGAAGCGACGTCCGAACTTCGGCCCCAGCACGCGGTTGAGCGGCAGGAGGCGGTA
>Ga0256835_1001224_pt1 | contig 15821 bp, 17 predicted proteins | sample PIR30metaG_FD_185972 | JGI IMG/M metagenome (GOLD analysis project Ga0256835, IMG submission 185972) | Hydrothermal vent microbial communities from East Pacific Rise, Pacific Ocean - PIR-30 | ecosystem: Environmental > Aquatic > Marine > Hydrothermal vents | place: Pacific Ocean: East Pacific...
TCCATCTGGAGCAGATTGGTGATGCGATATTGCTGGATCTTCCCCGGTCATCATACGTGGGGTACGACATATACTCTCCATCCGGAAAGCTCCTGAACAGGGTTCCCGTGGGGTTCTATCCAGCCGGGAAGGTGAGGATAGAACTGGGGCAGTATCCGGCCGGTGTGTATCTGATGAGGATCCGGACCGGAGACATGATATCCACTGTAAAGGTCATATTGTCCAGATAGGTTCCCCGGCTTTCGCCGGGTTTTCCCCTTTAAACTTAAACGGAGAGTGGTGAAGGGAAGGGTTCTCGTCGCATTTTCCGGTGGTCCCGATTCTACCTATCTGCTTTATTACCTGTTGGGGAAACTGGGCAGGGAGAATGTAGGAATCTGCTACGTGAATCATTTGCTCCGGGAGTCTGCATTGGAAGAGGAGGAGATCGTCCATTCTCTCGGTGAGAAGCTGGGTATATTCCACTGCGTGGTGAGGGCACGGGTGGAGAAATTTGCCCGGGACAGGGGGCTTTCCGTAGAAGAGGCTGGCAGGATTCTCCGATACCGGATTCTGAAAAGGGTTGCCCTTAGGAAGGGATTCACTTATATTGCCACGGGCCACAATCTGAACGATGCATTTGAAACCTTTTTACTTAACTCCATAAAGGGAACGGGTCCCATGGGACTTGTTCTCCCTCCCCGGAGGGGCAGAATCGTCAGACCCCTGATTTTGGTGGAAAAGAGTAAGATAGAGGAGCGGCTGCGCAGGGCTGGAATCCCTTTCAGCGTGGATGAGACCAATCTGGACGATAAGTTCGAGCGGAACTTCATTCGTCTGAGGGTGGAAGGGCCCCTTCTGGAACGGTTTCCGGGAGGACTATCCGGATTCCGCAGGACCTACAGGAATCTCGTCTCCACGTACAGGTATCACCTGCGGGAGATTCGCTCCCTGTTCCGAAAAGCCCTTTTATACAGACAGAAGGCTTTTTACCTGTTAAGGGCCGATATCCTTAAAAAGGAACCTTACTGGACACCTCTGCTCCTTTCCCGCATCCTTCCCGATATTACCAGAAAGCATATAGATGATGCCATGGAAGTGATTGAAAGAGGAGGGAAGATCAATGTTCCGGGCAACATATTCGTTCATTCAGCCTATGGCATCGTTGCCCTGTACAGGAAGTTGCCATCGCTCGATGAGATACATTTCATGTATCCGGATCGGGGTGTCCTGAATCTGCATCCCATGATAAGGCTTTTCTATTACCTGAGTTCCAATCCGCAGAAGGGCAGGGGAGTTATATCCATTCCCATAAGCAGGGTGGATTTTCCTCTGAAGGTCCGGCCCCGCAGGAAGGGGGACAGGGTGGGGAGCAGGAAGCTCAAGGATGTATTGATCAATCGAAAGATTCATCCGGTTCTCCGGGAGATTCTTCCGGTGGTGGAGGGTGGTGGGGAGATTATATTCGTTCCCGGAGTGTATTCGAAGAGATTCCCGGTGCGGGATACCCGTTACCTGATAATCAGGGCGGAGGGGATTTTGATGGATATTTTGAAGGAGGGCAGAGCCCTCCAGAAGGGTGTTAGCTGACCTTCTTGTGGCAGAACCACCAGTCGAAGCACTCGTGTTCGCCCCTCTTGGCGGCTTCCAGCCTCTTCTTGGCTTCTTCCACGCTCTTGGCGGGAGGAACGATGAGCCTGTCCCCGATAAGCTCGTTCTCGGGCCAGTTGGCGGGAACAGCCAGCTTCTTCTCGTCGAAGGTCTTGAGAGCCTTCAGGGCCCTGACGACCTCGGGGATGTTCCTTCCTATTTCCTGGGGATAATAGATGATGGCCCTTATTATGGCATTGGGATCCACTATGAAGACGGCTCTGACGGTGGTGGTGTCCTTGTTGGGGTGAATGAGACCCAGCTCCCTGGAAACTTCGAGAGTGTGGTCGGCTATGATGGGGAATTCTATCTTTACACCCAGCTTCTCCTCAATCCACTCCACCCACTTGATATGGGAGAAGACCTGGTCCACGGACAGACCTATGAGCTCTGCATCCAGATTCCTGAACTCATCATAGTGCTTCTGGAAGGAAACGAATTCGGTGGTGCACACGGGGGTAAAGTCGGCGGGATGGCTGAATAGCACGAACCACTTCCCCGCATAGTGATCGGGAAGCTTTATGGTCCCGTGGGTGGTCTCCACCTGCACCTCCGGGAACTTATCTCCTATCAGCTTCATGGTTTAAACCTCCTTTTGGTTTTTTGCAAATGATTTGCAGGAAAATTTTAAAGGATCTCTGGAGTTTTTGCATGATGCTCCTGCTTTTGGCATCCTGGCGTCGTTTTGAAACTCTATACTTCTCCTCAATCCCGAATTCGGGCAATGGATTTTTTATGGATCTTGTAAACTTCTCTGCATGAGAGAGATCGAATTTGGAGTTGAACCCCTCTGCGAAGGAATTAAAGCTCTGGGAAATGCCTATGCGTTTGTATATCTAATGGAACCTGAAGGCGAGAGGGCGCTGATCGATACCGGAACGGCTTTCTGGGGTCTTCAGATTTCAGGCTTCTTACAGTTAGAGGGGATAGAGTCGTTGAATTATGTCATGTTCACCCATTCCCATTACGACCATATAGGGGGGATGCCGATCGTTCAGAAATCGGTTAGGGTGGAAAGACGGGTGGCTCATGCGGGGTTCGAGAGGGTCTTTTCCAGCAGGAGGGCCCTTGCCCTGATAGAGAACCTCAACCGGAAGGAACTCGAACTGATCGGTGTGGATTACGATTACCACTTCGAACCCTTCCCTGTGGATGAAAAAGCCGAAGAAGGGAAAGTAATTCGTGTTGGTGATATGGAGGTGCGCATACTGGAGACTCCCGGTCATACGAGGGATTCTGTCAGTTATTACATCGCCGGTTGCGGTCTGGCCGTGGTGGGGGAGGCAGTGGGGGTACCCAATGCGGACTATTCGTACATTCTTCCCCAGTTCCTCGCGGATGTGGAACTCTATCTGTCCAGTTTCGATGAGATCGCGTCCCTGGATATAGAAATACTGGGCTTGCCCCACGAAAGAATAATAAGGGGGAGGAATGAGGTGAGGGACTTCCTCCGCCGTTCCCGTCAATACACCATCGAGTTCATCGAGGATATAAAGCAGGCTCTTGAAAAATTCGACACTTTGGAGAAGGTGATGGAGTATATGGTGGATAAGTATTACAGAGGAAAGAAGATCCGGCAACCCATTTACGCCTTCAGGGAGAATTTGAAGGCTCAAATAAGAGCTGTTAAAAGATTGATAGAGAAGGAGAAATAGGTTTATAAATTCCTTATCTAATTTGGAGGTTATTGAAGCTTTAAAATTTAAAACCACTTGAAAGTCAAGCTGGAAAATCCAGCTGTAAAAAGGAGGAAGGACCATGAGGAACCTTTTGATAGCGCTTGTGCTTGGAATTTCCCTGGCAGCATGTGGCGGTCAGGGCGGAGAGGAGAAGGCTACTGAGGAAACCCAGACCCAGCAGGTGGAGCAGCAGGAAGCCACCCAGGAGACCCAGACCCAGGACACCACCCAGACGGAAGAGACTCAGGAGAAGGCCGAGCAGGAAGCTCAGGGCGAGTAATGGCCCGGATGGGGGCGTATTCGCCCCTGCACCTCTATTAATCTCATCGATCCATCTTTCCCCTATTATTCGCTTCCTCTCATGTGGGGGAACCGCGTCAGGTGCCGTTTAAAATTTCCTTCATGAAAAAGGATTATCTCTCCGTTCTGGACCTTTCCCCCGAGGAGACTAAAGAGGTTCTCAGACTGGGTTATGAACTCAAGAGGGAATACAGGATGGGTATCAGGTTCAAGAATCTGCTCCACAATCGCACCATAGCCCTTATATTCGAAAAGCCATCTCTCAGAACCCTTGCCACCTTTCAGATAGGTATTCATCAGCTGGGCGGATATCCCATGTATATGGACCACAAGTCGGTCCGCATGGGGGTGAGGGAACCCGTTAAGGACGTGGCCCGCAATCTGGATAGGTGGACAGAGGGAATCGTCGCCAGGGTTTATGCCCATTCCACTCTCGAGGAGCTTGCCAGATATACCCGCACGCCCGTAATCAATGCCCTCTCCGATCTGGAGCATCCCTGTCAGGCCCTTGCCGATTTCCTGACCATATTTGAGATTACCAACTGGAGCAATGATTTTACCCTCGCCTTCGTGGGAGATGGGAACAACGTCGCCCATTCTCTGATGCTCATGTCCGCCCAGATGGGTAACAGATTTGTCCTGATCCATCCCGAGGGATATGCCCCATCGGAGGAAATCGTTAAGAAGGCCCTGGAGGTGGCCGGGAAGACGGGAGCGAAGATAGAGATTACCACCAATATGGACGCTGTCAGGGGGGCTGATTTCGTCTATACGGACGTCTGGGCATCCATGGGGCAGGAGGCCGAGGCGGAGGAGAGGAAGAAGGTATTTCTGCCATATCAGGTGAACGAGGAAGTGATGGAGAAGGCGTCGCCTTCGGCCAGATTCATGCACTGCCTGCCCGCCCACAGGGGGGAGGAGGTGACCGAGGGGGTCATAGAGAGCGATGCGTCCATCGTATTCGAGCAGGCAGAGAACAGATTGCATGCCCAGAAGGGGCTGATCGCATACCTCTATAGCAAATGATGGAATTATTTTTGATTGCATTAACGGTGGATACCATCCACACGGGAGATATTCTATCTGTGAAGCTGGGGGGATACGATTACGAAGCAAAGGTGATCGTTCGGGAAGACAGTACGATACTGCTTCAGCCATTCGGATATATAAAGGTTGGAGGGCTCGACATATTCTCTGCCCGGGATTCAATATTCGCGAAGGTGAAGGACTATTATCCATCTGCTGTGGTTATAATCGATATTGCAAACAGATTGGAGCCCGTGGTGTACCTTGCCACCAGTGATGGGAACAACGCATTCGTTCCATACAAGAAGGGTATGACCATTCGGGATGCTATACTGCTGTCTAATGTGGCCCCATATAAAGATATCCGTGTCGTTGAGCTTTACAGGGACTCCGTGCGATTCGAACTCGATAAGAATGCTCCTGTACCGGTGATGCCCGGGGATCTGATTTACCTGAAGATGCCCAGGAGGATAAACTGGCAGATGGTATGGACCATAATCAACACGACGACCAGTTTTATTACCCTTCTCACGGTTCTGGGGGTTATAGGACGATGAAACTGCGGGACGATCTGCGGATAGCGATGATGGAAGAGGGCTATGTGATATACGATCCGGAGAATGAGAGGATCCTTCAACTCAATATCACCTCATCCTTTTTGCTTGAGATGCTTCTGGATGGAAAGTCGGAAGAGGAAATCGTTCATGACTATTCCCGGGTTTTCGGAGTTTCAGAAGAGGTTGCCAGAGGGGATCTGGAGAAGTTCCTCCTCATGATGAGACAGGAGGGGCTTGTTGCGGATTGAATATCTGGGGAAGAGCATCGAATTGTGCTCCCCCTTTCCTCTTGAAGATACTCCATTTTCCTGGATATCCACTGAAATAGAGCCTTTGTTCCGGGTGCATGTAAAATCGTACCACTCTTACAGGGTGTTTCCGAACAGGCGGGTGATTTACGTTCCATCTGAAAAGTGGTATACCTATACCGCCTATGGATTGAGGTACATGCTGGCTCGAGATTATGAGGGGGGATTTCTTCTCCATGCGGGGGCAGTTTCCCGGGGCGACGGAGCCATCCTCTTCGTGGGGCGTTCCGGAAGTGGTAAGACCCGGGCTGTGAGGAGAGCTCTGGGAAGGGGTTTTAGATACCTGGGTGAAGATATGGTGGATTTGAGGGATGGAAGGGTCTTCATGCACATACCCTTTACCCTGAGGCCATCGGAATTCGTGAGGGAGGACAGATTGAAGAGGATATGTCTTATACGGTACAGTCCGGGAGCATACCCCGTTGTTCTGAAGATCCCTCGTGGGAAGGCTGTACCCGCTCTGCTGGAGCAGATATTCAACCTGCGGAGGGTGTTCGACAGGGTGGGGCAAATCGAGGGGATGCTGGAGGGGGTGGATGTTTTATTTGCCATGTATAACGATTTTTCGGAGGTGGAGGAAGCATGCTTATATTAGCCAGTTCCTCTCCCCGCAGGAGGGAGATCCTCCGGTCCATGGGTATCCCCTTCAGGGTTGTGGAACCTGATGTTCGGGAGGTGATTTATCCGGATCCTGCGAGGACTGTGGTGGAAAATGCCACGAATAAGGCCCTGTCCGTACAGGACCGGTACCCCGATCTGCCTGTTCTGGCAAGCGATACCGTCGTTTTTCTCGATGAGATCTTACCCAAGCCTTCGGGTCCCGAGGATGCATTCGTAATGCTGCGGAAGCTTTCGGGAAGGAGCCATCTGGTCTTTACGGGAACGGTTCTTATCCACGGAAATAGAAGGTACAGACATCTGGATTTCTCCCGTGTATTCTTCTATCCCATGTCTGATGAGGAAATTGAATGGTATGTGGGAACGGGGGAGCCTATGGACAAGGCGGGAGCTTATGCCGTGCAGGGACTTGGAGCAAGGTTCATAAGGAAGGTGGAGGGTGATTTCTTCACGGTCGTTGGGCTTTCTCCTGCAGTGGTATATAGATTGCTTGGAGAGGCCGACCTTATGGGTCTGATTTCCGATTGATTACTTCCCTATGCAGAAATCCCTGAAGACCCTGTCCAGCACTTCCTCCGGCAGGTCTTCTATCCCTAACATGTTGGCTATGGACAGGGCGGCTGCCCTTATGTGATAGGTGACCATGTCTATGGGATATTCCTCCATCTGGCGGGCGGTCTTGAGTTGCTGGAGGGCTTCCCTCAGCAGATTCAATTCTCCGGTGGAGAAGTAGAAGTCTCCGGCGAACATTTCCCGCGCTATGCGGAGGATTTCCTCCTTCAACTCGTCGAAACCCTCTCCTGTCTTTGCAGATACCTTTATTACCCGGAAGCCTTCGATGGTGAAATCCGCTTCCTGCACGTCGCTCTTGTTTATAACCACTATGGTGCGCGACGGGGGAAGCTTGGAAATGAGCTGGCTCTCCTTCTCATCCATTCCCTCCGCCGAGACCACGAAGAGGATTATGTCCGAGCTTTCCTTGAGTTCCAGACTTCTCTCTATCCCCATCTTCTCTATGTAGTCCTCCGTTTCCCTTATTCCTGCTGTGTCTATTACGCGGAACATGAACCCGCCCATGTGGAGGTTCTCGGATATGTAATCCCTTGTGGTTCCCTCCACGTGGGAAACGATAGCCCTGTCGAATCCCAGAAGCCGATTGAATACGGAGGATTTGCCCACGTTGACCTTTCCCAGTATCACTATGCTGATGCCCTCCACCACCTTTTCCATGGGGCGGGCGCTCTTGATCATCTCTTCGATTAGGGATATGGTCTCGTCCAGACGGCGGTTTATCTCCTCCCGCGGGATATCCGGGACGTCGTCCTCGAAGTCTATTCGTGCCTCAATCTCCTTCAACAGGTCCAGCAGTTGCTCCCTGAGCCTTACCAGTTTCTGCGACAGCTGGCCCTCCACGCGGCTTCTGAGGGCGTATATGGCCTGCTCGCTGCGGGCATTGATTATGTTGTTGATGGTGGCTGCCTGTATGAGGTCCATCTTCCCGTGCAGGAATGCCCTCTTGGTGAATTCCCCTCTCTCTGCCTGCCGGGCTCCGAGGGATATGATGATGTCCACGATCTTCTGGGCTATTAGGGGGTTGCCATGGGCGAAGATTTCCAGCATGTCCTCCCCCGTGTAGGAGCGGGGAGCCTTGTAGTAGATGGCTATGACGTCGTCGAGGACCTTCCCCGACTGGGGGTCCCTGAGGAGCAGGTAATGGGCTTTTCGGGGCTCTAACTCTTCTATAGAGAAGATTTTTCGGGCTATCGGGAGAGCGGAATCTCCCGATACTCTGATGACGCTGATGGCGGAGTATCCGTAAGGAGTGGCGATGGCGACGATGGTGTCATTCACGCCCTTCCTCTTCTTTCTTCTGCTCGTTTTTCTTCTTCAGGGGCGCTATTACCAGCCTTATATCGCGGCCCCTTCCCACGGTATATACCCTTATCCCCTCGATCTGCTTGAGGGCTTCCTTTACCTTGCGCCTCTCGGAAGCCTCCATCGGGTCCAGGGTGTATTCCATGCCGGTTTCGAGGGCCTGTCTGGCTGTGGCTATGGCCTTGTTTATGAGGTACCTCTCTCTCCTGCGCTTGTATCCAGCCACATCTATTACGAAAGTGGCTTCGGGCAGTTTCTTCTTGAGTATTATGGACATGAGATAGCTGAACTCCCTCAGAACCTTCCCCTCTTTACCTATCAGCATGTTGTCCAGCCTTCTGGTGCGTATATTAACGTAATACTTGTTTGGCTCCATTATTTCGATGAATACGGTTGCTCTCCCACCCATCTTTTCGATGAATTTCTTCACTTCCTCTTCCACCATATCCAGCTCCGGGAACTCCCTCTTGAGATATACCCTTACCCGGAGAGGATTTTCGCTCACTAATTCATATTCCACCTCCTCGTTTACGTCGAATCCGGCTTTTTCCAGGGCGTTCCTGACGGCTTCCTCGATGGTATTACCGGTACCCTCTATATAGCGTGGCATAACCTTTACCTCCTGTTGAAGTGAAATTTTATAGGTGGGAAATTGTTACGCTTTTCTATTCCTTCGAAAGTGTGCGGTGTTCTCTCCCTGACTTACTTGGAAGCTGCCATAATTTTGCGGAATATGTATTGCTCTATGACGCTGAATGTGCTGTATGCCAGCCAGTACAGGACCAATCCTGCAGGGAAGTTCATGAAGATGAACACGAATACCACAGCCATGATTATTCCGATCATGCGGGCGTTCTTGTCTGCAGCAGGTTGCATGAAGGTGTTGGCAAGGGTCACCAGTCCCATGATTATGGGCAGGATATAATAGGGGTCCTTTGCTGAAAGGTCCTTGATCCAGAGCATGAATGGTGCATTCCAGAAGTCTATGCTATCTTTCAGTACGTTATAGAGGCCCCAGAATATCGGCAGCTGAATGAGGAGGGGAAGACATCCACCGAATGGATTGACCCCGTGTTCCTTGTAGAGTTTCATCATCTCTTCCTGCATCTTCTGGGGGTCGTCCTTATAGACCTGCTGTATCTGCTTCAGTTTGGGCTGGATTTCCCGCATCTTGGCCATGGATTTATAGGAGGTATAGGTGAGGGGGGAGAATACCAGTTTCATCAGGAGGGCGAAGAGGATAATAACCCATCCCAGATTGGGGATGAATTTGTGGAGGAACCTGAAGGTGTAGAAGATAAATTTGGTGAAGGGGGCAATAAGGAAGTTGCCCCAGTTGAAGACGTTATAAAGGCTCGGGTCCACCTTCTTCATTATATCGGGGTCTATGGGACCCAGATACGTTCTGTAATCCTTCTCCTTCATGCGGGCGGTTATCTCCACATTTCCCTCGTCATCCGCCCTCGCTTCCACCTTTTCAGGAGAGGACAGGATTATGAAGGAGAAGAACTGGCTCCTGTATCCAAACCAGACTGGATTGGTGACGCTAAAGCCATTCTTGAGCTTCTTGTCGTTGATGCGATGAATCTTCTTGCCGTCGTAGTAGATTAAGCCGGAGAGACGTCCTTCCTCGTTCTTGTTCCCCCCGTGGAGGAGCCCGTAGAGCTTTATGAGGGTATCAGAATTCTCCACTCCCATCGTGTAGTTCTCGCCGAAGGTGTAGGAAAAACTATCGGTGGAATCGGAAAGGTCTATCCTGTTTTCCTTCGCTTCTATAGTATAGAGTCTGCCCTCTCTGGAGGGGAAGTAAAGCAGTGGATGATTATCTATTATGGTGGCACCGTACTTCTTGATTTCCACGTGGGAGATATAGCCCCCCTTGGGGGAGATCCGGAGGGAATAATCGGCAATATCCACCGGGACGGTGGAATCGGGAGAAGGTATGTTCAGGACCACCTTCTGGATTTCCTTCTGACCGTTGTTCTGCTTTTTCGGACCGAAGAAGGACATCCAGATGAAATAACCTGCCATAAAGAGAAGAAGATACCACAGGAGCCTGTTTAAATTCATGGCCAGTCTATACCCCCTTTAGAAAATGGGTTGCACCTCAAAATGCGCCATATGGATTTGGCTCCCCCCTTGAGTATTCCGTGCTTCTGTATAGCCAGAATAGAATATTCCGAGCACGTGGGATAATACCTGCATGTACTTGGAAACAGGGGGGAGATGAGGCGTCTGTACAGTTTTATGAGGGAAATTACTATGTTCTTCATCGTATTACACCGAGAGCCTCTTTCTCCCCTTCCTTCTGCGCCTCTTTATGATTCTCCTGCCACCCTTGGTCTTCATCCTCGCTCTGAAACCGTGGGTCTTCTTGCGCTTGCTGCGGTTGGGCTGATAGGTCCTTTTCATAGTTGGAAAAGTTTAAAGGTTGTATGGAACCGGGTATCCCGTATCGAGTTCTGGAGCGGTAAATTCATGAACCCGATAGCTTCAGGGAGCCACGTCGGGCAGGAAGAGGTTGAGCATGCCCCTCGTAATCTTCAATTCGGGGATATCTTTCAGGTAGATTCGAATGTCGTATGAGGCAAAGGGGCCCACCTCGCTCCACCTGAATACCGCCTCCCACCTGTGGAGCTGGCGGGTGAGGCTCAAATTCTGTCCGAATATCTCACCCGTCTCCAGATTCCTGTTGAGGCTGTAGCTGAAAGCCCAGTTCTCCGTCAGGCGCCCCGAAGCCCTGATGTTCAGGGTCTTTTGCGGGAAGACCACACCGCCACTCAGGTTTATGCCCAGTACCTTCCATCGGAAGGAGACATTTCCCGAAACATCGCCGAACTCTCCCGTGTAATAATCGTATGTGGTCCTCGCTCCCGCCGATATACCCGCCACGCTGGGAAGGGACAGGCTGATGGAGAGGGGAGAGAAGGGACGGGCTGTGTCTGCAGGATTATAGGAGCCAGAGAAATTGAGTGAGCCTAAGGAGATTCGCTTCTCACCCACCTTGGCGGCAAACTGGTTCTTCAATCCATAGGTATAGCTGAAGGAGGGGGTCAGGACGCGGCTCAGGGAATCGTTGTTCAGGAACAGGACGGGTCGGGAGTAGCGGATTCCCACCGATGGGGTCAAATCGTGGTAGAAGCGCTTTATCTTCCATGCGGAGAAGATGCTCCTTCCGTATATGGTGGTGGACAGAGACGTGGAATAGGACATATCCGTCCTGCCCTTGAACAGGGAATCGCCTCCCACTGTGGTGCTGAAGGAAAGGTTATGGGGGATGCTGAATATGCTTCCGAACGAGAAGGTCCTGTTGAAGTTGAGCCTGTGGCTGAAGGACATATTCCTGTAATCGTTGAGGGTGTCTCCCCTGTATGTGTTCAGGAACGACATGCTCTGGGATATGGATATCCCCTGAATGTTGAGGGTCTTGAAACTGATGGATATGGAGGGCAAATTGCTCCTGTACTCACCCGTTATGAGATTCTTGTGATAATCGGCGTTCATGGAGAAACTTCCCCACGAGAAGGCTTTCCCCGTCTGAATATAGGAATATGTCTGGGTTTTCAGCCACTGATCCTTATTCTCCGCATAGTCCTGAAAGTAGGTCCTGTCGGATACTATGTTGGCCTTGGCCGACACCTTCCATCCCATCAGGTTCTGCTGATGGGTGGCATCCAGTGCATATCTCCTTCGGACTTGCTTTATGAGAAAATCGTTGGAGAAATTGAAGTGGATATTGCCCGACATGAGGCGGTATATGTTATAGACGAATCGCACTCCCGTTCGCAGCCCCCTCTTTTCCACTATGTCCATGTACAGGGTAATGTCGGCATAGTTGTTCAAAACCCAGTAGTATCCGAGATTTCGGACGTATTTACCGTCCAAGGTGGTGAATCCGAAGTTGGGAGTCAGGAATCCGGAGCTGCGCTCCCTCTTGAGGGGGAACATCCAGAAGGGGGCATAGACGATGGGGATTCCCATTATGCGAAGGACCACGTGCCTGACGAATGCCATCTCGTCGTTTATTGCCAGCATATCCCTTCCATGGAAGGCGTAATGGGGTCTTGGCAGGTCGCAGGTGGTGAACATCCCTCCCTTTATGGCCAATGTGTCTCCTCCCAGTTTGTAGAGTTCTCCCGAATACAACCAGCCCTTCTGAATATAGTTTCGGGTGTAGTAAGCCAGCCCTTTCCCTTCATCCAGCATGTACCTGAGGCTGTCTCCCATAATGGTGTTGGTGTCTATAATGAGCTTGAACTTTCCCCGTGCTATTACTTCCTTCCTGTCGGTATAGTAGATGATGGTGTCTGCGAATAGCTGTATGTTGCCCCTCCTGACGTGGGCGGAATCCATCAGGATCACCTTGTTGCTATCCGCAAGGTATTCGAGATAGACGCTCCGGAAGTGGACGGTGTTGGTGTCGCTTTGCAGGAATATCAGCAGGAACACGGCGAAATTTTACAATGTATGGATTACAGGGAAAAGCATTATAATTTTCTTCCCTCTGAGGCGACGTGGCCGAGTGGCTCAGGCGGCGGATTGCAAATCCGCTTACCCCGGTTCGATTCCGGGCGTCGCCTCTTCTCTCTCCGCATTATCCCCTTTAACATTTTCCCGAAATCAAGGAGGTTCGACATGTCCAGGTATCCTGAAAAAGTCTTTAGAAAATACGACATAAGGGGAATAGCAGGGGAAGAAATTACTGAACAGTTCGCCTATGATCTGGGTCTTGCCTATGCTAAATACGTGGGCAACAGGGGGAAGGTGGCAGTGGGGGGAGATGTCAGGAAAACCACTCCTGCCCTTAAGAAGTCTCTCATAGAGGGGCTGACGGATGGGGGTCTGGACGTGGTGGATATAGGAACTGTTCCCACACCCCTCATGTACTATGCCACATTCAACCTCCCCGTCGTGGGTGGAATTCAGGTGACCGCCAGCCACAATCCGCGCGAATATAACGGATTCAAGATTGCCGTCGGCAAGGAGACCATTTACGGGGAGCAGATACAGGAGTTGAGGAGATTGATGGAGGAAGGGGTGGAGAAAGCATCCTCGAAGGGAAAGGTGGAATCTTACGACATTACCTCCGATTATATTAACTTCGTCCTGTCCAACATCGAAATTGGCAGGGAGTTCAATCTGGTGGTGGATACCGGTAATGGAGTTGCCGGTCCCATCGTTCAGAGGCTCTTCCCCCCGCTTGGAATAAAGTTCAAGGGTCTATTTCTGGAGCCAGATGGGGACTTTCCCAACCATCTGCCCGACCCCACCGTGGTCAAGTACATGAAGTGGGCAATCGAGGAGGTCAAGAAGGGCAATTACGATGGTGCCTTCGGATACGATGGGGATGCCGACAGAATCGGTGTGGTGGACGAGAAGGGAAACCTCATATTCGGGGATAAGATAGTGGCCATAATCGCCCGACAGGTTCTCAGGAACCACCCCGGAGCCACCATAATATTGGACGTCAAGTGTTCCAAGGGGGTCATCGAATACATAGAGAAACTGGGCGGTAAGGTCCTGCTCTGGAAGACGGGCCATTCCCTCATGAAAGCCAAGCTAAAGGAGACCGGTGCTCCTCTGGCCGGGGAGATGAGCGGCCACATATTCATCAAGGACAGGTTCTTCGGATATGATGATGCCATCTATGCATCTCTGCGCTTCCTGGAAGAGGTGGCTTACTCCGGAAAGAGCATATCGGAGCTTCTGGACGAGATTCCCCACTATTATTCCACACCCGAGATAAGGGTGGAGGTGGAGCCGGAGGAGAGGAAGTTCGAAATCGTTGAGGAGCTGGTCCGGTACTTCAAGGAGAAGGGATACAATGTGATAGACATAGATGGTGTCCGTCTGGAGCTGGAGGATGGTTTCGCCCTTGCCAGAGCCTCCAATACGCAGCCCGTCATCGTTTTGAGATTCGAAGGAAAGACCCCCGAGCGGATGGAAGAGCTGAAGAACATGTTCTTCGAAGTGCTCAGGAAGTACCCCGAGGTCAAACTTCCCTGAGGGCGGTTCCGCCCTCTTTTAAATCCTTGAATTTCAATCCGTTTTATGCCCTGTTAATAAATCGTAAACACCTGAGATTAATATTGGCCCCGAAGGAGGAATAACAATGGTCAAAGTAGTGGTTCCGAGGATCAATAATGTGAGCGTGGTGGGGCGCCTGGTGGATGATGCCGGGCTCCATGGTGATACTCTGGTCACATTCCGTATAGCAATTCCCAACAGGTACAGGGACAAGGAAGGGAACTGGAAGGACGATCCCACATTCATAAACGTCCATACCGGTTTTGTGAAATTACTGGACAGGCTCAAGAAGGGAGCAGCAGTTTATGTAGAAGGCTCCCTGCGCCAGAGCGAATGGACGGATAAGGAAGGGAACAGGCGCACCTCCTATTATATTCGTGCCGATAAGATTCAGGTGCTGACCAGAGAGACTGAGGATGTGGAAATCGTGGGAGATGAGGAGTAGGGGGAGGTTCTATTCCTCCCCTTCGTCGCCTTCCATGAGGGTCTTGATGAAGGTATCGAGGGCATTCTGTGCCTCCTCGGGAGGAACGGCTAATGGGAGAATTAATACGGTGGCTTTACCATCGAATAGCACCTTTGACATCTCCTCCTCCAGCTTGTGGACAGCTTCCAGATCGGGCTTGCCGCTCTGTACCTCCAGCGGATCCTTATCGGTAATGAACAGACCCACTATTGCAAATGGATACATGCGCTGCTCTTTCTCCTTGCCTTCTTTTTCCATGAACTAATTTTAAGGGGGTGAAACATGCTTCCGAGAGAGAAGTTGCTTAAAATGGGGCCGTCGGCCCTGAAGGACGAGGAACTCCTTGCCATATTGATAGGAACGGGGAGGAGTGGAGAGCACGTCCTTTCCCTTGCAAGGAAAATTCTGAAGATGTTTCCCATAGAGCGCCTCTCGACTGTGGATGTGGATTTACTGATGATGGTGGATGGGCTCGGACCAGCAAAAGCCACCAGAATCCTCGCTGCAATCGAACTGGGAAGGAGGCTCTTCGACAGGGAGGGAAGGATCATATATGGTCTGGAGGATGTATTCGAGGCTGTGAGACGATATGCCTCTTCCCGAAAGGAGCAACTGATAGGAATCGCCATGGATGGGGCAGGAAGAATGCTGGGGATGGAGGTCCTTGCAGTCGGTGGGAGGAATGTGGTATATGTGAGCATGAGGGATATAGCGGAGATGGCCATAAGGTACGGGGCCCGCTCAATGGCCTTTGCCCACAATCATCCGTCGGGAAATCTGGTTCCCAGCAGGGAGGACAGGAAGCTGACGGCGAGGATCATGCGCTTCCTGAAGGAGATGGAAGTGGATTTCTTCGGCCATATCGTCTTTTCGGAAGAGGGTTTCGTGGCTGTGGAACCCCTCGTGTAGAGCCCGCTTTAAACTTTTTCGTGAATGGCTTTCAAGATCTATCTGGCCAAACCCAGAGGCTTCTGTGCAGGTGTTGACAGGGCTATAAGGACGGTGGAACTGGCCCTTAAGAAGTTCGGGAAACCGGTTTATGTGAAGCATGCTATAGTCCACAACAGGCATGTTGTAAAGGAATTGGAGGATAAAGGAGCTATCTTCGTGGAGGATCCCAACGAGATTCCCGAAGGGGCTGTGGTCATATTCTCCGCCCATGGCTCTCCACCGGAGCATTACGAGATTGCCCGCAGACGGAAGTTCAGACTCATAGATGCCACTTGTCCCCTCGTCCACAAGGTCCACAGGGAAGCACGCCGCTTCGTGGAAGAGGGTTATCATATCATTTATGTGGGCCACAAGAACCATGTGGAGGCGATTGGGGTGAAGGGGG
>Ga0256835_1001225_pt1 | contig 15817 bp, 15 predicted proteins | sample PIR30metaG_FD_185972 | JGI IMG/M metagenome (GOLD analysis project Ga0256835, IMG submission 185972) | Hydrothermal vent microbial communities from East Pacific Rise, Pacific Ocean - PIR-30 | ecosystem: Environmental > Aquatic > Marine > Hydrothermal vents | place: Pacific Ocean: East Pacific...
CAGTTTGTATTTTCCCATATCCACTCCCGACAGTTTCATTATGGTTTAATTATATAAAAATTTGTTTCTTAAAGATAAAAGTTTTGTAATAAAATGATAGGGAAAGGAATTTTATTGCAAAAAAAATAAAAGGAGTTTTTATGAGAAAAACGAAGTTTTTTCTGTTTTCGCTTTTGATTTTATTTTCCGTGTTGAATTTTAACTGCAATGCATCCCACAAAAACGAGAGGGTAATTACAAAAGGCTATGAGCCGGGAAAATGGACTATGGATATTCAGGCTGCAAGAAATTATGCAAGAGAGCATAATCTTCCTCTTTTTCTAAATTTTACAGGCTCGGATTGGTGTGTTTGGTGCAAGTTGATGGAAGACAAGGTTTTTTCAAAGGAAGAATTTTACGAAAAAACAAAAGACAAAATCGTTCTTGTTTGGATAGATTTTCCGAGAAACAAAGACCTTGTGCCGGAAGAATACAGGGACAGAAACAGGAAACTTGCAAACGCTTTCGGAATAAGAGGTTTTCCGACTTATGTAATTCTTGACGCGCAGGGAAACGAATTGGGAAGATTGGGCGCATCAAGAAATCCCAATGTGAGGTTGTTTTTAAGAGATTTGTTTAAACTGATTGGAAAATAATGTCCGAATTTGTAAAACTCAAAGGCGACGCGTCTTCAAGAGAGTATTACAGAGGAAAAAACTTTGTTAAGGCAGTTTATCCCCCGTCTTTAAGGGATTCTTTTTACAACTATTTGAAATGGTATAAAATTTACAGAAAACACGGCATTCCCGTGCCCGAAATTTACGATGTGGATACGGTAAACCTTGAAATAATAATGGAAGACTGCGGGGATATTACAGGGGTTGATTACTTTAATTCCCTAAAATTAAATCTCAGCAAAAGGAAGTTTGCGGAAGAGATTTATTCGTTTATCGGAATTATACAGTCAATTCCTGATAAAGAAGAGGTTGAGACGGATACGCTTAATTGGGAAAAAGAGTTGATTTTTTTTAAAAACCATTGCTGTGGGACGATTTTTTCGGAAGATTTCTCTGAATTTCTGGATAATTTGATTTCTTTTGTAAACGAAAACATTGCTTCCATTCCTTTGAAACTTGCCCACAGGGATTATCATTTTAGAAACGTAATGGTAAAAAACAAAAAGATTTACATAATTGATTTTCAGGACACTCTTTTTGCGCCGGATTTTTACGATTCCGCATCTTTAATGTTTGACGCATACCTTGATTTGAGAAATTTGAGAAAGATTGAGGCAAAAATTGACGAGTTTGATTACAGAGTTGTCGCCTTGCAGAGAAACTTGAAGGCTTTGGGGACGTTTTGCTTTTTCGGTTTTAAGAAAAACAAGGATTGGTTTAAGGATTCAATTCCAAACGGATTGAATTATGTTTTGTCGCATTTAAAGATTTTAAATTCCGGTTTTGTAAAAGATTGGGAAAAATTGAGGGAATTTGCCTTTAAAAGTATTTGAAAGTTTTTCTGTGAATAGGGGAAAGCCCGAATTTTTTAATCAATTCCTTGTGTTCTTTTGTCGGGTATCCTTTGTGTTTTTTGAAGTTGTATTGCGGATATTTTTTGTCCATTTCAAGCATAAGCAAATCCCTTGAAACCTTTGCCATTATTGACGCGGCGGCGATTGTTTTGCACTTTAAGTCTCCCTTTACAACCGTTATCTGGGGGTAAGGCAAACTTGTTTTTCTGTTTCCGTCTATAAGGATTATCGCATTTTCAACAATTTTTCCCGGAAGGGAAAGCACCGCTTTTTCCATTGTTTTAAGCGTTGCGTTTAGAATGTTGAGTTTGTCTATCTCTTCGTTTGAGGCCGACTTTATCTCATACCTGAATTTGTGTTTAAAGCCAATAAAAAGTTTTTCCCTCTTTTTGTCGTTTAGTTTTTTTGAGTCTGTCAATTCTTTGAAAGACAAAAGGCTTTTGTAGTCGTTTAAATTGCAGGCAAAAGCGCAAACAAAAACGGGGCCTGCCAGAGGGCCCCGTCCCGCTTCGTCAACTCCAATTAAATACTTGTATTTTTCCAAAAGTTTTAATTCATTGCATTCCATTTTAAAATCTGAATTTTGCTCCCACAGTGGCGAGAATTCCGTCAAAAGTTTTCGTATCGTATCCGAAATACTCCTGAGGCACGTCTTCGTCCACTCCAATGTACCTGACGTCAAATGTTATTGTTGAGTATTCCCCGAGCATAATGTCTATTCCAGCACCTAAATGTCCGCCGAATTTGTGTGATGTGAAATCGGTGTATTTGTATCCGTTAATCCAGTAATCGTATCCCGAAATGTAGTATCCTCCGCCTCCCACAAGGTATGGCTGGACGTTGGTGTTTGATGTGAGATAGAGCAAAAGGCTTGCCTGAAAGGCGTAGGTTGTCCTGTCAACTGCCGAAAATTCGCTTGAATGGTAATCAAGGGAAAATTCAATTGCAACTGGATTGGAAACCCTGAATCCCAAAGTGAATCCCAAATTTGCGCTTCCTCCGTCTTCTATGCCGTCAATTTCCATGTATCCGACTCTAACGCCAAAGTACCCGTAGGACTCTTCCCTTTCGATTTCTGCCGAATAAACAGAAGGGATAAAAAGTATTACCAATAAAATTCCGAATAATAGTTTTTTCATAAATCCCCCTATTTTGTTTTCTCAATTATAACATACGGCGCCGGGAAATTTTTTGTTATGAGTTAAATCACATTTCTAAACAAACGGGTTTTCTATTTTGTATTCGTCAACCAATTCGGTGTAATCGTCAAACCAAAAAGCGTTGGAATTTCTCTTAAAAATCATTGTTTTTCCGATATTTTCCGGATTTGCCGCCTGATGGTATTTGAAAATTATGTGTTTTTCCGTCATTGCGGCAATTTCTATTTTCCCCGTTGCGTGAGACATAACGTATTTAAGCCTTTTTGAAAGTCCCGAGCAGTTCATTTTTGCCTGTTCAAATATTTTGTATCCATCTTCAACAGGCACTGCAAAGGGTTTGTTTCCGACCGTGGGTCTGCACTGGAAGAGATAGTAAGGGGAAAGTCCCGCATTTACGGATTTGTTCCAAAGTGTTGACAATGTTTCAGGATTGTCGTTTATTCCCTTTAAAAGAGGCATCTGGGTTAGCATTACGCATCCAGACTTAATTAGTTTGTTTACTGCCTTTCTTGAATGATTGTTTATTTCCCTCGGATGGTCAAACTGCGCCACTATGTGTATTCTTTTCCCTCTTTTGTTTATTGTATCCAGAATGTCAAGAAGTTCTTCGTCTTTGGTTATTCTGAATGGATAAAATGCGGGCGCTTTTGTGCCTATTCTGATGTTGAGTAAATGCTCAATTTCCGCAAGTTCAAAAAGTATGTGCTTCAATTTCCCGGTTGAAAGGGTTAAGGGGTCTCCCCCGGTAAGCAGGACATTCTGGATTTCTTTATGGGATTTTATGTATTCAATTGCAGGTTTAATGTCAAAGAGAATTTCATTGCTGTCGTCCATAAACAGCCTTTTTCTGAAACAAAACCTGCAATAGCCGAAGCATGTTGGGCCTATTAAAAACAGTGCGGTTTCCCTGTATTTGTGCTGTAAGCCCGGTGCAACGGTGTATGATTTTTCATAGGACGGGTCTTTTGCGCCCCATTTTTCAAGTTCTTTGACAGTAGGGATTATAAGTTTTTTTATAGGGTCGTTTTCATCTTCCCAATTTATTAGCGAAAGATAGTAATCAGTTGCTCTGAAACCAAAGGCTTCACTGACTTTTTCAAGGTTTTCCCTTTCTTTTTCAGTAAGTTTGCCTAATTTGGAAAGGGAAGTTATATATTTTGTTTTCTTTGAGATACGTGTGTCCATTAAATTCCTCCTTTCCGAAAGACAAAACAAATTTAATTTTTTGAAAACAACAACAAGATTTTTATAGTTTATAAATCCGTTAAGGACTAACTGCCATCTTTTAAAAAAATTATACCATAGTTTTAATTTGGTTTAAAGTGTGAGCAGGATATTTGTTTAATGTTTGGGTTTTGTTTCTTTATAAACGCATTTAACAAGGCCGAAAAATATTTTATCTCCGTCTTTTAACTTGTATTTTTTTCCGCTTTTTATTCTTTCCCCGTTTAAAAACGTACCGTTTATTACGCCTATTTGTTCTTCTATAAACGTTTCTCTTCCCTCTCTCGTAATTATTGCGTGTTTTCTTGAAACTGTTTTTTGCGGGTCAAAGGGACTTATGTCAATGTCCGGGTATATTCCTATTACCGGGTCGTATCTGCCAACGATTATGCTGTTTGAAGTAAGGGGAATTTTCTGGTTAAATTCAGGAAGTTCAAGGTATGCGAAATGCTCTCCCTTTTTGTTTACAGGAAGTTGTTTTTGTTTCAAGAGGGTAGCAATCATTCTGTTTGCGTCTTTAAGTTTTTCGGAAAATTTTCTAATCATTCGTATTGCGATTTCGGCGTTGTTTTTTAAAATTTTTATAAAAACGGGTTTGGAAATAACGATAACTTTTACCGGTTCAAGGGCTATTGCGTTTTCCGTTCTTACATGTTCTCCCAAAACGGCCATTTCTCCGAAAAAGTCGCCTTTGCCGTATTCTCCCAAAACAAGTTCTTCTCCGTTTTCGGCCGTTTTGAAGAGTTTTACTTTACCCTGATGAATAATAAACATTGTGCTGGCATTGTCGCCTTCTTTGTAAATGTATTCGTCTTTTTCAAAATTTACAATTAGGTTTTGAAAATCCAGTTTAGTCATAACTCTCCGCTAAAAACAGGGGGGGAAATCCCCCCGCATTGTTTATTTGTTTTCCAACTCCTGCGCTTCAACAACCGTTAAAGCCGCCATATTCAGAATTTCTTTCAATTCCGCATGTTTCTGCAAAATATTTACCGATTTTCTTAATCCTACTAAAACCGGTCCTACTACGGTTGCGTTTCCAAGCCTTTGTAATAGTTTATACGCAATGTTGCCCGATTGCAAGTCCGGAAAGATTAAAACGTTTGCTCCGCCCTGCAATTCGCTGAAAGGATAGTTGCTTTCAATGATTTCCGGGACAACCGCGGTATCCGCCTGCATTTCTCCGTCAATGAGAATATGTGGTGCTCTTTCTTTTACCAATTCAACCGCTTTTCTTACCTTTTCTGTAAGGTGGTGCTTTACGCTTCCGAAGTTTGAAAATGAAAGCATTGCAACTTTTGGTTCAACGTTGAAGTTTTTGGCGTATTCGGCAGTCAGTATTGCAGTTTCGGCAAGGTCTTCGGCAGTCGGCTCTATATTCATTGTCGTGTCTGCAAAGAAAAGAAGTTTGTTTTTAATAATTACAACGTACAGCCCGGCAACTTTGCGAATTTCTTTCTGTCTTTCAATAATTTCAAGGGCAGGTTTTACAATAATGGGGTAGTTGTGGGTAAGTCCGCCTAAAAGTCCGTCAGCCCTTCCCATTTTTACCATCATTGCACCGAAGTAATGTGTGTCAAGCATTCTTTTTTGTGCGTCTGAGGGAGTAACTCCCTTTCTCTTTCTCAAATCATAGTATTTTGCGACATATTCCGGGAATTCATCGTCTGTAAGAGGGCATACGATTTCCACATCGTTTTCGTCAAAGTTGAGTTTTGTGAGTTTTTCTTTAAGTGTTTCTGGATTGTGTGTGAGAAGCACGGGCTTCAATATTCCCTCTTTCTTCAATTCTTTGCACGCGGTAAGAATAATATCGTTATCTCCTTCCGGGAATACAATTTTCTTGGGGTTTGTTTTGGCTTTGTCAAAGATTACCCTTAAAAATTCCTTTGACTTGTCAAGAAGTTTTTCAAGTCTCTTTCTGTATTCGTCAAAGTCTTTTATCGGTTTTCTTGCCACTCCCGAATCCATGGCCGCTTTTGCAACTGCTGGGGAAACCCAGAATAAAACCCTCGGGTCAAATGGTTTGGGAATTATGTAATCCCTTCCGAATGTAAATTTTTGTCCTCCGTATGCCTTGGATACGTAGTCGGGCACTTCTTCTTTTGCAAGTGCGGCAAGGGCTTTTACTGCCGCTATTTTCATTTCTTCGTTAATCTGCCTTGCCCTTACGTCCAATGCTCCCCTGAAAATAAAGGGGAATCCCAAAACGTTGTTAACCTGATTGGGGTAGTCGCTTCTGCCTGTTGCCATAATTGCATCGTCCCTTACTTCCGCAACCTCTTCCGGCGTAATTTCCGGGTCGGGGTTTGCCATTGCGAAAATAATGGGGTTAGGCGCCATTTTCTTTACCATTTCTTTTGTAAGCATTCCCTTTACCGAAACGCCTATAAATGCGTCCGCTCCTTCAATCGCTTCGTCCAGAGTCCTTAACGGGGTGTCAACGGCAAATCTTTCTTTGTATTTGTTCATTCTCTCCGTTCTGCCTTTGTAAATAACGCCTTTTGAGTCAACCATTAAGATGTTTTCCCTCTTAACTCCCATTGTGATAAACAACTCGGCGCATGCAATCCCCGCCGCTCCCGCACCGCAGAATACGCATTTTACTTCGTCAATTTTTCTGTTTGTGAGTTCAAGCGCGTTTAAAAATGCTGCGGCTGAAATAATTGCAGTGCCGTGCTGGTCGTCGTGAAAAACGGGAATATCAAGTTCTTCTTTTAAAGTTTCTTCAATGTAAAAGCAGTCGGGAGCCTTAATGTCTTCAAGGTTGATTCCGCCGAATGTGGGGGAAATCAGTTTGCACACCTTTATGACATCATCGGGGTCTTGTGAATCAACTTCTATGTCGTAAACATCAACGTCTGCAAACCTTTTGAACAATACTCCCTTGCCTTCCATAACCGGTTTTCCGGCAAGCGCTCCGATGTTTCCAAGTCCCAAAACGGCAGTACCGTTTGAAACAACGGCAACAAGGTTTCCTTTGTTTGTGTAATCGTAAACTTTGGACGCGTCCTTATGAATTTCTCTGCAAGGCTCGGCTACACCGGGAGTGTAGGCCAAAGATAAATCCTTAGACGTTTCACAGGGTTTACAAGGCACAACTTCCAATTTCCCAGTACGCTCTCTTGAATGGTAATGTAATGCCTCTTCTCTCCAATCCATTTTTTTAACTCCTTAATTAAAAAGATTACTTCCATATTTTACTATACATTTTTTTTAATTTTTCAAATTTTTCTTGCATTATTTAACTATGAGTAATAGTTGAAAGTTATGGTAAAATAATTTGAACCTTTTAAGGGAGATTTTTATGTGTGGAATTATCTGTTATATCGGCGAACAAAATTCAATTCCCATTCTGCTTGAAGGATTAAAAAGGCTTGAATACAGAGGCTATGACTCTGCCGGCCTTGCTTCAATAAATCCTGAAAACGGGGAAGTTTTGTTTGTTAAGTCTGTCGGAAAGGTTGGGGAACTTGAAAAAAAGGTTAAGTCAACCGATTTTAGCGGAAATTACGGCATTGCTCACACAAGGTGGGCAACTCACGGAAAGCCTACGGAAGCAAATGCGCATCCCCATTCCGATTGTACCGGAAAATTATTTTTAATTCATAACGGAATTATTGAAAACTACGAAATATTAAAAAAAGAGTTAATTAAAAAGGGCCATAAATTCGTTTCGGATACCGATACCGAAGTACTTGCACATTTGATTGAGGATAATCTGAAAGACAATTTTGAGGATGCTGTCAGGAAATCTCTTGCCATGGTTGAAGGTACGTTCGGCATTGCGGCAATACACAAGGATTTTCCGAGAAAAATAGTCGTTGCGAGAAGGGGAAGCCCCATTATAATCGGAATCGGTGAAAACGAGTACATAGCCGCTTCCGACGTAAACGCTTTTATAAGATACACAAACAGAGTTATTTATCTTAATGACGACGAGATGGCTTTGTTAAACGATAACGAATTGGTTATTACAGATTTGAATTTAAAACAGATTGAGAAAAAACCGGAAACAATAGACTGGCAGTATGAGGCTGACGAAAAGGAAGGTTTTAAACACTTTATGCTTAAAGAGATTTACGAACAGCCTCGCACGGTTGAAAACGCAGTAAGGGGAAGGCTTATTGAGGGAGAGGGAATATCCAAGTTAGGCGGGCTTGAACCTGTGCTTGATAGAATTTTAAACCTTAAAAAACTAACTTTTGTTTCCTGCGGCACCTCTTTTTATGCAGGGCTTTACGGCAAATATGTTTTTGAAAGGCTTACAGACCTTGACGTTCATGTGGACTATGCTTCCGAATTCAGGTACAGAAATTTAAAATTAACGGAAGAGGACGGAGTTGTTGCTATTTCTCAATCGGGAGAAACAGCGGATACTCTTGCTGCGTTGAGAGAGGCTAAAAGAAAGGGTTCCCTTGTGTTGGGGCTTGTGAATGTTGTAGGTTCAACAATTGCGAAGGAAACCCATGCCGGAGTTTACTGCCATGCCGGGCCGGAAATAGGTGTTGCTTCAACAAAGATTTTTGTTTCGCAATGCGTGATTTTAAATTTGATTGCTCTTTTAATCGGAAGAAGAAGAGGGCTTTCGGTTTTTGACGGAATGCAGTTGGTTAAAGAAATTAAAAAACTTTCCGGAAATATTGAAAAAATTCTTGAAAAAGCGGATTTGATAAGGGAAATAGCAAAAAAATATTTGCCTTATCAAAATTTTCTTTATATCGGAAGACATCTCAATTTTCCCATTGCTATGGAAGGTGCTTTGAAGTTAAAAGAGATTTCCTATGTCCATGCGGAAGGCTATCCTGCCGGTGAGATGAAACACGGCCCTATTTCTTTGATAGACGAATATTTTCCCACCGTCGCAATAGCGACAAACGGTTTTACTTACGAAAAAATGATAAGCAATATTCAGGAAATCAAGGCGAGAAACGGTAAGGTTATAGCGGTTGCAACAGAGGGAAACGATGAAATAAAGAATGTTGTGGACGATGTTATCTACGTACCTGAGACGATAGATATTCTACAACCGATTGTCAATGTTATTCCGCTTCAACTTTTTGCATACTATTTTGCTGATTTTAAAGGGTGCGATATAGACAAACCGAGAAATTTGGCAAAAAGTGTGACGGTTGAGTAAGATTTAATCTTTGCTGAAAAGATTTTTAAATTTGCTGAAAATTGAGCCTTTGTTTTCAACTTCTCCGAGAAATTCTTTTGCGTCCGGATTGTCCGGGTCGAGGGACAATAACTTTTTGTAATAAGTGTAAGCCTCTTTGTAGAGCCCGACTTTTTTGTATGCTCCTGCGAGGTTTTGCAAAATATCGGTATCTTTCCTGTCCATTTTATGCGCTTTTTCAAGATAATGGATTGCCTGTTTAAGTTTTGTCGGTGTTCTGTAATAGATGTTTCCGAGGCTTTTGAAAAAGTAAATATCGTCCTTGTACTGCTTACATGCGCTTTCAAGCAGTTGGACAGCGTCGTAGTAAAATCCGGCTTTAACAAAATTTTCTATCTGTTTTTTTAATTCTTCTTTCGGGTCTGTTTGTTTAACTTGTTTGGTAGCCTCTTCCTTTTTCTTTTCTTCTTGTTTTTTCGGTTTTTCTTCTGGCGGTTTTATATGCATTCTTTTGTTGTATTCCGCTCTTTCATAGTCGCTTCTTAAAGTGCGGTATGCTTTTGTAATGGTTGCAATTATTGATTGAAGTTGGTGGCGTATTTCTTTGAGATTTGAATGGGAATCCGGGTGGTATTTTTTTACAAGTTTATGGAAATTGTCTTTTAATTCGTCTTTTTCAAAATAGTAATCAACGGACAAAAGTTCATAGTAATTAATTGTGGGAAGGTTTATGTAGAGTTTTTGCACTTCTTTAATAAAATCTTCGTTTTTTTCAGAATACTCAGATTCTTTTGTTTGTTTTTGTTCTTTTTTTATTTCTTTTTGTGCTGTTTTCTCTGTTGTTTGAGGCTTGTTTTTGTAGTTTTCTTCATCGTTGTTTCCAAAATCAAGCAATCCTAAAAAATTTAGTGCAAAAATTGTTTTGTAAAAGGTTTTTTCATCGGTAAAAGCGATTTTTTTAATTTCTTCAAGTGTTAGTTTTCCGTCAACACGGGATAAAATAAATCCTTCAAGCGGATTAAGGTTAAGGTTTTTGTAGTCAAAAATAATTTTTTCCGAAAGTTTCGGTTTGTCGTTTTTATGTTCATTGAAAAAGTCTTCAAAGTCTTTATGGTCTATTTTTCTGAATGTTTCAAGCACAAGGTTGCCTGTTTTTACTTCAATGAAAAGGTTTTTGTCAATTCTTATGTCTTTTTCAACAAAATTTATGTCTTTCATCTCTTCAAGGAAACACGCTTCAATAATCATTAAAAAAAGATTTTTGAGTGACTGCTGTAATTCTTGCACGGTGATTTTCCCTGTATTTACAAGGTATTCACCAAGGACATGTCCGGATTCTTTGCTCTTTTTCAGTGCTTCTTCCAATTCGTTTTCCGAAAGAAGATTTTGTTTTACAAGAATATGTCCAAGCCTTTCTTCCGGATGTTCCGATTTGAGATATGATATTTCTCCGTCGGATACATAGATGTACCTGTTCCATTTAGGGAAAATAAGAGTGAGAGTTCCCGAAATTTTGTTTTCATGTATTTTTTTTAAAATTTCGGAAAATTTTTTTACACTCATTTATTCTCCTTTCATGTTAATAGATATTTTACTGTATTTGATAAAAAAATCAAATAGAAAAATTTTCTCAATTTGAAAGAATGATTAATGCTTTTTATTGTTTTATTTCGCCAGATTTTATAAAATTTAAAAATAGAAAAATATTTGCGAGGTGAATATGAATAACAGGGGAGAGTGGAGTTCGAAATTGGGATTTATTCTTGCCGCATCCGGTTCCGCTATCGGGCTTGGCAATATTTGGAGATTTCCGTATATAACCGGCTCAAACGGAGGTGGGGCTTTTGTCCTTATCTATCTTTTATGTGTTTTCATTGTTGCTTTCCCTGTTATGATTGTTGAGTTGACAATAGGAAGAAAGGCAAAGAGAAATCCTGTCGGGGCATTTAAAGCGATAGCGCCAAACAGCAAATGGTGGATTATAGGCGCTATGGGGGTTATGGCAGGCTTCGGTATTCTTTCCTATTATTCCGTTGTTGCAGGCTGGACTATCGCATACATTGTAAAAGGGGTAACCGGCGGATTAACCGCATCTCACCTTGACCCGGCTGCAATTTTCAACAGTTTTGCTTCAAACGGCTTTCTTCAAATATTTTACCTTTTTCTCTTTTCCGCTTTAACCGTTTTTGTTGTTATAGGAGGTGTGAAAAACGGAATAGAAAAGGCGGCAAAAATACTTCTTCCCCTTCTTTTTGTTTTAATGCTTCTTTTAATCGGCTATGTTTTGACGCTTCCCGGGGCAATGGACGGTTTGAAGTTTTACCTTGTGCCGGATTTTTCCAAGGTAAATTCCCATACGATTTTAATGGCTATGGGGCAGGCTTTCTTTTCCCTTTCCCTTGGAATGGGCGCAATGATTACTTATGGAAGTTATCTTCCCGACGACGACGATTTGTTTTCTTCCGCTTTATATGTCACTTTTTTTGATACTTTAATCGCAATTTTAGCGGGGTTTATAATTTTTCCCGCATTGGGAGGCGCTCCCACAAAAGCGGGCCCGTCCCTTGTTTTTGTTGTTCTTGTTGATGTTTTCAGAAAAATACCTTTCGGCGGAGTTATTGCCGTTGTGTTTTTTGTTTTAATGGCTATTGCCGCTTTAACTTCAACCGTTTCCCTTCTTGAAGTTGTAACTTCTTACCTTATAGACGAAAAAGGCATAAGCAGAAAGAAGGCTGCAATAGGCGCAGGCATTGTTATTGCCCTTTTGGGAATCCCGTCCGCGCTTTCCCTCGGTGCTAATAAGTTTTTTACAAAAATCGGGTTTCTTGACAAAATGGATTTTGTTTTCGGAAACATTTTCCTTACTTTCGGCGGTTTGATGATGTGTCTGTTTGTTGCGTACAAGTGGGGATTGGAATGCTTTTTTGAGCATCTTTCCGAAGGGTGCGACCATGTGGGCAAGCCTCACTTTAACAGGTGGTTGCAGATAGCGATTTATTTTATCTGTCCGCTTGCTATTGCCATTTTATTGTTGTATATTCTGTTGACCGGAGAAACTTTGGGATAGGAAGTGATTATGCTTGGAAAAGAGTTTACGTGTCCAGTATGCAAGGAAAAAATTCTGCCGTATGAAATAGCCTTGTTTTTCGGCGGGAAAGACAACCTTGTAAAAATCTTTATTGACGACGATTATCTTTTGGTTCATAAGTACTGCGTTGAAGAATACGGTTCGTTAAACGAACTTGTTAAAGAGATTACCGGGGGGAAAACCGACTTATCCTACTTAGAAGAATAAAATGAAATCAAAAAACTTTACTCTATCCATTAAAAGCCTTTCCTTGATTTTTATTCTTTTGTTCTTAATAGCGATAGAAGTGCAGTATTATGTGCTTCAACAGTCAAAACTTAGGCTTGCAAAGTCTCTTGCCGTTTTTTACAATCAGGTTCAAAACGAAAATATGAAAGATTTTGGCGGAAGCATAGATTTGGATTTTAAAGACGAAATGACGGGATTTTTGATTAAAATTCCGCTTAAAAACGGAGGGAAACAATGAAAACAATAGTCAATTCTTCTCGCATGAGGGACGCGGACGCATATACAATTGAAATGCTGAATTCAAACGGAATAATTTTAATGGAGCATGCGGGAAGCGCATGCGTCAGGGAATTGAAAAAAGATTTCGGCGAATGTTTGCGTGAAAAAAGAGTGCTTTGCGTTGCCGGAAAGGGAAACAACGGAGGAGATGCTGTTGTTGTGGCAAGGCAGTTGGTTTCCATGGGGGTTAAAGTAAAACTCGTTCTTCTTGCAAAACCGGAAGATTACAGTGGCGATGCCGCTTTTCAGATTGCTATTGTAAAAAATTATCCCGTTGAAATGGAAGTGATAGATAAGGAAAGGAAAGACGGAGTTGATGTTTTCAAAAATTTTCTTAAAGAAACAGACATTGTTGTTGACGGAATTTTCGGCACGGGATTGTCAAAGCCTGTAAAGGGTTTTTACGGGGAAATTATCAATTCAATCAACAATGATTTTAAAGGATTTGTTTTAAGCGTTGACATTCCTTCCGGGCTTTTTGCCGACAAATCCCATACAGAAAGCCTTCACGTTGTGGCTGACAAGACAGTTACTTTCGGCAAATTAAAGCCGTGCCATATCCTTTTTCCCGCATGTAAATCGTGCGGAAAAGTAATTGAGGATTGGATAACAATTCCGGATTTTGTTTTTGAAAAAATAGGGGATTACTTTAAGTTTGTTGAAAAAGAGGATATTCCTTTTCTGAAAAAAAATTTTCCCGAAAATTCGCATAAAGGCACTTTCGGGCATGTCGGAATTTTTGCGGGAGAAAAAGGAAAATTGGGCGCTTCAATTCTTGCATCATACGCTTCTTTAAAAAGCGGCTGCGGGCTTTCCACCGTTTTTCTTGAAAAAGACGATTACTCGTATGTTTCATCTTTTTATCCCGAAATAATGTTTTACCTTGCCGAAAACGTAAACAAAAATTCCGTGTCGGATTTTTTAAAAGGCAAAAATTCGGTTTTAATAGGGCAGGGGCTTGGGGTTTCGGAAAAAAGCAAAGACTTTGCAAAAAAGGTTGTTGAAACTTGCGAAGTCCCCGCTGTCCTTGACGCGGATATTTTCAGAAACTTTAAAATAGACGAGTTGTCTTCCCTTTTGAAGGGGAAAAAGGCTGTTTTAACGCCACATCCCGGGGAAATGTCTTTTTTAACAGGCTATTCAAAGGAAAAAATTGCGGAAAACAGAATTGAAATTGCAAAGGAAGTTTCCGAAAAGACAGGCGCCGTTGTTGTTTTGAAAGGCTATCAGACCGTAATTGCTTACAAAGAAGATGTTTTCGTAAACGGCACAGGCTCAAACGCTTTGGGCACGGCTGGAAGCGGAGACGTGTTGGGCGGAGTGATTGCCTCTTTGCTTTCTCAGGGCTATTCTCTGATTGACGCGGCTGTTTTGGCAGTCTGCGCCCACGGTTTGGCAGGCGATATTGCGGAATGCGAAAAGGGAAGGGAAGGCGTTGTGGCAGGCGATATTATTGAGAATATTTCTAAGGCTTTGAATTATGAGTAAATCGGTTTTTCACTCTAACAATGTTGCACAAACCTATGAAATTGCAAAGGAAAAGATTGCCCCATTGCTGAAAAAAGGCGATATTCTTATCCTTGACGGAGAGTTGGGCGCGGGCAAGACAACTTTTACGAGGGGATTTGTTGAGCATTTCGGCGTAAATCCCTCTCACGTTTCAAGTCCCACATTTACCCTTGTCAATGTTTACAACGGAAATGATTTTCCGATTTACCACGTTGATTTTTACAGAATACTTGAAGGAAACGATGTTTTTTTTGACGAATTGATGGAAATTCAGGGAAAAGGAATTACCTTAATAGAGTGGGGAAAAAAGTTTTTGAAAGAGTTGAAAGAGTATGCGGAAGGTGATATTTTTGTGCTTGAATTTAAAATTTTAGGGGAAAACGAAAGGGAGATGGTTTTTGAAAAATATTCTGATAATTGAAGATACCGAGTCGGTTAGAAACTTTTTAAGAGAAAAAATTTCGTCCCTTGTTTGTGATAAATGCAGAATTTTTGAGGCGGAAAACGGGCTTGAAGGGGTAAAACTCGCCGAAAAGGTTAAGCCCGACATTATTTTTATTGACGTTGTAATGCCCAAACTCAACGGCTATGTTGTGGCTATCAGGCTTAAAAATATGGAAAGTTTGAAAAATTCGGTTTTAATTGCAATGACGTCGGAAACTGATACGGACGTTGAGAAGAAAATGCTTGCATTTTGCCATGATTTTCTTCCGAAGCCTATTGATGAAGCCAAGTTGAAAAAGATAGTGGCTAAGTATTTAAAGCAAAAAGGCGTAAGAAAGAAAACCTCTGTTGACGCCGAGTCTTTTGACGCAATTGCAAATGAAATTGTTTTGTCCCTGCAAGAAAAGGTAGAGGAATTGACGGTTGTAAACAGAGAGTTGCAGGAAAAAAACAAAACAATTGAAAGTTTATACAGGGAAGCGGACAGGGCGAAACTCAAACTTGAAGCCTTGATAAATTTCAGGCAGGATTTTCTTGATTTTATCTTTCACGAAATTAAAGGGCCTCTTTCCGCAATTTTGGGAAATTCGGAGTTGTTGCAGTTAAAATTTTTCAGCGAATTGGGGGAAGAAGGAAATCTGATGGTTGAAAAAATCATCAACGCAAGTCTTAGAATAAAAAAACTAATGGACCAAATAGCCCGTTTCAATACCTTTGATTTTGAAATTAAGGGAAGAGGGTATGTAAAGATAGCGAAGGCTGTTGACGAAGTAATTTTGCGATACGGAAAATTTATTAAAGAGAAAAATTTAAGTGTAAAATTGGACTGCGACAACAATTGCAGAATAAAAATAAACAGAGGGTTTCTCATAGAGATAATTGACCCTTTGATTAGAAACGCAATTGTTTTCAACAAAAACGGCGGGGCAATTGAGGTTTTGTGCAGGAAAGAAAACGATGAAAACGTAATTGAGATTTCCGATACGGGCATAGGAATGAATGAAAAACAGATTAAGCAGGCTTTTATTCCGTTTGTTCAATTTATTGATGTTGAGCACTATAAAACACACAAACTGAAAGGGCTTGGTTTGGGGCTTGCAATGTGCAAAAAAATGGTTGAGATGGCAAGGGGAAGGATTTTTATAGAAAGCGAAATAGGGAAAGGCACAAAGGTTAAAATTATTCTGCCGGAGAGAATATGAAGGAAGAAATTTTAAAAGCGATAGAGATTTATTTAAGCGAGGCGTATTCAAATT
>Ga0256835_1001226_pt1 | contig 15806 bp, 10 predicted proteins | sample PIR30metaG_FD_185972 | JGI IMG/M metagenome (GOLD analysis project Ga0256835, IMG submission 185972) | Hydrothermal vent microbial communities from East Pacific Rise, Pacific Ocean - PIR-30 | ecosystem: Environmental > Aquatic > Marine > Hydrothermal vents | place: Pacific Ocean: East Pacific...
CGTCAGTCCGGGAACCGCGCCGTACAGCTGCGCGGCGACGCCGGCGGCGTACGGTGAGGCCGCCGAGGTGCCACCGAAGCAGGTCTCGTACCCCCCGCCGGTTCTGGTCGTCCGCGCGCAATGGGAAGGAGCCCAAACGTCGAGGATCGAGCCGGAGTTCGAGTAGCACGTGACCATCCCGGCGGCTGTGGAGCTGTCGGTGCAGGTGTCCGTCGGCTCGCAGGTAACACCCTCCGGGAAGCGAGCATAGCCGATGTTCGCGTCGTACACGGCCCCCACGGAGATGGCGCTGTCAACGCAGGCGGGCCAGCCGATTCCACTCTTGCACCCCTCGTTGCCGGCGGCTGCGAACACGGCGATTCCTGCGGCGACGAGCTGGTCGATTGCTGTGGCAAGGCTCGGGATGTCGTTGTCGCACGGACCGGTCCACGGCTGGTCGCCGCTGTACCCGCCCAGTCCGCCGAGCGACATGTTGACCACGTGGACGCCGCCGAACTGATTCCGGTTGTCCAGCACGTCGTTGAGAGCGGAGACGAGACCGGTGAGCGAGCCGGAGCCGCTGTCGTCGAGCACTTTGAGCGCCCACAGGTGGGCGGCGGGGGCCATCCCGCCGCCGGTCCCAGCGATGATCCCGGCCACGGCGGTGCCGTGTCCGGGCACGTCGCTCGTGCCGTCACCAGGGGAGTCGGTGTAGTTCCCCTTCGCCGTGACCTGGCCCGACAGCTCCGGGTGGGTGATGTCGATCCCTGTGTCGAGAACGGCCACGCCGATTCCGGCGCCGGCGGCGCCGTACTGCACCCGAAGCTGGTCCGCGTGCATCAGCGCGGCGCCCTCGGCCCTGGAGGCGTGCATCGGCAGGTCGGCGTCGATCGCCCGCACGGCGGGGTCCGCCGCCACGGCTTCGAGAGCGGATGCCGGCACCTCGGCGATGACGATGGGCAGCTCGGTCAGGCCCCGCCTCGCGACGAGTCCCAGCGGCGCGGTCCTGGCGACGAACTCCTGTTCGAGCCTCGCCAGGGTGGCGCGCCGTGCCGCCGCGCCGATCGCTTTCCCGCCGCCGGAGAGCTCGAGCGGCTCGTGGAGGAGCACGAGCACCCGGACGGTTCCGGTCTTGCTGGCGAAGCCCGGCCGGCGGAGCGCCGGCGAGATCTTCTCTGGAGCGGGCCGCGGGTCAGGGGGGAGGGTCACGGTCACGGTCCCGTCGAGCGGAAGGGTGAGGGCATCGACCCGATGCAGCTCTGGGACGGCAGCAGAAACGGACACTGCCGCCAGCAGGACGCCAGCGGCTACGATGAGGATGGCATGGGGATTCATACACTGCTTGCGTCTCATCGGGAACTCCTCCTAGCCTCATTCGTGGGAGAACGAGGTAGTTTTCGGCAGAATATCACGACGGCGGTGGGAATCCCGTGCGCCTCAGTCCACGATCGACGTCTCGAACGTTGGGGAGATCACGGTTTCGCCGTCGGGAGTGTGGACCGTCACGCGCCACAGGATCGTCCCGCAGGCCGGCGGGAGTGTCGCCTCGGGGACGAGGAACTCCGGCCTCGTGAGACGGTGTGCCTCGCAGAGGATATCGAGATCATCGTTGGTGACGATGATGTCGAACCGGCTGCCTTCCGGTGCCCCGGTCCAGCGCAGTCGGCACGCGCTCCGCGGGAGGCGCAGGCTGGCCGGGTCGGCCTGGACGACGGTCCCCCCGGCCTGTTCCCGGTAGACCACTGGCTCGGGGGCGGGGTTCCTGAGCAGGAGGCTGCCTCCAAGGCCGACCGCGAGGAGGACCATCGCCGCCGCGGCCAGCACCCGCGGGTTCCGCCAGGCGGGGCGCCGGCGCGGGGCCAGCGGGACGGCGCGACCCGCCTCTTCGGCCGTGCCGTCCGCCATCTTCCTGGCGAGCGCCCACGCCGTGGCGCAGTCCGGACAGTCCGCGATGTGGAGCATCAGCGCCTCCTCGGTGGTCCGATCCAGCCTCCCGCGGGCCGACTCCCAGAGGGTTCCGGGGTCGGGGCAGTCTCCGCTCTCGCCGGACGGGTGCCCGGTGAACGCACCCCGCAGACGTTCGACCCCTCCGTTCCCGTCCGTCGTCATGGCGCCAGTCCCTTCGTCGAGAGACAGTCTCTCAGGTTCTTCATCCCGCGGTACACCCGGTTGTCCGCGCTCTTGAGAGGGCAGCCGAGCCGGCGGGCGATCTCGGGAACGGTGCACCCGAGCAGGTGCAGGACCACGGCGACGCGCCGCGTGGGAACGATGCTCTCCAGACAGCGGCGGATCTCCCGTCCGAGGGAGCGTCCCACGGCGCTGCGCTCGGGGTCCGGCGTATTCTGGGGCAACTCCACCATCTCGTCCTCCGTGCCGGTCCGTTCCTTCCGCCGGCTGCGGCGCCGGATCTCGTCCACGGCCACCCCGTGCGCCATTTTCAGGAGGTACATCGTCGAGAAGCCGTCCGTTCCCTCACCACGGCCGAGCCGCCGTGAGAGCTGGAGCAGGACCTCCTGGGCGATGTCGTCGGCCTGGCCGGCCAGGTACGGCGGGCATGTCGAGCGGACCGCGGCGCGGACCCGGCGCACCAGCAACTCGGCCTCCGCCTCGCCGAGCACCGGGGGCGCTCCGTCCTCGCCCGGAACCGTCTGGGAAGACACGGCGCCATTCTACCCCGGAACGCGGTGGTCCAGGGGGGACGGGGCGGTGCTACACTCCCGGCCGGAGGTCCGTCCATGCCGCGTACGCTGCCCACGTCCATCGAGCACGACCTGGCCTTCGAGGCGAACCGCGACCACTGGCTCAACGAGCTGCGGGTGATCGAGGCCCAGCGGCGGAAGATCGCCGAGGGCGGGGGCGCGAGGGCGGCGGAGAAGCAGAAGGCCAAGGGGAAGATGCTGGCCCGGGAACGGATCGCCGCCCTGATCGACGAGGGGACGGAGTTCCTCGAGCTGGGGACCTTCGCCGCGTGGGGGATGTACGAGGAGTGGGGCGGCGCGCCGGCGGCGGGGACCCTGGCCGGTCTCGGGCGGATCTCGGGGCGGGAGTGCGTCATCGTGGCCAACGACGCCACGGTCAAGGCCGGGGCGTGGTTCCCCATGACGTGCAAGAAGGTGCTCCGGGCGCAGGAGATCGCCCTGGAGAACCGGTTGCCCATCGTCTACCTCGTGGATTCCGCGGGCGTCTTCCTGCCGATGCAGGACGAGATCTTCCCGGACCGGGACCACTTCGGGCGGGCCTTCTACTACAACGCCCGCCTGTCGGCCGAGGGGATCTACCAGATCGCCGCGATCATGGGCTCCTGCGTGGCCGGCGGGGCGTACCTGCCGATCATGTCGGACGAGGCGCTGATCGTCGAGGGGAACGGCACGATCTTCCTGGCCGGCGCCCACCTGGTGCGGGCCGCGATCGGGGAGCAGATCGACAACCAGGCGCTGGGCGGGGCCGAGGTCCAGGTGGACATCTCCGGCGTCGTGGACGACCGGTTCCCGGACGACGCCTCGGCCATCGAGCACATCCGGGCGCGGATCGGCGAGCTGGCGCGGCCGCGGCTCGCGCCGTTCGACCGGATCGACCCGCGGGAGCCCGCCGGCGATCCGGAGGAGCTGCTGGGGATCCTCCCGGTGGACCGCACGCGGCCGTACGATACCTACCAGCTCCTCGGACGGCTGCTCGACGGGTCGGAGTTCACCGAGTACAAGGCGACCTACGGCCGGACGCTGATCTGCGGCACGGGCCGGATCCACGGGTGGGCCGTGGGGATCGTCGCCAACCAGCGGTTGATCGTCCACCGCAGGCGCGGGCTGGAGCCCGGCGAGCGGGAGATGCAGATCGGCGGCGTCATCTACTCCGACGCGGCGGACAAGGGCGCGCGGTTCGTGGAGCTGATGAACCAGAAGGGGATCCCGCTGCTGTTCCTCCAGGACGTGACGGGGTTCATGGTGGGCTCCAAGTCCGAGCGCGAGGGGATCATCAAGGACGGCGCCAAGCTGGTCAACGTGGTGGCCAACTCGGTGGTGCCGAAGATCACCGTGTTCGTCGGCAACTCCTACGGCGCGGGGAACTACGCCATGTGCGGGCGGGCGTACGGCGCGCGGTTCTACTACGCCTGGCCCTCGGCGTCGATCTCCGTGATGGGTGGGGAGCAGGCATCCCGGACGCTGCTGGCGATCCAGCTCAAGAACCGGGGGGAAGACGTCTCCGAGGAGGAGAAGGCTGAGCTGCTGGCCGAGATCCAGGCCCGGTACCGCGCGGCCATGGATCCCCGGTACGCCGCGGCGCGGCTTTGGGTGGACGAGATCATCGACCCGCGCCGCACCCGTGAGGTCGTCGCCCGCTCCATCGAGGCCGCGGCCCACCAGCCGGAGATTCCCCCGTTCCGCCAGGGTGTGCTCCAGACGTGATCTGACAGGCTCCGCCCAAGAGGATCGGGTTCCCGCTGCGTTCCACACCCGATGGTGCCGCGTGCCGTCACCCCAGTCCGTGACAGGTTCTGATCTTCGAGACGGGGAAGTTCTGGCCGCCGTCATCGGTTCGTGCGGGCCGGTTATTGACCGTACGGCGCGGCCGGAGGGATATCGGTCCGGAAGGAACCGCGGGACCGTCAGCGGGATCACGGTGCCTGGCAGCTGCTTCTGTTCGTCGGGTCTGGCATCCCCATCCGGATGTCATGGAGTCACCATGGGGCCCCACTGACTGATGCCACGTCCTGTCTGGAGCGGCGGGCAGGAAGAAGAGCCAGATCGGCGAACCTGTCAGGGCAGAGGTGTCACCGTGGTGGCGTCGTTGGTCCGGGAGTCGATGACCGAGGCGGAGAGGAGCAGGCCGGAGCCGCCGGTCACGTGGATCGTCGCGTACCCCCAGCCGATGTTGGGCCGGTTCGCGCGGCGGTCGAACGGCTGGAGGTCCTGGACCACCGCGCCGGGGTCGATCTCGATCGTGTAGGCGGTAACGGTGTCCCCGTCCGCGGCGTGGAGCGTCACCTGGGCCGTGATCGTGTTCTGCCCGGCGTTGGCCAGCGTCAGGTTCGTCCGCCAGAGCCCGCTCTGCTGGCGGAGGCCCGGCAGGAGGAGCGTCGCACCCTCTGCGGCCCCCTCCGAGGCCGTGATGCCGCCGAACCACTGGCCGAAGGTGCCATCGGCGCTCTCGTTGTACAGGCGTGCCACGGCGGCGAGCCCCCGGGCCAGCTGGATCTCCAGGGTCCCCTTCCCGCTGGCGCCCACCGCGCCGAGGATGTCGTCCCACGCCGCCTGCTCGCCCGGGGCGATCTCCAGCGGGCGTGTCCAGGAGGTCCCGTCGTCCAGCCTGATAGCCAGGGTCGCCGCCGATGTGAGCGTGCCGCGGTTGATCACGGCGATGCTCGATCGCCACCGGCTCCCCGCGGAGCCGTCGAGGCGGGCGACCACGGGCAGCCAGCGGCTCTCGTCGGCGTCGTCGGTGGCGCGGTACTCTGGCGTGGCCACGGTGGGCTCGACGGTGACCGCGTCGTTGGTCCGGGAGTCGATGACCGAGGCGGTGGGTAGGATCTCCATGCCGGAGACCACCTGGACCGTGGCGTACCCCCAGCCGAGGCCCGGCCGGTTCGCCCGACGGTCGAACGGCTGGATGTCCTGCACCACGCCCCCGGCGGGGATGTCGAGGTCGTAGTCGGCGAGTTCGAGACCGGTGGTGTCGTACAGGTGGACCCGGACCGAGGCGTCCTGGGAACCGATGTTGGCCACCTGGAGGTTCGTCCGGAACCGTCCCTCCTCCTGGCGCAGTCCCGCGAGGACGGCGGTCTCACCCCCGAGGAGACCCCCGCCATGGAGTACACCCTGCTCGAACTGGCCGAACGTTCCGTGGCCGGTGTCGTCGTAGACCCGCGCCGTGACCCCGAGCGGCGTGTCGATCCGGATCTCCAGCGTGCCCTTGCCGCTGCCGCCCGCGGCCGCGACGACGTCCTCCACCGTGACCTGTTCACCGGCCCGGATCTCCCGCCGGATCGTGTGGTCGCCGTCCGGGAGGTGGACGATGAGCGTCGCGGTGGCCCCGCCGAGCCCCCCTCCCCGTCGGATCAGCGTGACGTCGGTCTTCCAGTACGACCCCGCGTACCCCGCGTCCGAGATGACGACGGGGACCCAGTACCGGAGACCGCCGGGGGTGCCGTCAGGCTCCATCCCCGGCACGACGAGGGCTCCCGTGTCGTTCGGGTCGAGCCAGGGCCTGACAGAGGTCTCGGGCGTTCCGCCGCCCTCCCAGGCGACGGCCAGCTTGCTGTAGTAGTCGTACCCGTCCCGGTTCTGGCAGGAGGCGTACCCCCCGGTCAGCACACCCACGGCGAGACCCGAGGCACGGTCCATCACCAGCGACCCGGAGGATCCGCCCTCGGTCGTCCCCACGTCCCACTGGACCCGCCAGTACGTCTCGTCGACCGTGGCCACCGTGTCCGTGTCGTAGCTGATCGACTTCTCGTCGAGGTTCGGGTGGTGGATCCCGACGATCCCCGTGGAAGGCGTGGCGCCGGTGGCGTCGTACCCCGTGGAGTAGACGCCGTACTCTGCCGGGGGACGCTCCTCCAGCTCCACCAGCGTCGTGTCGGAGCGCTCCCATGTGGACCGGAAGATGGCGCCGGACTGGGTGTCCGTCGCCGTCCCGCCGCCGTGCTGCCCGCAGGTCGGGGACTGGTCGTTCCAGTAGAACACCATGGTGGCCGCGTTGTACGCCCGGACACCGCAGTGGTCCGCCGTCAGGAAGTACGGCGTACCGTCGTGGGGTGCGTCGGCGACGAGGTAGCCGGAGCAGGTGGCCCAGCCCTGGAGGGTGTACCAGGCGACGGAACGGATCTGGTCCCGCCACGGGTCGCCCTCGGGACAGGCGACGTCCACGTTGCACGTGCCGGACTTCTCCATGCCACCGGCGGCGGACCGGTAACCGTAGTTGATCCGGAACACGGTCAGGGCGAACCGGTCACGGACCCCGGCCGGCACGGCGGCCTCCAGGACCGCCACGTCACCGGGGACGATGGGGGTCCACAGCTCGCCGTCCGGCGTCAGGTCGGCCGGGCCGAACGGGCCCCGGACCACGGTCCCCGCCGGGTCGTGGAGCCACAGCCCCGTCCCCTTGGGCAGACGGACGTCTCTCATGGCCAGGTTGAGGCTCGTCGCACCCTCCGAACGGATCTCCAGCCGCCACCACCACCGCCCGTCCGGCAGGGCCCGCCACGATCCGGCGGTGTCCGGCGCGAGGTCGGCCTCGAGCGGGACGGCGAACCGGAACGGGCCGATGCCGAGCCGGTCGCGCAGGGCGTCTTCCGCAACGATCGGCGCCAGATCCGGGGGCGGCACCTCCACCGCGTCGGCTGACGGTGCGGCCATTCCGGAGAGTCCCGGTGGCAGCGGCCGTTCCGCCGCACGGCCCCCGGGCGCCACCAGCACGCACGCCATGGCGAGAAGGAAAGTCGTGAGGGTTCCGCGATCGGTTCGATGGATCATGGTTGGATCTCCCGTCTCCGCTGGTTCAGTGATCCGCGGATCCCGGTGGCTTCATTCCCCCGGAGGCGACGTACTCCCGAGTCCACCTCCGGACCCTCCCCGTCATCAGGAGAATGGCGAGGAGGTTCGGCAGCGTCATCAGCCCCAGGGCGGCGTCACCGAAGCTCCAGACGATCTCCAACGAGTAGATCGCACCCAGGAAGTGCATCACGCAGAAGACGATCCGGTACGGCAGCACCCAGCGCGGCCCCGCCAGGTAGAAGATCGACCGGTCGCCGTAGTACGACCAGGAGATCGCGGTTGACAGGCCGAACAGGAAGACGGCCAGGGTGACCACGAGGTGCCCGAACCCTCCGGCGAGCCGTCCCAGACCGCGCTGGAACGCCCACGCGGTCAGGGGTGACCCGTTCTGTGGTGCGGCTCCCGAGAGCACGAGGCCCTCCGTGATCGTCTCCCCGGCCGGGCCCAGAAGCCGGGCCGCGGCGATCTCGCCCGGCGCGGAGGAGGGGATGACGAGCGTACCCGAGAACGGGCGTCCGCTGCGCTCGAGGAGCAGCCTCGGCGATTCCACCAGCCCGTGGTTGCGCACGAAGGCGAGTCCCTCCGGCCGGCCATCCTTCACGGCGAACCGGCCCGCGGCCCGGTCGGTTTCCCGGACCACACCGTTCTCTTGCACGGTAGCGCCGGCCGTCACGGCCACGATGGCCGCCTGGCGGTTCACCGTCACACGCTGGGGCTGGCGGTCTTTCCACACCCCGGTTGTCAGGATGACGAGTCCCGTCATGGTGCAGATGAGGAGCGTGTCGATGAACGGTCCGAGCATCGCCACCATCCCCTCGCGCACCGGCTCGTCGGTCTTCGCGGCAGCGTGGGCGATGGGGGCGGAGCCCTGACCGGACTCGTTGGAGAACAGCCCCCGCTTGACCCCCCATGTCAGCATGAAGATGAACGTACCTCCTGCGAACCCGCCCACGCGCGCCGCGGGCTCGAACGCCGAGCGGACGATCAGCGCCAGGGTGGGGAGGATCCGGCCCGCGTTGAACAGCAGGACGATCAGGCCGGCCCCGACGTAGAGCGCCGCCATGAACGGCACGAGCTTCGAGGTCACCCGGCCGATCCGGCGGATCCCGCCGAGGATCACCGCGGCGACCAGGGTAGCCATCACGAGGCCCGTGATCCAGGTCGGGATCCCGAGATCCTGCCGGAACTGGTCCGCGACGGTGAACGACTGGACGGCGTTGCCGGAGCCGAACGACGAGATGACGGCGAAGGTGGCGAACGCCACCGCCAGCGGCTTCCAGCGACGGCCGAGTCCCCGCTCGATGGAGTACATCGGCCCACCCGCAGCCGATCCGCCTGGCAAGATCCGGCGGTACTTCAGGCCCAGGGTGCATTCGGTGTACTTGAGCGCCATGCCGAACACCGCCGTCACCCACATCCAGAACAGCGCTCCAGGCCCGCCGTAGTGAATCGCCGTGGCGACCCCTGCGATGTTGCCGATCCCGACCGTCGCAGACAGCGCCGTGGTCAGCGCCTGGAAGTGCGAGAGGTCGCCATCCTCCTCCGGCCGGTCGTAGTCGCCCCGCACCACCCGGAGGCCGTGCAGGAAGTACCGGATCTGGACCCAGCCCAGCCGGAACGTGGTGACGATCCCGGTGCCGACCAGGAGGACGACGATCGCCGGGAGCGCCGCAGGCCACCCCCATACCACCCCGTTGAGGGTGAACACCGCCGTGCGGACCGCCTCGTACAGCTGGTCCACGAAACCTCAGGCGGGGACGCCGTCGGGGAGGGAAACCATCACCGGGCGCCCTTCGACGGGATTCCTCCCGCGAGGACCACCGCGTACCGCTGGTGGGCGAACGGGTGGATGTCCGGCATCTTCTGGAACAGCCAGCCGTCGAAGACGGTTTTCCCAGCCTCCTCGATCGTCACGTGGACGGCCGGGTTGTTGGGCTCGGCGGAGCGGCTTCCGATCCCGTCTGCACCCATGACGAAGTCGGGTACGAAGGTATCCGCCGTAACCACGAGATCGGTGTCGGAAAGCGGGGTTGTCTTCCCCAGGGGAACGGTGACATCCCGCTCGGAGCCGTCGTTGCGATCGGTGACACGGAGGGTGACTCCTGTCCACGCGGCCGTGATCGCGGGATCGAGATGCAGCTCGGTGTTGACGCCGATGCTGCCGTGCATCCCCTCGCCTGATTCGGCCATCGCCTTTGCGTGAACGTCATCCTTCGGCATGTTCGAGAGCATTCCGTGGACATCGTCCTTCGGCATCTTCGAATGATCGGACTGGACCGGGGCGGCCTCTTTCCCTGCGTCCTTTGCCGTGTTCTTCGCGCCGCCCTGGCCACATCCCGCCACCAGCCCGGCGGCGAGGATCGTCACGAGAAGTCCGTATCGCTGGTTCATCATCGTCCCTCCAGCGCGGCATTATACCGGGGCCGTTCGAGAGACGTCGTCTGGCTCGGTGTACCGAGCGGAAGAAGAGGATGCCGTGACAGTCGTCAGCAGCGCGAGGGCGTCCAAGACGCACGTCCGGTGTCATCTCCTCGGGTTGCGCCGTCTGCTGGAGGACGAGATAGAATGCAGCGATCAGGGTCACCGTGCCGAGCACCACGATCGAAAGGAGCGCCACGATGGAACTCGCGGGATCCCTGCCCTACCTCTTGAGTCCCCCCACAGATCCCGGCGGCAAGGATGCGACCCAATCCGGGAGGTCGGGATAGTGGGGCTGGGTGCTCCCCGTTTCCCGGTGCGAACCCGTGTGGCCGATGTGCTCGAGCCGTGCCGGCAGGCGTTCGGCCGTTTGGAAGCCGAGGGCGGACGTGGCTGGTCCGCTGCGTGGCGCCTGGTCGGGCCCACCGGTGAGAGGGGCCCCGGCGGCCCGGATTCGTGGGCTGGAGGAGCGAGTGCCGGGCTTCTGGAGCTCCTCGAAGGGATCGAGCCGTGGGGAGTGACGGGTCCGGCGGCGATGGCCGTCCGCCTCGGGGTGGACGCGGAGATGGCGGTCCGAACCGCTCCCCTCGAGCTGTACATGGCGCGGGCGGATATTCCCCGCCTCCGGCTCCGGATCGTTGCCCGCGGCGGTGCCGTCGTGCGCCCGATCTTCAGGGGAAGGGTCGTGCCTGTTCCGTTCGGCGACGTGCCGGTTCTGCCGTTCGCCCGCTCTGTCACGACGGGAGGGGAGGGCAGACTGCGGCTGCTGGATCCGGCGGCGGCCCGTGCCGCGGCGGTCTTGAGGGCCGGTGTGGAACTGCTGGCGGGAGCGCCGCTCTGGCGATGGCACCTCGTGGAGGTAGCAACTCTCGGGACGTCAGCCGATCGCCGGGCCGCCGCCCGGTGGAGGGAACGGCTGACGGGGTGGGGACTTGCACCACTCGCGAACGCCGTTGAGTCACTCGCCGACGTGGTGGTAGGCCGCCGGGGGGCACCGGACGCCGGTGCCGCCGTGCTGCTTCAGGCCGCCAGGGGATCACGCTGGCGCGAAGGGATGCGGCTGCTCGAAGGACGCTGGCGTCAGTTGCGTTTCGCCGTGCTCGCGGCGATGGGGCTCGGGCGGGACGGCTGGTGTTGAGAGTCGAGAGCGGAGATCGCTGCTGCGTCCCCTACCGCTTCATGATCGAGTCGAGGATCAGCATGAACGCCGCCTGCTGCTCCGGTTCGCTCTTCTCGATGACAGCGAGGATGCCCGTCCCGTCGAACACCTCGTGAAGCTCATTCGCGGGGTGCGATGACGTGACGATGATCCGTTTGAGGTTGACACCGGCAGCCCGCGCATGCTCGAGCACGACCTGACCGTCCATTTGCGGCATCTCCCAGTCGAGCAGCATCAGATGGATGTCCGGACCGAAGACGCGGACCGCCTCGCGGGGATCGGTGTAGATCTCCACGGCCGCCCGTTCACCGTACCGTGCCTGGAGGAGGCGTTTCCACACCTCGCACTGCGTTCGCGAATCGTCGACGATCACTACGCGGCGCCTGACGGCCTCCCCCATCGGCTCCAAGGATACCATCGATCACGGTTCCCGCACCGGTTGGGAGTGGGGAGACGTCGTTCTGCTGGCGGTACCCTATTCGATCCCAAGGCGCTTCTTGATGTGCCGGAGGACCTGGAGCGAGACGGACTTGTCCCCCATCGCCCCGGCGCGGATGGTGACCTTGGTGCTCTGGAAGTCCTCCGCCTTGAGCCAGACGGTCACCTTGGTGCCGTCCGCCATCCGGCCCGACACCTCGGCCTTGAGCTTGTCCGCCGTGGTGTCGATCCCGACGAGGTCGAGGTCGGCCAGCGCGCCTTCGGCCGCCTGCTGCACGTCGGGAAGGGCCCGATCGATGGTCTCCTCGAGCTGACCGTTCAGCCACACGAAGCCCGCGCCGGCTCCCACCGCGACGACGGCAGCGGGACAGCCGAGGAGCGGAACGGCCATCAGTACACCGAACACCGCCCGGACGAGTCGCTTCATCATGGAAATACTTTACTGTACGTCCTCACGGCCGTCGAGTGGCGAGGCTCACCTTCAGGATCGCTTCGGCGGTGCCACAGCAGGGGTGGGACCGGAACCCCGTTCGTGTCCGTACCGCTGTCCGAGCACCCGCCGGTGAGGTGGGCGCTTCCACGGGAGGGTGTGGTACCGTTCGGCGTCCTATGGGGAGGATCCGTCTCTCGGCGCTGAAGCTGACCGGGTTCAAGTCGTTCGCCGACCCGGTGGAGCTCGAGTTTCCGGGCCCGGTGACGGCCGTCGTCGGGCCGAACGGTTCGGGGAAGTCCAACATCGTGGACGCCATCCTCTGGGTGCTCGGTGAACAGAGTCCGAGCCTTCTCCGGCTCAAGCAGATGGGCGACCTCGTGTTCTCGGGTTCCGGTTCCCGTCCGCCTGCTGGCGCCGCCGAGGTCTCCCTGACGCTCTCGGCCGACGATGGCCGGTGGGAGGAGACGGGAGGTATCCTGACCCTTTCGCGGCGCGTCTCTCGGGACGGCCCGTCGGCGTACCGGATCAACGGGCGAACCGTCCGGCTCAAAGACGTGGTGGACGAGCTGGCCGGGATCGGGCTGGCGACCCGCTCCTACGCCATCATCGAGCAGGGCAGGATCGGCCAGGTACTCTCGGCCAGGCCGACGGACCGTCGGGCGCTGATCGAGGAGGCGGCCGGGATCGTCCGGTACAAGGTCAGGCGGCACGAGGCCGAGCTCAAGCTCCAGCAGACGCGGCAGAACCTGCTCCGGCTCGAGGACGTGGTGGGAGAGGTGGACCGCTCGCTGCGCCAGGTCAAGCGGCAGGCGCGGCAGGCCGAGCGGTACCGGAAGCTGGAGGCCGAGCTCAACGGCGCGCTGGCGAGGCTCCGCGCCCACGAGGTCCGGGAGCTCCGGCGCCGCACGGCGGAACTCCAGCGCGAACGGGCCCGGGCTGAGAACGAGGTGGCCGCGGCCGCCTCCGCACTCGGGGGCGCCGATGCGGACCTCGCCGCCGCGCGCAAGGAGCTGGAGGCCCGGCGGGCCGAGATGGAGAAGGCGAGGGAGGAGGTGGCCGCCCTCCTCGCCTCATGCGAACGTGCCGAGGCGTTCCTGGAGCGTTCCTCCGACCTCCTGGAGGAGCTGCACCAGGCCCGGCGCCGCGCGCTGGCCGAGGAGGGGACGGTCGGGGAGCGGCGGCGCCGGCTGGAGGAGGAGCTCGAGTCCGCGAGCGCGAGGCTCGAGGAGCTCGAGAGCGCGCTGGCCTCGGCCCGTACCGAGGCGACGGCGCGATCCGAGGCGGCCAGTGAGGCCCGGAAGGCTCGTGATGCCGGCGAGAAGGCGCTCGCCGAGGCCAGGCAGGCGATGCTCCAGGCGATCTCCGAGCTGACCGCCACCCGGAACCGCCTCGTGGATCTCGAGCGCGAGGGGGACCGGATCGTCTATGCCACCGCCCAGCTCGAGAAGGAACGGGAGCGGCTGACGGCCCGCAGAGAGGAGGCTCTGGACCGTCTGGCGAACGCCCGGTCCGAGGCGGAGGACGCGGCCCGTCGGGTCGCTGAGCTCGAGGAGGGCCGCTCCGAGTTGCTTCGGCGGCGCGAGGCCCTCGCCGTGGAGCTGGCCGAGGCGGGGCGGGAGACCGAACGGCTGGGGCACGAGCTCTGGGAGGCCCGCCACGCGCTCAACGGCCTCGAACGGGAGCTCGCCCGGCGGACTGGCCCCGCGGAACGGCTCGAGGCGCTGCTCTCGGGTACGCGGGTGAGCGGCCAGGTCAGCGACTTCCTCGACCCCGACCCCGAGGTCGCGGCGCTGCTGGACCGGGCGTGGCGGACGTGGCTCGACCTGCCCGTCGTGGATGCCGGCGAGCTCGGCCGGCTGGACCGCGCCGGCCTGGCCCGGATCGAGGAACGGCTTCTCGTGGCGGTGCGGGGCGGCGTGGAGGCGGCCGTGCCGTCGCCCGGAGCCCCGGAGGGGCTCGAACCGCTGACCGACCGGGCGGGGATACCGGATGGGGAGGCGTCCTGGCTGAGCCGGGTGCTCCCGCCGGTGTTCCTTGCACCCACGGTGGAGGCGGCCCTCGCCGGGGCCGACGCGGTTCCGTGGGCCGTGGTGGTGACAGCCGACGGCACGGTGGTCCGTGGTCGGGCCGTGGAGCTGCCCACCGGCGGTGCGGAGCTCCAGGGCGTTCTCGGGCTCCGGGAGGAGCGGGCGAGGCTCCGGAGGGAGCTTGAGGAGGGCGCGGCCCGGCTCGAGACGCTCTCGGGCCGGAAGGCCGAGCTGGCCCGGCGCCACGAGGAGCTCTCGGCGGAGGCCGAGACGCGGGCCGCCGAGCTCGTGGAGGCGGAACAGGCAAGGGCGAGCCTGGCCGCGGTGGAGGAGGCGGCTGCGGCCGAGGCGGCGCGGCTCGAACGGGAGTTGGACGCCGTCATCGAGGAGCTGGGCCGCAACCGTGAGCTCGCCTCCGCACGGTCCGCGCAGCGGGAGGAGCTCCAGTGTGCACTGGCGCAGCTCGAGTCGCGGAACGAGACGTTGGAGGCTGATGTCGAACGGCTGGCCGGGTCGCTCGAATCGCTCCGGGCGCGAGCGGCGGAGGCGGCCCGCGAGGCGGACCGGGCGGCGGCGGAAGTCCGGCTCACGTCGGAGCGGGTCCAGACGGCCCGGTCCGAGGTGGAGCGGCTCCGCACCGAGCTGGAGCGGCTCGAAGTTCGGGGCCGTGAGCTCGGGAAGGCGGCGGAGGACGCGGCCGGGCGGATCACGGCGACCGAGGCCGAGATCGTCGCAACCCGCAACAGACTGGCCGAGGAGCAGGGACTGCTGACGGCGGCGCGTGAGGGGGAGAGGCGGGCCGCCGAGGCGGTGGAAGCGGTGGCGGCCCGTGCGGAGCGGCTGGAACGGGAGGTCCGGACGCGGCGGGAGGAGTACGATCGCCGACGCGAGGCGCTCCATGCGCTCCAGATGGAGGAGACCCGGCTGGAGGGTGAGCTCCAGGCGCTCGGCGAGGCGGTGGCGGGTGAGCTTCGGATTGGCCTGGAGGAGCTGCTCGCGACGGTGGACGGGGAGGAGCTCGTCCCGGAGGCGGTGGCCGAGCTCGAGTCCGTCGTTGCCTCGATCCGGCAGCGTCTGGAGCGGATCGGCACGGTCAACCTCCTGGCGCTGGAGCAGCTCGAGGAGCTGGAAGAGCGGTCCCGGTTCCTCCACGAGCAGCGCGAGGATCTCGTCCGCTCGCTGCGGTCCCTGGAGGCGACGATCCGGGAGATCGACCAGACGTGCACGGAACGGTTCGTCGAGACGTTCCGGAAGGTGGGCGAGGTGTTCGCCGAGACGTTCGCCTACCTGTTCGGCGGCGGGACGGCACGGCTCGAGCTCGTGGACGAGGAGAATCCGCTGGAGTCCGGGATCGACATCGTGGCGCGGCCTCCGGGGAAGCGCGTCCAGTCCGTCCAGCTGCTCTCCGGCGGCGAGAAGGCGCTGGCAGCGCTGGCGCTTCTCGTGGCGCTGTTCCGGATCAAGCCCTCGCCGTTCTGCATCCTCGACGAGGTGGATGCGCCGCTCGACGACGCCAACGTGGAACGGCTCGCCGACCTCGTGCGCGAGATGACCGAGCACACCCAGTTCCTGCTCGTCACCCACAACCGCAGGACCATGGCCCGGGCCGACATCCTGTACGGCGTCACCATGGAGGAACCAGGCGTCTCCAAGATCGTCTCCGTCCGCCTCGAAGACATGACCTGACGTCCAACCGCGTCGAAATAGGGACACTGTTTTTCTCTTGACAACCTCTCCTCCCCGCCCTACCCTGTTCCCATCACAATCCAAAGGAGGCGCACCATGCCCCGGATGCCCCGTCTCAAGTTCTCCCACGTGGACACCTGGTACCACCTGTACAGCCGGGTGCCCTCCCGCCGCGG
>Ga0256835_1001227_pt1 | contig 15798 bp, 16 predicted proteins | sample PIR30metaG_FD_185972 | JGI IMG/M metagenome (GOLD analysis project Ga0256835, IMG submission 185972) | Hydrothermal vent microbial communities from East Pacific Rise, Pacific Ocean - PIR-30 | ecosystem: Environmental > Aquatic > Marine > Hydrothermal vents | place: Pacific Ocean: East Pacific...
TGGACACCGCCTCCGAGCGCATTGCGGGCGGCGGCTAGGGGGCCACGGGGGCGGAGTCGGGCGAAGCCGAGCGTTAGCGGGCGGTAGCCAAGCGGCAGGTGGGCGCAAGCTAGCGGAAGCTAGGCGAAGCCGAGCGACAGCCAGGAGGCAGGCGGGCGCAAGCGGAAGCCGGGTCGGACTAGTGGCGGCCAGGCGGCGAGCTGATGCGAGGCGGCCACCACCGCGGCGTCATCACAAAACAGACCAGGGGCTGGCCTTCATGGCACAGCCCCTGTTTTTTGCACGGCCCCGGTTTATTACCGGCGGGTTTTACCGGTCAGTCCTCTGCCCCACCTCAGTGGCGCACGGTCAGCGCCTTGACCGCGTCCTCGATCCCGTCGATGGTAAGTGGGAACATGGGAAATACCCGCGACACCGCCTGGATGGTGTGGTGAATCCATCCCCGCTCGGGCAAGGGATTGAGCCAGGCGCAGTAGCGGAAATGCTCGGCGATGCGCTGCAGCCAAACAATGCCCGGCTGATCGTTGTGGTAGTAATAGTCAATGGCCCCGCCCACGCTCATCAGCTCGCTGGCCCCCATGCAGGCGTCGCCCACCATGATCACCTTATAATCGGCCGATAGCGTGTTGAGCAGGTTGGCGGTGGGCACCGCTTCGGAGGTGTAAATATCCTTGTACACGTCCTGGTAGATGCAGTTGTGGAAGTAATAGGCCTTCAAATCCTTGAAGTGGGTCATCTGGTGCGCGGCTGAAAACAACCGGTCCACCAGCCGGGCGTACGGCGTCATGGACCCGCCCGAATCCATGAGCAACAGCACCTTCACCGTGTTCTTGCGCTCGCGCTCAAAGACCAGCTCGATCTCCCCGCCCTCGCGGCAGGTCTTGTCAATGGTCTTGTCAATGTTGAGCACGTCTTCCGGGCCCTCGCGGGCAAACTGGCGCAGCCGCTTGAGGGCCACCTTGATCTGGCGCACGTCCAACTGGACGTCGGTGCGGTAATTGCGGAAACGCCGCTTGGCCGCGATCTGCACCGCCCGCCCCCCGCCGCCCGGACCGCCGATGCGGATGCCGGCCGGATGGGCCCCGGAGTGGCCAAAGGGGCTGGTGCCGCCGGTGCCGATCCAGCGACCGCCGCCGTCGTGCCGCCCGTCCTGCTCCTTCATGCGCTCTTCCAGCAGGCGGCGCAGCTCGTCCAGATCGTACTGTTTGAGCTTTTCCAGCTCCTCCGGGGGAAGCTCCAGGCGGTTGATGGGATCGGCCAGCCAGTCGAGAATCTCGTCCTTGATCTCCGCCGGCAGCTCGGCGTTTTGGAATACGTAGCCAAAGGCCTGGTCATACTGGTCGTAATAGGCCTCGGACTTCACCAGGATGGCCCGCGCCAAAAAATAAAACGAGGTGAGATTGGCGTCGGCGTGGCCCTGGCTCAGGGCCTCCATCAGGGTCATCCACTCGGTAACCGACACCGGCACCTTGAGTTGGCGCAGGGTATAAAACAGGTCCAGGAACAGCATGGCTGATACTCGAATCGACCCGCCGCGCGGCCCCGGCGGATCATGGTGCTCGGGACGATTGAGCCTGGCGCGGGCGACCGGTCCCGGCGCGGTCCGCCCCCTGGCCGGCTAGGCGCTTAGAACCCCCGGCGCAGCCCGATACGGCCGCTGGTGCGGCTGGCCACCGCCGCCAGCACCTCCATGTCCTGTTCCTTTTTGATCAGCGCGCCGGCAAAAGGCAACTCCTTGGCCACCGTCTCGGGCTTGACCCCTCCGGCGATCAAAGCCGCAATCCAGTCCAGCAGCTCGCTGGTGGAGGGTTTCTTGCGGAAATTGTCGATCTGGCGCAGCCAGTAGAATCGGCTCAACACCTCCTTCAAAAGCTTCTTTTCCAGGTCGGGGAAGTGCACCCGCACGATGTCGGCCATCATCTTCTCGTCCGGGAACTCGATGTAGTGGAACACGCAGCGCCGCAAAAAGGCGTCGGGCAGTTCCTTTTCCGAGTTGGAGGTGACCACCACGATGGGCCGATGCTTGGCCTTGATGGTCTCGTCGGTCTCGGGAATGTAGAAGCTCATCTCGTCGAGCTCGTTGAGGAGGTCGTTGGGGAACTCGATGTCAGCCTTGTCCACCTCGTCGATCAAAAGCACCACCTGCTCCGGGGCGGTGAAGGCCTGCCCCAACTGGCCCAGGTGGATATAGCGCTTGATATCGCTCACATCGCCGGAGCCAAAGCGCGAGTCGTTGAGGCGCTGCACCGTATCGTACACGTATAGGCCGTCCTTGGCCTTGGTGGTGGACTTGATATTCCAGATGATCAGCTTTTTGCCCAGCCCCCGGGCGATGTGGTGCGACAGGACCGTCTTGCCGGTGCCCGGCTCCCCCTTGACCACCAGGGGGCGTCCCAGGGCGATGGAGACATTGACCACGTCGCGCAGGGCCTGGGATACGATGTACTTGTCGGTACCCACGAACTTATCGAAATCACTATTCATTGTCGTTTCCTTTGCCAGCGGCCCTCCCGGCGGCGGCCGGCGGCCATCAGCGGTCACACCCAAGCAGATACTACCAATCCCGGCCGCGTCACAGGGACAACCACCCCGTGCCGGCCGGGAATCAGCGTAGCTAAAATGTAGCGTTCATGGCCGGTGAAATCAAGTCCGGCCAGGCTATTCCTTGACACCCCCTCAAAACGCTTCGTATAGTATCGACGAGGCTTAGTATTTATGGGGGCGGATGGTGATCAACCGGGCGGAGACGCTCCAGCCGGTTTCGACCATGCTGCAAAACAACCCCCGCCGTGGCGGCCGAGAGCCGGCACGGGGCCCCGGGGCATAATTACCGGAAAGAACAACCAGGCGCGTTGGCATGCCCGGCGCGCCGGGAGGACAGCGGTGTTGGGTATCGCCAGTACGGAGTTGGCCTTGGCCTACATCCTCTGCATCGTGGCCGCAGTGGTTTGCGTGGTCTACGGCGTTATCAAGTGGAACGACGCCGGACCGCTCACCGAGGAGCTGCGAGAGATCAATAGCGATCCAGGGGAATAGTCCACCAACCGGCTCGCGCAACTCCGGCCGTCCCGGCCGGCCACGCGCGACGGTGACGCAACCTAAGCCACGGCAAGCAGCCTGGTAAAATTCGCCCGGACGCCGGGTCCCGCCCGGGACCCCCAGGCGGGAGCCAAGGAGATAACATGACTGAAAAGATCATTCTGGCCCTGATCTACCTGTTGGTCGTATTCTGGCTGGGTTACAAGGGTTGGCGCGAGACCCGCAAGGCCAGCGACTACATGCTGGCCGGCCGCCAGATGAATCCCTTTGTCATGGCCCTGAGCTACGGAGCCACCTTCATCTCCACCTCGGCCATCATCGGCTTCGGCGGGGCGGCCGGGCTTTTTGGCTTTCCCCTGCTCTGGCTCACCTTTCTTAATATCGCGGTGGGCATCTTCATCGCCATGGTCTTCTTTGGCAAACGCACCCGGCGCATGGGCGTCTCCCTGGACGCCCACACCTTTCCCGAGCTCCTGGGCCTGCGCTACCAGTCGCGTTTTGTCCAGGGCTTCAGCGGCCTGGTCATCTTTCTGTTCATCCCGGTCTACGCCGCGGCGGTGCTCATCGCCATCGCCCGCATGATGGAGGTGAACCTGGGCATCCCCTTCATCTGGGCCATGCTCATCTTCACTGCCATCTTGGCCGTGTATGTCATCACCGGTGGGCTCAAGGCGGTTATGTACACCGATGCCTTTCAGGGCTCCCTCATGTTTGTGATGATGCTCATCCTGGTGATCTTCACCTACGCCAAGCTCGGCGGCATCACCAGCGCCCACCAGCAGCTCACCGACCTGGCCTCCCACCTGCCGGCGGCCCTCAAGGCCGGGGGGCTCATGGGCTGGACCCAGGGGGCCAAGGTGGGCAGCCCCCTGTGGCTGATCATCTACACCACCATCATCTACGGCGTGGGCATCGGGGTGTTGGCCCAGCCGCAGTTGGCGGTGCGCTTCATGACCGTGCGCAGCGACCGGGAGATCAACCGGGCGGTGCTCTTCGGCGGCATCTTCATCCTGGCCATGACCGGCATCGCCTTCGTGGTGGGCAGCCTGTCCAACGTGATCTTCTTTGCCGACACCGGCAAGGTGGCCATCGCCAACACCATCAGCTCCGCGGCTCCCCACGGCAACATGGACCAGATCATCCCGCTCTACATCACCAAGTACATGCCCTCGTGGTTCGGCACCCTGTTCCTCCTGGCCATGTTCGCCGCGGCCATGTCCACCCTGTCGAGCCAGTACCACGTGGGCGGCACCAGCCTGGGCCGCGATTTCTACGAACGGGGCGTCTCCAACCGGGGCGGCAACGAGATCATGGTCACCCGGGTGGGCGTGGCCATCACCATCGTGGTCACCCTGTTCTGGGGCCTGTCCCTGCCGGTCTCGGTGGTGGCTCTGGCCACGGCCTTCTTCTTCGGCCTATGCGCCGCCTCCTTCCTGCCGGCCTACGTCTTGGGCCTGTACTGGAAGGGCATGACCCGGGCCGGGGCCATCGTCTCCATGGTGGGCGGGTTCTCGGCCTCTTTCTTCTTCCTGCTGTTCGTGCACGGCAAGGAGGCCAAGGCCCTGGGGCTGTGCCAGGCCGTCTTTGGAGTGGACAGCCTGGCCCTGCTGGCCGACAAGGGCAGCCTTTGGTGGAACCTCCAATTCACCGACCCCAACGTCATCGCCCTGCCGGTGAGCTTCATCCTGGCGGTGGTGGTGAGCTGGTTCACCCCGCGCCTCAAGCAGGGCCACCTGGACGTCTGCTGGAGGCACCTGTAGGCCTTGGCGGCCGATGGCTGAGCCGCCGTAGGCCAAAAGGATAAAGGGCATGGAACCTACCATACCGGTGGAAAAGCCCCCTTCGCCCGATCCGCCGGCCCGCTCCAACCGCTGGCTGGCCTGGCTGTTGGTACTGGCCGCCCTGGTGCTGGCCTACCTGGTGGCCGAGCGCTGGGGGTTCTTGGATTCTGCCGCGCCCAAGACCGACAGCCTCACGGCCCAAGCCACCGGCGCGCCAACCACCGAGCCTCCGGCTAGCCGCAAACGGGTCAACCTGCGCCAGCCCCCTCCCCCGCCCCCCCCCAGTTCCAGCGGCACGGTGGTGGAGATCAAGCCCGGCCAGGCCGGCGGCCCGGAGCAGGCGGCGCGCAAGGCACCCTACGGCCTTAAGCAATCGGTGGACGTGGTGGTGCGCGGCGACGAGACTATCAAGGTAGGTGGCGTGGAGGTCTCGGTGGGCGAGCTGGAGCGCAGCCTGGTGGTGGGCGCCCGCGGCCAGGTGCTGGAGCGCCCCCTGGGGTCGGGCAAGGGCATCACCGTTTGGGGGGTGCACCTGGTGCGGCCCAAGGAAAACCTGTGGAACATCCACTACCGCCTGTTGCGGGAGTTCTTGGCCTCCCGCGGCATTGAGCTGCCCCCCGACGCTGACGAGCCCACCCCCGGCGGCCGATCCTCGGGTGTGGGCAAGATACTCAAGTTCGCCGAGCACATGGTGGGGGTCTACAATCTGAAGACCCGCGCCATGAGCGCCAAGCTGGACCTGCTGGAGCCGGGGCGCAAGGTGGTGGTGTTCAACCTCAGCGAGATATTCGAGCAGTTGGCCAAGATAGAGCCCCAAAACCTCCAAGGGGTGATGTACGACGGCCGGGTACTGCTTTTCCCCGGCAGCGAGATAACACGCCGGCCCGCTCCGGCGCCGGCGCCGCCTGCTTCCCCTTCTCAACCGGAGGCGCGTTGATGGCCATCGGCCTGGTTCACGATCCCGTCTTTCTGAAACACGACCCCGGCTCCTACCACGTGGAAAGCCCTCAGCGCCTGGTGGGCATCGACCAGGCCTTGGGCCAGTGGGAGGGCTACGGTGATATGCGGCGCATGGACTTGCGCCCGGCCCAGGAGGAGGAGCTGCTTAGGGTGCACCACTCCGAACACCTGGAGCGGGTGGCTCGCACCGCCGGCCGCGCGGTTAGCCTGGACCCGGATACCTCCACCTCGCCGGACTCCTTCCAGGTGGCCCTGGACGCGGCCGGATCGCTCATCGACCTGTGCGACGCGGCGCTCAACGGCGAGGTGCAAGGCGGCATGGCCCTCATCCGCCCCCCCGGCCACCACGCCACCCCGTCCCGGGCCATGGGTTTTTGCCTGTTCAACAACGTGGCCGTGGCCGCCGCCCACCTGGTGTTGGCCCGCGGCCTGTCGCGGGTGATGATCATCGACTGGGACGTGCACCACGGCAACGGCACCGAGGAGATATTCTTCGCCGACCATAGGGTACTCTACTTCTCGGTGCACCAGTCGCCGTTCTATCCCGGCACCGGGCCCCTGAAATCAGTGGGCACCGGCCAGGGCCAGGGCTACACCGTGAACCTGCCCCTGCCTGGCGGCCATGACGACTACGGCTATCTCCGCGTGTTCGAGGACCTGGTCAAGCCATTGGGCCTGGCCTATGAGCCCCAGGCCATCATCGTGTCGGCCGGGTTCGACGCCCACCGGGAAGACCCCCTGGGCGGCATGCGGCTTTCTTCGGACGGCTACGGCGCGCTCACCGAGGTGATCATGGAGCTGGCTGGCCAATGCTGCCCCGGCAAGGTGGTGATGGCCCTGGAAGGCGGTTACTCGCCCCAGGCCATGGGCCGGGCGGTGGTGGCCGTGCTCCGGGGCATGAACGGCGCCACCTGGCCCTCCCTGCGCCAGGAGGCCGCCGCCCACCAGCCGCCCCCTACCCTGGAGCAGGCCCTGGAGATCACCTCCCGCTACTGGCCGGTGGGCTGAGCCCGGCCGCGGGAATAAGCGGTCCCCGGGCCGCATGAAAACGTCAGGGCGGGGACGAGCGACTCAACTAATATTTGCCTCCCCGGGCGGCCGCCCGCGGCCCGGGGAAACCACCGGCGAGGGTGTTATCAACTGGCGACTCAAATGGTTGGGGTTTGAACTCTTTAGCCTACCGGGGCTGGGACGCCGGCTCTATTACCTGTTTCAGCGCTACGTCACCCGCTCCATCCCACGGCCGGATATGGACCACGCCCTGGAGCTGAGCCTGGGGCACTTTCAGCGGATGGAGCGGTTCTCGCCCGTCCCCCTGGAGCAGGCCCGCCATTTCGAGTTTGGCGCGGGCTGGGATTTGTTCAACAACCTTTGCCTCTACGGCCTGGGCCTCAACCAACAGGTGAGCATCGACATAAGCTGCTTGGCCCGCCACGACCTGATCAACGCGGTCATCGCCTACCTACAAGACCACCGCCCGGCCGAGATGGCCCGCCTGCCCGAAAAGCCGCTGCCGCCGGATTTTGCAGGCCCCCTGCGCGAGCTCTACGGCATAGACTACCGCCCCTTTTGCGACGCCGGCGCCACCGGCCTGGAGCCGGCCAGCGTGGAGGTCATCACCACCACCAACACCCTGGAGCACATCCCGGCCCACGCCCTGCCGGCCATCCTGGCCGAATGTCACCGCCTCCTGGCGCCCGGCGGGGTGATGAGCATGAAGATCGACTACTCTGACCACTACTCCCACGCCGACCCTAATCTGACCCCCTATAACTTCCTGCGTTTCCGTGAGGAGCAGTGGTCCCGCTACAACCCGGCCATCCACTACCAGAACCGCCTGCGCCACCGCGATTTTCGCCGGCTATTCCGGGAGGCCGGCTTCGAGGTGCTGCAAGAGCGCGCAGTTATCCCCGAGCATGGCCTGGAGATGCTGGCCACCGTCAACCCCGCCCCGCCCTTTGCCGACTACCCGCCCCGGGAGTTGGCTGTCACCTCGGGCTGGTTCGTGCTGCGCCGGGGCTGAGGGGTTTGCGCGCCGCTGGCGCGCTTGGTAGATTTATACCCAGGCGCGGACCACCCGCGCCGGGCAAACCACCTTCGCCGGCGAGACATACAATGGCCCTGACACCCCTGGAGCCGGCCGCCGCAGCCTTGGCGCCGGCGGCCGTACCGCAAACCGCGCCCCTGGGCGCATCGCAAGACCAAAACACCCCGGCCGAGCTGGGGGGCATGATCACCCCCACCCTGGAGGCGGCCAACGCCCGACCCATGGTCGGCGGCGGCAGCGTCATGGCCCCCGAGGCCCAGGTCCGGCTGCTGGCCGGCGTGGCCGAGCCATTGGTCCTGCAGAACGCGCCGGGAATAGTTCTGAGCGTCTACGCCTGAAACAGCGGTTAGCAGCAACCGGGCGGCATTTCCAAGCCTGCGCCCCGCACCAGGGGCGTTATCCCGCAACAACCCCTGAACCCAAGGGAGCGCCCATGCATATTCCCATGGTCCCGGTGATATCGCTGGTAACCGGCATCGTCATCTTGATCCGGCCCAAGCTGCTGGCCTATATCGTGGCGGTCTACTTGATCATCGTGGGAGTGCTGGGCCTGGCCCCGTATTTCTAGCCGGCTGGCCGCCTCAGAGGCCCAGGTTTTGACGCAACCAGCGGCGTATCGGCTGGTCGATGGGACATTGGCCGCGCGGGATGTAGGAGCCCTCCTGGTCGCGCAGGCAGGCCCGGACCAACTCGCCCGGCACCGGGAGCTCGGCCAGCTCCTGGCTGTGTTTGAGGCTGCGGCGCACCAGGAACACCTTGTTCTCGCCCTGCCAGGCCGAGACGTAGAAGTACAACACCTCGCCCGCGGCGGCCGAGCGCCAGTTGCCTACCGATTTGAGCTGATAGGTCTCAAAGGCCTCCTGGGGGGTGATCTCCCAGTCGATGCGACCCAGTAGGTCGCGGTCCTGCTTCAGCTCATCCATGCTCAACATCAGGGGCCATCTCCACGGCCGGCGGCATTGCCAAGCCCAGCCATATTATACACACCCGCCACCTTGGCGGTCCCCTTGGCTACTACAAAAACAGGGTCCCCTGCGGGGTCCGGCACCACCGCACGTTTTACCAGATAGCCCCGGACAACTTTCACCGCTTGGTTACCACCAAAAACAGGGGCCCCCTGCGGGGCCCAGCACCACCGCACGTTTTACCAGGCAGCCCCGCAGCTTTCATCGCTTGGTTACCACCAAAAACAGGGGCCCCCTGCGGGGGCCCCGTGGGTGATTGGTTGTGCGCTGCTATCTAGGCTTCCACCTCTTCCTTCACCGTGGTGGCCACCTTGAACAGGATGGTGAGGATGAGGAAGCCGGTGGCCCATACCGCCAGGCTGATCATCAGCTCCTTGCCGGTGGGGATGTACTCCACCACTTGGTGCATCGGGTTGGGAGTGAATCCGCCGGCGATCATGCCCATGCCCTTGTCGATCCAGGTGCCGATGACCACCAGGATGCAGCCAAAGGCCAGCACTTTCTCGTTGGCCCGCCACTTGGGCGGCACCAGCACCACGATGGCGGCCAGCATCAAGATGACCGAGGCCCACATCCAGGGCACGTAGGTGCCGTGCCACACGCCGGTGGCGTGGTCGGTGAGCCCGGCGAACAGGTAGGTCAGATGCTGCATGTGTCCCGGGATGTTGGAGTAGTAGGCGGTGAAGAACTCCAGGGCCAGGAAGAACACGTTGAGGATGATGCAGTAGGTGATGATCTTGCCCAGGGTCTGGATGGCCTCCTTGCCGGCGTCGAACTTGGTCACCTTGCGCACGATCATGGCCACCAGCAGCAGGATAGCCGGCCCGGCGCAGAAGGCCGAGGCCAAGAATCGCGGGGCCAGGATGGCCGTGAGCCAGAAGTGGCGGCCCGGCAGGCCACAGTACAGGAAGGCCGTAACCGTGTGGATGGAGACCGCCCAGGGGATGGACAGGTAGATGATCGGCTTGGCCCAGCGCGGCGTAGGCATGCCCTTGCGCTCGGCGCTCAACGCGGCCCAGCCCACCACCAGGTTGATCATCAAGTAGCCGTTTAGCACCACGAAGTCCCAGAAGAGGATGGAGTTGGGCGTGGGGTGCAAGATGATGTTGAGGGCGCGGTCGGGTTTGCCCATGTCCACCACGATGAACAGCAGGCACATGACTACCGCCGAGATGGCCAGGAACTCGCCGAGTACGGTGATACGGCCGAATTTCTTGTAGTGGTGCAGGTAGTAAGGCAGCACCACCATCACGCCCGAGGCGGCCACACCGACCAGGTAGGTGAACTGGGCGATATAGAAGCCCCACGAGGTGTCGCGGCCCAGGCCGGTGATCATCAGGCCCTTGGGCCATTGCCACCCAAAGTAGATGATCACGCCGATGACGTGCAGGCCAAACAGGAACCCCAACCACAGCCAGTATTTCTTGCTTCCTTTTAACGCGGTTTCTAGCATGGCGACCTCACACTATGTAAAAGACGCTGGGATGGGTTCCCAAGCTTGGTTTGCGTCGAATGGTGAAGTGCTGGCGCAGGGCCCTGCGCACCTCGGAGTTGGGATCGGCCAGGTCTCCGAAGTATAGCCCCCCGGAGCCGTGCTTACGGCTGGCCTCCACGCAGGCGGGCAAGAGCCCCTGGGCCAGGCGTTCGGCGCAGAAGTTGCATTTTTCCACCACGCCCTTGGTGCGGGTGGGGAAATCGCCGTTGGAGGGGAACTTGGGATTGATGGCCTGGTCGTTGAGCTTGCGGGGGTCGCCGAAGTTGAAACTGCGGGAACCGTAGGGGCAAGCGGCCATACAGAAGCGGCAGCCGATACAGCGGTGGAAGTCCATGAAGACGATGCCGTCTTCGCGCTGGAAGGTGGCCTTGGTGGGGCAGACGCGCACGCAAGGCGGTTTATCGCAGTGGTTACAGAGCAGCAGGACCTGCCCCTCGTTGGTCTCGCCCAGGTAGGCGTTCTCCTGGTCGGTGAAGGCCTGGAAGAAGTAGGCACTCCATATCCACTTGATCTCGATCCGCTTGGTTTTGATGTAGGGCACGTTGTGCGCCTGGTGGCAGGCCTTGGTGCAGACCTCGAAGTCCTCGGGCTTTTTGAACTTGCGGGTGTCTATCACCATGCCCCAGCGCTTGCCGTGCAGGGCGCGGGGGCGGGTGGCCAGCTCGGTGGCGCCCACCTCGCCGGGCCAGAGCAGCTCGAAGGCGCCCTTGCCGCCCAGGCCCAGGGCCGTGGATAATCCGGCTACCTTGAGGAATTGTCTTCTATTGAAGGCCATCACTTAGCCTCCTTTTTCTGCTTCGGATCCAAGTGACAGTCCCAACAATAGGGTTTCACCCCAAGATAGTTATGGCACTGGTCACAGAACTTTTCCTTGTCGTTGTGGCAACGCATGCAGGTGTTGGTCAGGCTCATGTTGAAGGCCCGACCGTCCGGCGAGGTCCATATTCTCTTGCCGTCACGGACCACCCAGTTGCGCCAGTTGTCCACCAACTGCATGTGCTGCGCCTTCATCTCCGCGGTGGGCAGTACACACTGCTTGGCCACGGCGGGCTTGGGCAGCAGCGGCTTGGGCACCGGCGCCGCCCCCCCGATGTTGCTGTAGAGGGGGTATAGGAAGATCAGCAGGAATATGATCACCCCGGGGATGATTTTCCCGGCGTCATAAAGCTTCATTATTCACCCCCTTCCTCGGAGTCCGCCTCGTCGCCGGCCGCCTCCTCCTCGGCTTGCGGGCCGTTGACCGCGATGGGCTGTTCCAGTTCTTCGCCGCGCAGGTTGTACTCCTTGGGGTTCTCGCCTTCCATCACCAGGGCGTTGGCCACCATCTCGGTGACCCCGGTGACATCCATCCCCGGCACCCAGTAGTTCATCAGGGCCGGGAACACCGCACGGTCAATGGCGCAGATGCAGGCCAGCATGTTGACCCCGTGTTTTTCGGCCACGTACTTCACCGCGTTGGCCCGTGGCAGGCCGCCGCGGAAGCGCATCTCCTCGTACTCGCCGGCGTTGAGCCCGGAGCCCGAGCCGCAGCAGAAGGTGGCCTCGTGGGTGGTATTGGGCGGCATCTCGTAGAAGTTGTTGCACACCGCGTTGATCACGTAGCGGGGTTCCTCGAACATACCCATGCCGCGGGCCACGTTGCAAGAGTCGTGGAAGGTCACCTTGAGGTGATCGTTGCGGCTCTTATCGATATTGAGCTTGTTATGTTTGATCAAGTCCGCCGTAAACTCGGTGATATGCACCATCTTGGTTTGGTTGGCGTTCTCAAACTTGGTGCCGGTCAGCGGTGATACCGGCTTTTCCAAAAAGTCTGGCGGACCGTTCATGGTATCCATGTACTGGTTCACCACCCGCCACATGTGGCCGCACTCGCCGCCGAGAATCCATTTCACGCCCAGGCGCTTGGCCTCAAGGTACATCTTGCCGTTTAGGCGCTTCATCATCTCGTGGCTGGTGAAGAAGCCGAAGTTGCCGCCCTCGGAGGCGTAGGTGGACCAGGTGTAGTCCAGTCCGATGTGCTCAAAGAGCATCAGGTAGCCCATGAAGGTATAGATGCCCGGCTCGGCGAAGATATCACCCGAGGGGGTGACAAACAGGATCTCGGCCCCCTTGCGGTTCCAGGACGGCTCGATCCTGATGCCGGTGTACTCCTCGATGTCGTCAAGCAAGTAATCGCAGTTTTCCTTGAGGGTGTGCGGCTGCAGCCCCAGGTGGTTGCCGGTGCGGTGACAGTTGGCGATGGGGGTCGCGATCCAGTCGATGTTGCAACCGATGAGGTTGAGCAACTCGCGCACGATGATGGTTATCTCGGCCGTGTCTATGCCGTAGGGGCAAAACAGCGAGCAGCGGCGGCACTCGGAGCACTGGAAGAAGTAGAAGAACCACTCCTTAAGCACCGCCAGGGTCAGCGGCCGCGCCCCGGCCACCCGGCGCAACAGCTTGCCGGCCAGGGTGAAGTCGTTTTTATAAACCGAGCGCAAAAGCTCAGCGCGCAGCACCGGCATGTTCTTGGCGTCGCCGGTGCCGATGAAGAAGTGACATTTGTCGGCGCAGGCGCCACAGCGTACGCAGCAGTCCATGAAGATGCGCAAGGTGCGGAAACGCTCCAGGCGCACCCGCAGGCCCTCCAGCACGATCTCCTCCCAATTGGGAGGCAGCTTCCAGTCTTCCTCGGCCGGGTCCCAAGCCCGGGCGTTGGGCAGCCCAACGTACTCGACGCTCTTGGGGTTGGCGGCATAAAGGTAATTCCCGGGTCGAAACTCGGGTTTGGTATCCATCCACCAGTCACCGTGAGGCTGGTGCTGGATGCTTGCCAACTCTTGAGGTTTAGGTGTTGCCATTATTCCTTCTCCCCGGGAGTCTCCTGGTCGGGAGCTTCCTCAGCGGGCGCTTCTTCGGCAGACGCCTCTTCAGCCGGGGCCGTCTCGGCCCCCTCGCCCTCCTCGGGCTCAGGTTCCTCCTCCGGCTCGGGCATCTTTTCCACCGGCAGGCCCGCCTCGATCATGACCTCGCGGAACTCGTCCTCGTACTCCTCGTAGCTGTGAGTATCCACCGGGTAGTTCCAGGGGTTCTCGTGGTGCTTGAAGCGGTTGTTATTGGCCAGGTTGCGAGTGGGGCTCAAGAGGACGCCACCGGCGTGCATCAGCTTGCTGAAGGGGAAATAGGCGAACAGCACGCTGACTAAGAATATGTGCACAAAGGCCAGCGAACTGATCCCCTCCGGCACCACCGGCTTGAACTGCACCAAGCCCATGGTCATCTCCTTGACGCTGACGATATCGGTCTTGAAGATATAGCGCATCAGCAGGCCGGTGGTGACGATGGCCAAGATCAAGAAGAGCGGGAAGTAGTCCGCCGCCAGGGAGACGTAGCGCACCTGGGGCAGGTACAAACGCCGCACCAGCAGGAAGGTCACCGCCCCGCCCAGGGCCAAGCCGCTGAGCAGCAGCGCCGGCAAGGTGACCTCAAAAGGTGAGTCGATCTTTTCCAAGACCTGGACCCAGCCGAATATGGGCTCGCTGAAAAAGCGCAGGTGACGCAGCAGGATCACCAGGAAAGCGTAATGGAACAAGATGGCGAAAAGCCACAGCCACTTGTCCGAAGCCTGCCGCACCTCGGGTCCCTCGCTCCAGTACTGCATCTTGGTGTTGCGGAAGAGAGACCGAAAGGCAAAGACCTCCAGCAACATCCGCCCAATCACCCCCCCGATGCCCGACGGGTTGTCCAGGGGAGATGGCTTGATCCACTCCAAGGACAGTTGTTGACCGCCGGTGGTGGGAATGCGGAAGGGTACCGGTGAACGCGCCCATTTAAGGATGCGGTACACCACGCCTATGAAGAACGTGGCTACGGCAAGGTAGGGGATGACCACACCAAACAGGTATCGCAACCCTGCCGCGTCCACCCCGATGAATCCCAGCACAACAAGTGCTATCACCGCGCCTAAGGGTAAGACCGCTCTATTCAATTGACACCTCGCTTATGTTAAGGCGTTATATCGCATCGCCTGTTTCAAGCTTGTTATTTTCCGCTGCCTCTTCCAGCATTCCCGCCCGGCGCCAGGCCATGTGGTTCTGGCGCTCCACCTCCTTGATCCTGATGTCGGCCAACTGGTTGCGGCAGGCCACGTACAGGTCAAAGGCCAAAAGGGCCATGCGGTCGATGTCCAACAACAGCCGTTGGAAGTCCTCGGCCCACTGGTCCTGGGTGGCCAACGGCCCCAACTCGGAGCGCAGCAGGTCCTTTAGCTGGAAAATGAAGGCCAGGCTGTCGGAGGCCGGGAAGTCCTGGATGGCCCGGATGCGCACTATACCGTCGAGCACCCCTGCCGCTTGGTCGGGATCAAAGCCCGTGACCAGTAGGTCGAAAAGCTTTTCCAAGCTAGAGCGCAAGGTGGTGCCCACCGGGTTGTCGAACCGGTTGGTCTTGGAACGCATAAACTCGGCGGCCTGGTCGGAGTAGGTGTCCAGGAGCACCCCCAACCACTTCTTCACCAAGCCGGAACGCTTGTTTTGCAGAGATTCCCCGAGGCTATCCGTTCGGGCCATGGCGCCGAGTTCCGATCTCTTTAGGGTGGTGGAGGGGGCTAACCGAAAACGATGGAAGTTGCTGAATTCTTGTTAAGAAATTCACCAAGCCAGCGGTTAAAAAGCCCCCACCAGTTGTTCCGAATTTCACCATTGGGGTCAAGTATCCTGGCCTAATTAGCATAAGGGCACCGGTGCGGTCAAGTATATTGCTCGCATCCGGTGGTCAAATTCAGGCGGGGAACTCTATGATTTTAGGCAATTATGTTGTGGCTGCGCAACAGGGCCACCGGGTTTACCAGGTGCTTGGGCCACCACTTGCGGTGGTCGCCGGCACCGTAGGCCAGGGCCAGCACCTCGGTTAAGTGCATCGAGGGTATCCGCTGATCCAGGGTGCAGCGAATCTCCAGGTTTAACTGGCACATAGCACAGGCGGTGACGATGCACTCCGCCCCTCGCCGCACCGCATCGCCCATGACCCCGTCCACCAGCTCGGCGGCCACCTCGGGACGGGCGGCCGATAGGAAGGTGCCGCAGCAGCGGTGACGCTGGCTAAAATAGACCACCTCGGCCCCCAGGTGGGTGAGGGTGTCCTCCAGCAGGCCGTCCAGCAGCCGGTGGTGTTGCAACTCCGGTGGCATGGCCAGCATGCAGCCGTAGTAAGGGGCCACCTTGAGGCCGGACAGGTCCCGGGGCGGCCTATGCGCCGGCTGGTGCGATATCTGGTCCATGCGCTTGAAAAAACGCACCAACTCCAGGAAGCTGACAATGGGCGGCATGGGGTCCAGGGAACGCTTGAACCTTCTCTCCAGGGCCCGACGCTTGGCCGGGTGCGCCAGCAACTTGTGTTGGGCCATGCGCAGGTTTTTGTAGCAAGAAGGGCACATGACCATCAGGGGACGCTCGGGATCGGCCAACGACAGGATGCGCGCCGACAGGCCCAGGGCCAACTCCGGGTCCAGGCTGTGGGCCGAGGAAGAACCGC
>Ga0256835_1001228_pt1 | contig 15796 bp, 19 predicted proteins | sample PIR30metaG_FD_185972 | JGI IMG/M metagenome (GOLD analysis project Ga0256835, IMG submission 185972) | Hydrothermal vent microbial communities from East Pacific Rise, Pacific Ocean - PIR-30 | ecosystem: Environmental > Aquatic > Marine > Hydrothermal vents | place: Pacific Ocean: East Pacific...
CCAGCGGCTGAAGCGCCGAGGCCTCGGAGTTTCAGGAGAGACTCACCAAGTTTCGGCGGCGGGGGTTCAACGTGGTGGGGCTCAGCCGCGACAAGGTGGCCAGCCACCGCAAGTTCGCCGACAAGCTGGGGCTGAAGTTCCCCCTGTTGGCCGACCCGGAGACCAAGCTGATCCAGGCCCTCGGCGCCTGGGGCGAAAAGAAGATGTACGGCAAGGTGACCCACGGTCCCATCCGTTCTACCTTTATCGCCGACGCTGGCGGTAAGTTGCTCAAGGTCTACCCCAAGGTAAAGGCCAAGGGCCACGCCGAGCAGGTCTACCAGGATTTAGCCGAGTTGGTGTAAGGCCCCATGGCCACGAAAACCCACCGCCCGCCGGAGCGCTCCGGCGGGCGGTTCTTGTGCGGGGCCGCGGGGGGAGGCGCCTTTGGTGGGCAAGCCCGGCGCGGCTGAGGCGGGGCGCCTAGAGTTGCGCCTTGGCCTTTTGCACCGCACTCTCCACCAGCTCGCGAATCTGCTCCAGGCGCTGGCGGCTCACCGCCTCGAAGCGCAGCACCAAGGCCGGCTGGGTGTTGGAGGCGCGCACCAAGCCCCAGCCGTCGTCAAAGTTCACCCGCACCCCGTCCACGTCGATGATCTCGTTGCCCGGGGCCAGGGACTGTTTCACCTGGTCCACCACCGCGAACTTGATCTCGTCGGGGCACTCCACCCGTATCTCGGGGGTGGAGACCACCGGCGGCAGGTCGGCCAGCCAGGTGGACAGGGGCCGGGGGTCGGCGGCCAGGAGCTCGGCCAGGCGCAGGCTGGCATAGATGCCGTCGTCAAAGCCGAACCAGCGGTGTTTGAAAAACATGTGCCCGCTCATCTCGCCGGCCAAGAGGGCCCCGGTCTCGGCCATCTTCTGCTTGATCAGGCTGTGCCCGGCCTTCCACATCACCGCCCGGCCGCCGCGCGCCCGGATATCGTCAAACAGGTTCTTGGAGCACTTCACCTCGCTGATAAAAGTGGCCCCGGGGTGCTCCGGCAGGATGGCCCGGGCAAAGATGGCCAGCAGCATGTCGCCGAATATGGGCCGGCCGTTTTCATCCACCACCCCCAACCGGTCCGAGTCACCGTCATAGCCCACCCCGGCCCGCAGGCCGCCGGCGGTCACCGTTTGGGCCAGGTCCCGCAGGTTATCGGGCACCGTGGGGTCGGGCTCGTGGTTGGGGAAGGTGCCGTCCATGTCGCAGAAAAGCGGGGTGACCTCGATGCCCAGGCGCTCCATCAGCGGCAGGGCCACCGGCCCGGCGGTGCCGTTGCCGCCGTCGATGGCCCAGGCCAGGGGACCGTTGATGGTGATGTTGTCAGCCACGTGATCGATATAGGGGCCGATGATATCGCCGGCGGTGAGGCTCCCGCGGCCGCCGGCGAAATCGCCGGCCTCCACCAGGGCGCGCAGCCGCTGAATCTCGGCCCCGTGGATGGTGGACTTGCCGGCCAGGATCTTGAAGCCGTTGTACTCCGGCGGGTTGTGGCTGGCGGTGATCATCACCCCGCCGGCCACGTCAAAATGGTGCACCGCGAAATACAAAAGCGGGGTGGGGCAGACGCCCACGTCGATGATCTTCACCCCGGTGGCCAGCAGGCCCTCGACCAGCCGGTCGCGGAAGCTCTCGCCGCTGATGCGGCAATCGCGCCCCAGGGCGATGGCCCCGATGCCCTGGCGGTCGTAGTAGGTGCCCAGGGCGCGCCCCAGGCGGGTTACGTCCTGCGGGCTGATCTCCTGGTCCACCAGCCCACGGATATCGTACTCTCGGAAGATGTTGGCCTGCATCGATCAATCGCCTCGGGTTGCGGGGTTGTCTTGGGCCGGGGGCGCGGCCGCGCATTCAAACAGGGTGAGGCCTTCCGGCCCGCCGCTCACCTGGCAGCGGCCCAGGCCGGCCGGGATCAGCCAGCTCTGGCCCGGGGACAGCTCCTGCTCCTCCCATGGGCCACCCGGCACAGACAGCCGGCCGCGGCCCTGGGCCACGTAGAGCACCCGCACCACGGCGGGTCGCCGCTCCACCAACCACGCGCGCCGCACCCGGCAGCGCGCCAGCGCGAAGTGCTCGTCGCTCACCAAAAGCTCGCGCTCGGCCCCCTCGGCCGGCAGGGCGCGTCGGGGCGCCGGCCGGCCCGGTCCGCTGGGGCGCATCACCTCCAGGGCGCGCTCTTGGTGCAGGGTCCGCGGCCGGCCGTCGTCGCCCAGCCGGTCCCAGTCGTAAAAACGGTAGGTGACGTCCGAGGCCTGCTGTATCTCCAGGATCAGCAGGCCCGGGCCGGTGGCGTGCACCGTGCCGGCCGGCAGGTGAAAGGTGTCACCGGCCTTGGCCGGCACCCGCGCCAGCACCTCCGGCAGCCTGCCGCCGGCCACCGCCTTGGCCACCGCGGCCGCGTCCACCCCCACGGCCAGGCCGTGGATGATCTCGGCCCCGGCTTCGGCGGCCAGCACGTGCCAGGCCTCGCTCTTGCCCCAGGGCTCGTTCTCCAGCCGCCGCGCCGCCTGGTCATCCGGGTGGACCTGCACGCTGAGCCACTGGCCCACGCTCAAAAGCTTCACCAAGATGGGCAACTCGCCGCCGTCCGCCTGGCCCAGCACCCACTCGGGCCAGCGGGCAATCACCTGGTCCAGGCCCATCCCGGCGTGCTCGCCGCGGGCCACCTTGGTTACATGCCCCCGGGCGCTGGCCAGCCATATCTCGCCAATACCCGGCGGCGCGTCAAAATCGTCGCGCCAGGGCCGGGGCAGACGATCGGCCGCCCAGACCTTGGGCAGCAGCACCGGCTCCAACAGGAGAGGCCCCGGCCGTCTCACGCGTCCGCCTCCCCGGAGCTACCCGAGCGCCGCGACACCCGGTCCAGGATGATTACCACCGCCAGGCCCAGGAGCATCAACCCCACCGCGACCCAGAAATCAGCGTCTGCCCGCGGTGGCAGGATGTTGGCCTCCCGCACCACCAGCACCTTGCCCCCGATCACCCGGGTCTCCAGCACCTCTTTCCAGGGCCACACCTTGCGCATGGCCCCCAGCATGAAGCCGGTGAGCGCGGCCATGGTCAGGTCGTGGAAGCGCGTGAGCAAAAAGTTCAGCAGCTTGGCAAAGGCCAGGATGCCCAGCAAGGCGCCAGCCAAGAACACCACGATGAGCAGCAGGTTGCCCGGGTCAAAGGGGTTCTTCAGCGCCCCGGTCATCAGGGCGTACTTGCCCAGGATAACCAGGATGAAGGCCCCGCTGATGCCCGGCAGGATCATGGCGCAGATGGCCACCGCGCCGCAGAGAAAGATGAACCACGGCGTCGAGGGCGTCTGCACCGGGATGATCCCCACCAGCCAAAAGGCCACCGCCGTGAAAACCAACCCCACCACCACCACCGCCGGGGTGAGCCGCCCCACCTTGCGCCCCACCACCAGCACGGACGCGGCGATGAGCCCGAAAAACAGCGACCACACCTCCACCGCGTAGTTGGCCAGCAGGTGGTGGATCAGCCGCGAGGCCAGCACGATGGCCGTGGCGATGCCCAACAGCAACGGCAGCAGGAAACGCAGGTGCACCCCGGCCAGGGCTCCGGCCCAGTCACGGCGCCACAAGCGGCGGGCCAGGCGGGTGTCAAAGGAATTGATGGCCGCCACCAGGCGGCCGTAGATGCCGGTGATCAGGGCGATGGTGCCGCCGGACACCCCGGGGATGATGTCGGCGGTGCCCATGCCCAGCCCCTTGAGCCACAGCAAAAAGGCCTGCGGCCAACTGTCCGGGCCGGGCGATGCTTTAAAGGCTTGCTTCAGGTCCATATAAATATTGCAGCGTACCCCGGCCGCCCGCCGCGCCCGGGGCTATAGATGGTCGTCCAGCCCGCTGTCCTTGATGGTTTTGAGTATCTCCCCCAGCTCCTGGCCCCGCGAACGGTCCATCACCAACACCACGTCGTCGGTGACCACCACCACCTGGTTGTCCACCCCCAACAGCACCGCCAAGCGCCCCCCGGCCGAAACCAGGTTGTCCTTGGCGTCGTGGCCGACGATCTCGCCTTGGTGGCAGGCGTTGCCCTGGCCGTCACAATCCCACAGCTCGGCCATGGCCTCCCACGACCCCACGTCCGACCAGCCGAACTCCGCCGCCACCACCCGGATGTTCTTGGTCTTTTCCAAGACGCCGTAATCCACGCTAATGGCCGGCAGGCGGGGATAGTGCCTAGCTAGGGTCCCCTCCTGTCGCTCGGTGCCCAGGTCCTCGGCCAGCCCGGCCAACCCCTCGGCCAGGGAGGGCAGGTGAACCTCGATCTCCTTTAGCAGCACCTCGGCTCGCCAGGCGAACATGCCGGAGTTCCAAAGATGACGCCCCCCGGCCAGGTAAGACTCGGCCACCGCCGGCTCCGGCTTCTCGTGAAAGGCCGCCACCTGGTGCAGGGCCGGCGGACCGGGCTCCAACACGGGGCCTATCTCGATATAACCGTAACCGGTGGCCGCAAAAGTCGGCTTGAGCCCCATGGTGATCAGCGCGTCTTGGGCCGCCGCCGCCTCGGCCGCCCGCTCAAAGGTGCTTAAAAACAACCCTTCGTCATCAATTAAATGATCGGCCGGCAACACCAAGCACACCGCCGAGGGGTCCCGCCGGGCCACCCAGGCCGCGGCCAATCCGGCCGCCGCCGCGGTGTTGCGCCCCTCGGGCTCCACCAAGATATTCTTCGCCGGTACTTGGGGAATCTGCTCGGCCAGGGCCTCGGCGTGGTCGGCCGCCGTGACCACCACCACCCGCTCCGGCGGGGTGAGCGGGGCCATGCGGTCCACCGTGCGCTGCAAAAGACTACGCTGGCCAAAGAGCGTCAGAAGCTGTTTGGGCCGCTGCCGGCGGCTGGCCGGCCAAAACCGGGTGCCGCGTCCGCCGGCCATTATCACGCTGTACATCATGGCCCTTTCCTAACCCCAGATGCTCCAGGCCACCGCGGCCAGCCCCAGGACCCAGCAGTAGGGCGCGAACCAGTGCAGCCGTCCCGCTTGCACCACCCTGAGCAAAACCCGCAGGGCCGCCCACCCGGTGACCCCGGCCACCGCCCCCCCGATCAGCAGGGGAGCCCAATCCACCGCTTGGCCCGCCTCCAGGTCTCTCACCTGCAGCAGCAAGGCGCCCAGTATGGCCGGGATCGAAAGTAAAAAAGAATAGTGGGCCGCCAGCTTGCGGTCAACCCCCAACAGCAGGGCCACCGATATGGTGGACCCCGAACGGCTTAGACCCGGGGTGATGGCCAATCCCTGGGCCGCGCCGATCAAAAGGGCCCGTCCGGCCCCGGTGCGCTCGGCGTCTCGGTCACCGGCCGGCGCCCGGCCGGCCACTGCCAGCAGCGTGCCGGTGATCAGCAGGGCCACCCCCACCGCCAAGCACGAGCTGAACATCGCCTCGAACCGATCCTTAAACAGCAGGCCGATGATCGCGGTGGGCACCGAACCCACCACCACCAGCCATATCAGCCGCCGCCCCGTCCGGCCCGCGGTTCCCCTGTCCCACAGCCCTTGCAGCATGGCCCAAATATCATTGCGGAAAACCGCCACCACCGCCACCAGGGTACCCACGTGCACCGCCACGTCAAAGAGCATTGACGGCTCGTTTACCCCCAGCAGGCGTTGGCCCAATACCAGGTGTCCCGACGAGCTCACCGGAAGAAACTCGGTTAATCCCTGCACAATTCCCAGTACCACTGCGTTCGCAATATTCATTGAGCCCAGGCTCCACTTGAGTGTGCCGCCCATCATAGCCCGGCCGCTGGGGGCAGTCGAGTTTTTTTCCGGTCACAGCGGGTGTGCAAAACACTTGCCAAGCGACGCCGGGGCCCTTTGACCACCCCCCACTTAATTCCTTGACAAACTCGTACGCAACTGCTTAATATCATCACGTTATCGCACCACTTCGCCCATGCCGACAGGGAGTGCCGGGTTATGAATAAATCGCAACTCATTGAAGCTTTGGCCAAGGATCAGGGGCTAACCATCAAAAAAGCCGAAATGGTCATCAATACTATTTTTGGTTCGGTGGAAGAATCGCTGATCAAGGGAGATCGTGTTGAAATTCGAGGCTTTGGCAGCTTCAAGGTCAAAGATTACGACGGTTACCAGGGTCGCAACCCCAAAACCGGCGAGATCATTGAGGTGGGGCGCAAGAAGCTTCCCTTTTTCAAAGTCGGCAAAGAACTCAAAGAACGCGTAGACAACTAAAGGGGGCCAGATAAGGGGGCTGAACAAGGAGCCACCGCGTCGACCAAGCAAAAACAAGCGGGAGCAGGCGGACCAAGCGGGAGCAGGCGAGAGCGGGCGGGTAGCAAAGCGGGGCCGAGCGGGAGCAGGCGAGAGCAAGCAGGAAGCAAAGCGGGGGTAGGCGAGAGCAAGCGGGAAGCCAGCGGAGCAAAGAGGGGCAGACGCCCAACAGGGCAAGGGGCCAAGGGACGGACGGTCAAGTTATCGGCAGACGGTCAAGTTATCGGCAAGGGCAGTCGTTGATCAGCCTGCAGTGTTGCAGGTAGCCGCGGGCGGAGAACAGGCGCAAATAAGTTTTCATCAGGGTGTTGTCGGTTCCACCGGCCGCCTTTTTTTATTGCCCCGGCTATGACTATTTGTCATGGCGGCCCATCTGATATATATATTGAACCCGACCCCGGCCGTGCTAGACGGGGAGCTAGCGGTGCCCTATACCCGAAATCCGCTTATGCGGGGTCGAAGGCCCGCCCAGGGCATTAGTCACTTGGTTTCAGCCTCTTGGGTCCGGTGTTGAACTGGACACCGCGTGACGGACGGTTGTGAACCCCGTCAGGTCCGGGAGGAAGCAGCGGTAAGCAATGCGGTCCGTGTCGCGGAGCGCTCTGGTTCTTGACCGCCTCCCAATGCTGATCCGTGACATGTTCAAAGCGGGTGGCACGGCCGGGGTCACTCTCGTGGCGGCCTGCCTCTGCGCCGCAAAGCCCCCTCACCCCTTGGCCGGTGCCCAGACATGAGCCCCACCACCCGTCAGACCATGGCCCAGATGCTCACCGGTCAGTGGCGCTCGGCCAAGGACTTGGCCGCCGCGTTGCTAATCACCCCGGCCGAGGTGGAACAACACCTGGTCCACCTGGCCCGCAGCCACCAGCAAAAACTCCGGCAGCGGCCGGCCGCCTGCCGCGCCTGCGGCTTCCAGTTCACCTCCCGCCGCCGGCTAGACGCGCCGGGGCGCTGCCCTCGCTGCAAGGCCCAGCGCGTGGCCGGACCCTGGTTTAGCCTGGAACCTTGAGCACCCCGGCCGTCGACCGCAAACTTACGGGCGGCGTCGCCGACACTTACTCAGCTCGGCGGCGCGATTGTTGGTCTCCCGGCGCACCTCTTCCCAGTTGCGGGCCCGTTGGCACCAGTTGTAATGCCCTTTGTAGTCCTCGTGCCAGGCAAAGCCCCAGTAGCCGCAGCCCAGGCGCTTGTTCTCCTGTTGCTGGGCCACCGCCTTGCGGGCATATTCGGCGCAGGAGTCCCACTTGGTGCCCCTTTGACGGCACTCCATCAAGGCCAGCTTGCGCTGCATGTCCTCCTGCTTGACCCGCTTGATCCTGCCCGCGTTGGCGAAACACCAGTTGTAATGAGTCGAATAGTTGGAGTGCCAGCGCGCCCCCGCATACCCGCAACTGCGATTGATGTTCTCCTGCTGCTGGGCCACCGCCCGCTGGGCATAGGTCCGGCAGTTGTTCACCGCCGACCGACAGCCTTGTATGGCTTTACGCCGCTCCAGGGTCTCCCAGATGGCATCTCCCTTGCGGGCGCCCCGGCACCAGTTGAAATGCCCCTGCCAATCCGAACTCCAGCGGGCCCCACCGTAGCGGCACTTCAAACGCTGGGCCTCGTTGTTGGCCCGCACCGCCTCGTCGGCGTATCTACGGCAATATGACTCCGATACCGCCAGGCTCTCCGAGGGCAACACCGCCACGCTCAGCAATCCCATGAGAAACACCAAGAGAACCGGCCCCGTAATACCTCTTTTGCTTGTGTCCATGTCTGCCCCTTGCAAATATGACGTTGCCCTTGCACCTCGTGGGCCTAATCGCGGAGGTGACGTCGGTGGTTTGTTCACAAATTATGTTAGCCCAGCGGGGTTGTGAGGGTCAATATCCCTGCGGGGCGGTCGGGGATTGCCCCGGGCGGCCAGGGCGGGGAAAGGAATCGTGGTATAATTATTCCTAAATGAGTCGTCAAACCAGGCCGCCGCCGGCGGCTCCGCCGGCAAGGGCCTGGCCATGGAACGCATATGAGCCGTGAGTCCTCCCAATCCCATGAGCCGGGACGCTATTTCTTCCCGGTATCTCCCTTGATGCTCTTTCCCCAGACCAAGGGCGAGTTCGCGGTCTACCTCAAGCAGGCCGAGGCCTTTGTCCTCTACACCCGGGCCGAGGAGGTGTTCACCCACGAGACCCGCCAGCGCCTCTTTGATTCCGGGGTCCAACAGGTCTATATCCTGCAAAAACAAAAAGAGCTCTACGACCGCTACCTGGAAGACAACCTGGGACGAATCCTGGGCAATAGCGCGATTCCATCGACAGAGAGGGCCAAGGTCTTTTACGGCGTGTCGGTGGATATGATCAAAGAGGTCTTTGACAGCCGGCTGCCCGACGGCCTGAGCCGCAAGCTCTACGACCGCCTGCGCCGCTTCGTGGCCCAGGGGCTCAAGTTCCTGGGAGAGGAGGGCTCGCTCAAAAACGTGGCCAAGCTCATCAGCCACGACTACTATACCTACAGCCACAGCGTGCAGGTCTTTGTCTACGCCTGCTCGGTGCTGCAGACCTTCGGCTACCAGGATGAAGACCTGGTGAAGATCGGGGTGGGCGCCCTGTTGCACGATATCGGCAAGACCCGCATCCCCCACGCCATCCTCAACAAGCCCGGTCGGCTCACCCGCCGGGAGTGGGAGATCATGAAGTCCCACACGGTGCAAGGCGCCGCCCTCTGCGCCGGGCTGCCGGTGGGCCAACAGGTGATCAACTGCGTCCTGTTCCACCACGAGCGGGTTGACGGCAAGGGCTATCCCTCGGGTATGACCGGTGAGCAGATCACCTTTCCCATCAAGGCCATCAGCCTGGCCGACTGCTACGACGCGCTCATCAGCGACCGGGCCTACGCCAAGGGCATGTCCCCGTTCGCGGCCCTGAACCTCATACGCGAAGAGATGACCGGCGCCTTTGACATGGAGCTGTACCGCCGCCTGGTGCTGGTGCTCTCGGGTGCGGACATCGTTTAATCATGGCCGCGGCCGCCCCCTGGGCCGTGACGAACCAGGCTGGCAATCCCTTTGGGCCATGTCGTCGGCGCGGGCCGGGGATTCGTAGAGTCTACGCCGCCCGAGGGGTAATAATCCCGGCCGGGAACCGTCGTATGAAAAGCCGGCTAGCGGCGGCAAAGGAGCGCCAAGTCCAGGTCTTGGCGCCCGGCTCCGCCCCCGCCGCGGACTTAAAATGTGAATACACTGTGTTCACGGCAAGTTGGTCGGACATGCCATTGTCAAATCGCAATGGATTTTGTTAGGGTGGTAACGGATTGTTAGGACCTGCTATATAGGGGGAAATCATGAAAAAGTTCGTGGCGAAAATGGTAGTGGCCGTGGTGGCCGTGGTGGCCGTGGGGATGTTGTGTCCCACCGGGTATGGACCTGCCCTGGCCAAAAAGGCCGATTCCGGCGCGACGCAGCAAGTACAACCCCAACGACATCTCCGGGTCAAGGGAACGGTTAGGGCGCCCACCAGAACCATAGCCAACCCGATTAAGGTTACCAATCCCCGGCCGGGTACGGTCGTCAGGGGCGGCTATCGCACGGTTCGCATCATCTGGACCTACCAGGGCAATGCCACCCATGCCAATAAGAACGAGTTCCGGGTAAAGGTGATGAAGCACAGCGACCGTTCCTGGTCAGTGGACTTGGGCACAAACCACAATTTCTATATCGAGTCCGGGGCCTATGGGCGCAACTGGCGCGTGCCGGATGCTTTTACGGCCGGGAGAGACTATTTCATCAGGGTCATCCACGTCCCCACCGGGGCTACTTCACATAGCGTCTTCTTCTCCATTCAGGATCGCTAGGATTTTCTGCAACGGGGACCTTGGCAAGCGCGCACCAGGCGCTCTTGCCAAGGTCTCTTATGCTATACCGCCGACGCGCGGCCCAAGATTGCACCAGGGGAACAGGGTGTATCCGGGGCCGGCGTCCGATACCCCAGGCGGTGCCCATGCTCTTGGGCGCGGCTGTCGTTTAACCGGAGATAATACGGCCCATGAGCGCCACCAACCCGCCTGCCGACCTGCACGGTAACCTCAAGACCCCCTACACCAAGCTGGACCCGGCCGGCCTGGCCCTGCTGGTCATCGACGCCCAAAACGATTTCGCCCACCCCCGCGGCGCCTTTCCCCTGCCCGGCCTGGACGGAGTGGTCCCCCGGCTGGTACGGGCCATCGAGCTGTTCAAGGCCGCCGGTCGTCCGGTAATCCGCGTGGTTCGGCTATACCGGCCCGACGGATCCAACGTGGACCTGTGCCGCCGCTGGCAAGTGGAGCAGGGGCAACTGGCCTGGGCCGCGCCGCATGACTGGGGATCGCAACTGGTGGAGGCCAGCAACCCGGCCGGGACCAAGCTGGCGGTGGAGGACTTGTTGGCCGGCCGGGTGCAGACCCTGGCCCCGGGCGACTACGTCATCTACAAGCCGCGCTTCAGCGCCTTTGTGAACACCGACCTGCACCAGTTCCTGGGCCGCATGGGGGTCAACAGCCTGGTGATCGTGGGGCTTACCTTTGCCAACTGCGTGCGCGCCACCCAGATCAGCGCCACCGACCTGGACTACCGGGTGGGCCTGGTGCCAGATGCCTGCACCGACACCGACGCCAAGGGACTGGCCGTCATGCAGGCCATGGGGGTGCAGCTAATGACCATGGCCGACCTCGAAGACCTGCTGGCCCCGGCCGGCTAGAGAGCCGCGCCCATGGCCGCGGCCACCCGCTCGGCCGCCCGGGCCAGCCGCGGGCCCATGGCCGGCAGCTCCCCCGGCTCCAGCGAGCTGGTGAACCCCGCCGCCCAAATCGCCGCCGGCAAACCACCGGCCGCGCCGATGCCGGCGGCCACCCCCCACATACCCAGGAGGTACTCGTCCTGCTCCAGGGCATAGCCCTGTCGCCGGGCCGCCTCCAACTGCTCCTGGAACTTTCGGGGATCGGTGACCGTGGCCGGGGTGTAGGCCGGCAGGCCCTCGGCCAGGACCTGGGTGATGCGCTCCGGGGCCAGGCCGGCCAGCAGGGCCTTGCCCACCGCGCCGGCGGCCAGGGGCAGGCGGGTGCCCGGCCCGGCGGCGATGCCCATGCGCCCCACCGGCTGGCGGGCGTCCACCACCGTGATCTCTCCCCGGCTCAGCACCCCGAGAAAGACCGACTGGCCCAGCTCGTCGCGCAGCCGGGTGAGTTCGGGGCCGGCCGCCTGGCGCAGCAGGGTGTACACCGAGCCGCGCGAGGCCAGGGTAGTGACCAGGGGGCCCAGGCCGTAGCGCTTGCTGCCCTGGTCGCGCACCAGGGCCCCGCCGGCCTCCAACTGGCCGCAGATGCCAAATACGCTGCCCTTGCTCACCCCCAGCCGCCGGGCGATCTCGCTGATGCCCAGCCCCTCTTGGCTCTCAGAGACCATCTCCAAGATGGCCAGGGCCCGTTTCACCGACGGGGCGCGGTAGGTTGCCGAAGCGGCCATGGTTGTTCTCCTGGCTGAACGGTTGCCAGGATATGGTGACGGCTTATTCCAAAATTGTCAACTTTAGTGGAAGTTTAAGCCGGGCAGATCATGAACCGCGGGCTGGGCGCAGGCGGGCAGGGCCGCTACGGCCGGAGGGAGCTATGTCAAAATACTGACCCCGCGGCAATGGGCAAGAATGACCGGCAAAGGGAAAAACTTCCCGGTCCCTAGACGTAGCGGTCCAGCCCCGGGTTGGGCTCCGGCGCGGGCGCGGGACGGTTGTGCAAGGTCCCGGCCTCTTGGCTATGGTCCACCCGCCGGGTGCGCTTCTTGTCCTTTTGCTTGCGCCGAAGGGCCTCGGTGGAGTCTTTTGGTTTTAAGGGGGCGATGAGCCCGGTATCCACCAACATAGAGCACCTTCCTGTTCACTCTATCGGCAATACCGGGGACCAACTTGAATATTAACAGGTTAGGGGTGTATACCTTTCTCAGGGGGGCGGTCGTTTTTCTCGGGGGCCTGTTCCAGGCCCAGGCGGTTGACCATGTGGTTCACAAACCAGGCGCAGTCCTCGCGCCGGCGCTCGGAGCACTTGCAACCAGCACGGTTCCAGGCGGTGTAGGAGCAGTTGAGGCACAGCAGTTCCGGGGTGAGCAGGGCTTGATCATAGAACTCGCGCAGCCGGGCTTTGGGGTTAAAGGCCATCTCTTCTCCTTGGGGCCCCGGTGGGCCGTCGGTGTTCAGCCCTAAGGATTGCAGTATTCGTGCCATGACCCCAAGGGGGTTGCGGCCGGGGTGGGGGACTTGTCAGGCGGTGCCCCACATGTTAGCTTGAGCCAGCAGATTAGGGAGTAGTGACGCCATGATGAGCCTGTTGCTCTTGGGGTTGTTGGTAGCCGCGGTGCTGTTTTTGCTCGGCGGTCTCGGCTCCTTGTATCGCTACCTCACTCGCAGCCGGTTGTTCCCGCAACTGCCCCGTCTTTGGAAGCCCGATCTCACCCGCACCATCGTCTTCGGGGTGCTGCTGTTGGTGTCGCTGGTGGGGCTCTTTGGCCTGGGGGCGTTCACCAGCCAGGACGAGCAACCCGGGGACCAGCGACGCGACCCCAACCTGTACCCCACCGCGCGCCCCACCCGCACCCGGCCGGCCGCCACCGTGGCCCGGGGCGAGGAGCGTATGCTGCCCCCGGCCACCACCGCCACCACCACGCCGGCGACCACCGCGGCCGCGCCGGTGACCACGGCCCCGAGCACCACCATGGCCGCGCCGGTGACCACCGCGCCGGCCCCGAGCACCACCTCCACCACCACGACCACTACCACCAGCACCACCACGACGACCACCACCACCCGCCCGGCGCCGCCGACCACCCAGGCGGCCAAGCCGGCGCCCAAGAGCAAGTACTGGACGGTGTGCATCTCGTCGTACAAGACCGCCGCCGCGGCCCGGACCGACGCCAAGCGTCTCAAGGACCGCGGACTGGCCACCCGTATCTACCACGTCAAGGTCAAGGGCAAGGGCTGGTGGTACCGGGTCTGCGCCGGCCGCTTCCACACCCGGGCCCGGGCCGGGGCCCAGGGCGCGGCCTGGAAGCGGGCCGGGGTGGCTAAGTCGCCTTTCCCCTACCTGGTCCGCTGATCCCCATGGGGATATTGGAACCCCAGCGTCTTTGGATGATGCTCAACGAGCTGGCCGGCCGGCTGGGGGTGCAGGTGCGCCTGGAGCGATTGGAAGACGGCGAGGGTTTCGCGGTGCGCGGCGGGCTCTGCCGGGTGGGGGGACAGCCGGTGGCCATCGTGGACCAGCGCCTGGCCCCGGCCGGCCGCGCCCGGCAGTTGGCCGCCGCCCTGGCCGGCCTGGAGCTGGAGGGGGTGTCCATGGTGCCGGCCCTGCGCGAGTTTATCAGGCAACAACAACCCGGATCGAACCTGGAGTAGCCATTGGCCCCCAAACTCAGCGGCAAGAAACTACTGGCCCACCTGGAAGACCAGGTCAGGGGACGCGATGTGCACCTGGCCTACGAAAAGCTGCAATTCGCCGGGCTCAAGCTCAACAGCGGCCTCTGCTGGTTCAAGGGGCGCTACTATCTTTTTGTGGACCGCTACAAAAAGGTGGGAGAGCGGGTGGAGCTGCTCAAGGCCGCCCTGGACGAACTGGACCGTCTGGTCCGGGACGGCCGCTTGGACAACCCCGAGGCGCCGGCCGAGGCCCCGGAGAACCCGGACCAGGACCATGAACCCGCGTGAGGAGATAGTACGCTTTTGCCGACTGGCCTGGCAGGCCGGGCTGATGCGGGCCCACGACGGCAACATTTCGCGGCGGGTGGACCGGGCCATGCTCATCACCCCCAGCGGCCGCAGCAAGGCGCTCATCGAGCCTTCCGAGCTGGTGGAGGTGGATATCGCCACCGGCCGCGGCCAGGGACCGGGCCGGCCCTCCAGCGAGGCCGGGCTGCACCTGGCCGTCTACCGGGCCCGCGACGATGTCGGCGCGGTGGTGCATGCCCACCCGCCCCAGGTGATGGCCTACAGCCTGGCCGGCCGCAGCATCGCGCTAAGGGCCATGCCCGAGGCCCTCATCGGCCTGGGCCGGGTGGCGGTGGTCCCTTATGCCACCCCGGGCAGCCCTGAGCTGGCCCAAAGCGCCGGGGCGGAGCTGGCTCGCTGCGACGCGGTGGTGATGAGCCGCCACGGCAGCGTCACCGTGGGCCGCAGCCTGGAGCAGGCCTGGATTCGCACCGAGCGGCTGGAGCAGGCGGCGGTGGTCTCGGCGGCGGCCGAGGCCATGGGCGTACCGCGTCCCCTGGACCCGGCCGAGCGCCGGCGGCTCCAGCAGATGGGCCGGGCCTTTTGGGGAGACCCCGCGGCCCCCGGCCCCCGGCCCCTGGCCGAGCTCTACCGCCTGGACCGCCTGCCGGCCACCGAGGCCTTTGCCACCGAAAAGCGGACGGCCGACGCCCGCGGCCAGGCCCACCTCATCGTCGACGATTTGCCGCTAAGGCGGGTCTGCTACCTCACCCTCAAGGCCGGGGCCGGTTACCGCGGGGGGCACTACCACCGGCACAAGCGCGAGGGTCTCTACATCGCCGCCGGCCGGGCCCGGGTGGAGTTGGCCGCGGTGGACAGCGGCCAACGCCACGGCCTGGAGCTGGAGGTGGGGCACCGCCTGTGGATGCTGTCCGGCCTGGCCCACCGGGTGGCGGCGGTGGAGGACCTGGTCATGGTGGAATACACCGACCGCCCCTATGACCCGGCCGACGACCGGCCCTTTGACTTTTAGCCGCAGGCTGGTTTGACAGGCGGCCGCGGCCAAGGGTAATACATAAGGCCGCCGGCCGCGCCCGGGCGGCCGAGCGCAACCGCCTCCCCACGGGGGCCTGCCGCCCTGCGAGGTTATGCCAAGTGTCCAAGCAACTACCGCCGGTACCACCGGAGATACTCAACCTGGTGCCCTATAAGCCCGGCAAGCCCATCGAGGAGCTGGAGCGCGAGCTGGGCATCAGCGGGGCCATCAAGCTGGCCTCCAACGAGAACCCCCTGGGCCCCTCGCCCAAGGCCATGGAGGCGGTGCGCGCCTGCGCCGCGGGCCTGCACCGCTACCCCGACGGCGCGGCCTTTGAGCTGCGCTCGGCCCTGGCCGCCCACCTGGGCCTGGCCCGGGAGCAGATTCTGCCGGCCAACGGCAGCAACGAGCTCATCGAGTGGCTCTGCCGGGCCTTTGTGCGCCCCGGCGACGAGGTGGTGGCCGCCCAGTACCCCTTTGGCATGTACGGCAAGCTGGTGCAGGTGGCCCAGGGCCGCCTGGTGGAGGTGCCCCTGGTCGACTTCCGCCTGGACCTGCCGGCCATGGTCGCGGCCATCGGCAGCCGCACCAAGCTGGTCTTTGTCAACAACCCGCACAACCCGGCCGGCTCCGCGGTGAGCGCCGAGGCGCTGGCCGTCTTCTTGGAGCAGGTGCCCTCCGGGGTGCTGGTGGTGCTGGACGAGGCCTACATCGACTTTGCCGACGATCCCCGGGTGGCCCGGGGCGACGCCTTCCTGGAGGGCGACACCCCGGTGCTGGTGATGCGCACC
>Ga0256835_1001230_pt1 | contig 15782 bp, 9 predicted proteins | sample PIR30metaG_FD_185972 | JGI IMG/M metagenome (GOLD analysis project Ga0256835, IMG submission 185972) | Hydrothermal vent microbial communities from East Pacific Rise, Pacific Ocean - PIR-30 | ecosystem: Environmental > Aquatic > Marine > Hydrothermal vents | place: Pacific Ocean: East Pacific...
TCCAAAGGGCGAGACGCAACTTTCACCTGAGGAGAAGCTGTTACGGGCGATTTTTGGTGAAAAGGCCGGAGATGTAAAGGATACATCTCTTAGGGTTCCTCCTGGCGTTCAAGGCGTTGTAGTAGATGCCAAGGTCTTTTCGAGAAAGGGTATTCCAAAAGATGAACGTGCCAAAAAGCTTGAAGACATGGAGATTGCTGCAATCATGCAGGATCAAGAGGATGAAATAAACGTTATCAGGCGGACGGCACTTAAAAAATTGGAAGAGTACCTTGTGGGTAAAAAGCCAGCAGTGGTGATAAAAGATGCACGTCATCGACTTCTTCTCGATGCTGGTAAGAAGATCACCAAGGATGCCCTTAAAAGGGTACCTCTGCACAGGCTTCGGGATCTTATCCTTGAGGGAAGAAATTCGGTTGATCCATACGTTACAGATATACTTGATTGGTATGAGTCAGAGATTGAACGTATAAAGGAATTCTTTGAAGGTAAAATAGAAAGGCTCAAAAAGGGCGATGAGTTGCCTCCTGGCGTAATCAAGATGGTGAGAGTTTACGTGGCAATCAAGCGAAAGCTTGAAGTTGGCGACAAAATGGCCGGACGCCACGGAAACAAGGGTGTCGTGTCAAGGATCGTGCCTGTTGAGGATATGCCCTATTTTGAGGATGGGACACCTGTAGATATTATTTTAAACCCGCTGGGCGTTCCATCCCGTATGAATGTTGGTCAGATTCTTGAAGTACATCTTGGCTGGGGAGCTAAAAAGCTCGGTGAGCAGATTGCAGAGTTGGCCAAGAAGTATGAAATAGAAAAGGTAAAGGAGAAGATGGCCAAGATCTACTCCAAAGAGGAGTTGGATGTCTTGCTGTCTGGCCTGTCAGAAGAAGAGGTCAGAGAGCTTGCCCTTCATCTTGAAAATGGTGTCCCAGTTGCCACACCGGTATTTGATGGCGCAGACGAGGAGATCATTCGAAAGCTCTTGAAAGAAGGCGGACAGCCTGAGATTGGTCAGGTCACCCTTTACAACGGACTTACAGGTGAGCCTTTTAAGGAGAAGATTACTGTAGGTGTAATGTATATGCTCAAGCTTCACCACCTTGTCTCTGATAAGATCCATGCCCGTTCTACAGGACCTTACTCCCTTGTTACACAACAGCCACTTGGCGGTAAGGCCCAGTTTGGTGGTCAGAGGCTTGGAGAAATGGAAGTTTGGGCCATGGAAGCATACGGAGCGGCCTATTCCTTACAGGAGTTTCTGACTGTGAAATCCGATGACGTTACAGGAAGGTCACGGATGTACGAAAAAATAGTAAAAGGCAATAACTTCCTTGAGGCAGGCATCCCTGAATCCTTTAACGTGCTTGTTAAAGAGCTTCAGGGTCTCTGCATGGACATTGAGCTGCTTGAGGATGTTTAGTTAAAATTGGTTGAAGCATCGTGCCCTGTAGATGAAAGCAGGGCACGGTAACATCAATTATAAAATTTCATAAGAGGTCTATTTATGGACGATCTTCTTTCCCTGTTTACCAAACCAAAGGATCCTTTGAACTTTAAGGCGGTTAGGATCTCTATCTCTTCCCCTGAGACTATTCTCAAGAGGTCTCACGGAGAGGTAAAACAGCCTGAAACTATCAATTACCGCACCTTTAAGCCAGAACGCGATGGGCTTTTCTGTGCCAAGATATTTGGCCCGGTAAAGGACTATGAGTGTCTGTGCGGTAAGTACAAAAGGATGAAACACAGGGGTATTGTGTGTGAAAAGTGTGGCGTCGAGGTCATTCAGTCAAAGGTCAGGCGCCAGCGTATGGCTCACATCTCTCTTGCTGCTCCTGTGGCGCATATATGGTTTCTCAAAAGCCTTCCAAGCAAGATCGGTGCGCTTTTGGATCTTAGCCTGAAAGAGCTCGAAAGGGTACTATACTTTGAATCCCATATTGTTATCGAGTCGGATATTCCTGATATTCCTGTTGGTATGCTCATGTCTGATGAGACATACCAAAAGAACTATGAACAGTTTGGGGATAAGTTTCAGGTCGGCATTGGTGCAGAGGCAGTCCACTATCTTTTGAGCCACCTTGATCTCGATCAGGTATCCCAAGAGCTCAGGGAGGAGATGCAAAAGACCAAGAGCGAGGCCAAAAGGAAGAAGCTTGGTAAAAGGCTTAGGGTAGTAGAGGCCTTCAGGGGGTCTGGAAACAGACCAGAGTGGATGATTTTAAACGTTATTCCTGTGCTTCCTCCTGACCTTCGTCCTCTGGTGCCTCTAGATGGAGGCAGGTTTGCAACATCTGATTTGAATGACCTGTACCGCAGGGTCATCAACAGAAACAACAGGCTTAAAAGACTCAAAGACCTTGATGCGCCTGACATCATAATCAGAAATGAAAAGCGCATGCTTCAGGAGGCGGTTGACGTCCTTTTTGACAATGGCAGACGCGGCAGGGTTGTTACAGGGCCAAACAAAAGACCTCTCAAGTCCCTGTCAGACATGCTCAAGGGAAAGCAGGGGCGTTTCAGGCAGAATCTTCTTGGAAAACGTGTCGATTACTCTGGCCGTTCTGTTATCGTTGTTGGACCAGAGCTTAAACTTCATGAGTGCGGTCTGCCAAAGCGCATGGCCATTGAGCTTTTCAAGCCGTTTATCTATAACAAATTGGAGAAGAAGGGGCTTGTCTCTACCATAAAGAGCGCCAAGAAGATGGTAGAGAAGGAACTGCCAGAGGTGTGGGACGCACTTGATGAGGTGGTCAGGGAGCATCCCGTTCTCTTAAACCGTGCCCCAACCCTTCACAGGCTAGGTATCCAGGCATTTGAGCCAGTACTTGTTGAAGGAAAGGCCATCATGCTTCATCCCCTGGTCTGTACTGCCTATAACGCTGATTTTGACGGCGATCAGATGGCTGTCCATGTGCCTTTGTCTGTTGAGGCACAGACCGAGGCCAGGGTTCTTATGATGTCCACCAACAACATCTTGTCTCCTGCCCACGGCTCTCCAATCATAACAGCAACCCAGGATATCGTTCTTGGGGTCTATTACATGACTCGCGAAAAGCCCAAGGCCAAAGGTGAAGGTAAATCCTTCAACTCTGTTGATGAAGTGATACTTGCCTATGACGAAGGTGCTGTTGCCTTACAGGCAGCTATAAAAGTCATGCTGGATGGCGAGTTGGTTGATACCACGGTTGGGCGTGTGCTCCTCTATGACATCGTGCCAGATGAAGTGCCTTTCTCTATGGTGAACAAGGTCATGAGAAAGAAGGATCTTGCCCAGCTTATTGACAAGGCCTACAGGGCAGCAGGCGCTAAAAAGACCTGTATTATGGCTGATAGGCTCAAGGATCTTGGTTATCAGAACGCCACCATTGCGGGGCTTTCCATCAGCATCAATGACATGAAGATTCCAGAGAGTAAGGGAGAGATCCTTGATCGTGCCCAGAAGGAGGTGGCTGAGGTCCAGACCCAGTATGCGGAAGGTCTTATTACTGATGGAGAGCGTTACAACAAGGTCATTGACATCTGGACCAGGGCTACCGATGAAGTAGCCAAGGTCATGATGGAGAATATGTCCAAGGAGTACATTGAAGACGATGATGGCAACAAGATAGAGATTCCAAGCTTCAACCCCATCTTCGTTATGGCCGACTCTGGAGCAAGGGGTAGCAAGGATCAGATAAGACAGCTTGCTGGTATCAGGGGACTTATGGCAAAGCCCTCTGGTGAAATCATCGAAACCCCGATTAAGGCGAACTTCAGGGAGGGGTTGAGCGTTCTCGAGTACTTCATCTCCACACATGGTGCACGAAAGGGTCTGGCAGATACGGCCCTTAAGACTGCTAACTCTGGTTATCTCACAAGGCGTCTTGTGGATGTTGCCCAGGACTCCACCATTACAATGGATGACTGCGGAACCATCGACGGTATCGAGATGGATCATCTCATGGAAGGTGGTGAGATAATACAGAGGGTTTCTGAGAGGGTGCTTGGTAGGGTTGCCCTCATGGATATAGTTGATCCGATTACAGGAGAGGTCCTTGTTCCTGCCAATGAAGAGATTGACGAGGAAAAGGCCAAAAAGATAGAAGAGGCTGGTATCTCAAAGGTTGAGATACGTTCTGTTCTCACCTGCCGTGCCCCATTTGGTGTTTGCGCCAAGTGTTACGGCAGGGATTTGGCCCGTGGAAGCATGGTTGTAAGGGGCGAGGCCATTGGAATTATTGCTGCCGAGTCCATTGGTGAGCCAGGTACTCAGCTAACCATGCGTACCTTCCATATTGGTGGTACGGCTAGCGGTAAGGCAGAGCAGGCAGAGATTCGTTGTAACGGTGTTGGGACAGTAAAGCTTGAAAAGGTCATAACTGTTACCAATGCCGCTGGTAGAGAGGTAGTGCTCAACAGAAATGGCGAGATAGTGATAGTTGCGCCAGACGGCAGGGAGCGTGAGCGCTATCCGGTTATCTACGGTGCAGAACTTCTTGTAAAGGAAGGTCAGCACGTAGAGCCAGGCACAAAGCTTGCCCAGTGGGATCCTTATACTATCCCAATTCTGACTGAGGTTGGGGGTAAGGTGAAGTTTGGTGACATCATCGAGGGTGTGACCATACAGGAAAAGGTTGACCCTGTTACCGGAAAGGCCTCAAAGGTTGTTATCCAGTACAAGGCCTCAGAGTATCGTCCAAGGATTTCTATTAAGGATGAAAGGGGCCGTACAAAGAAGCTTATTCAGACAAAGGGAGATGCCCGATACCAGCTTCCTGTTGGCGCTATTATCACAGTCAATGAGGGAGATATAGTTGAGCCTGGTCATATCCTTGCCAAAATCCCTAGGGAAACCACAAAGACCAAGGACATCACCGGTGGTTTGCCAAGGGTTGCAGAGCTTTTTGAGGTTAGAAAGCCAAAAGAGTACGCTATTATCTCAGAGATAGACGGTGTTGTCTCCTTTGGAAAGGATGTGAAGAACAAGCGCCGCATCATCATAACCCCAGAATATGGTGAACCAAGAGAGTACCTCATACCAAGGGGTAAGCATATTGCCGTACACGAAGGTGATTATGTGCGTGCCGGCGAGCCGCTTATGGATGGAGTGTTGAATCCAAACGACCTTCTTAGAGTCAAGGGCATAAAAGAGCTTGCCCGTTACCTGGTTGATGAAATCCAGGAAGTTTACAGGCTCCAGGGTGTTAAGATAAATGACAAGCATATTGAGGTAATTGTCCGCCAGATGCTCAAACGTGTAAAGATTACAAGCGTTGGAGACAGCCGTTTCATGTTGGGCGAGCAGGTGGAACGCCACGTGTTCGAAGAAGAAAATGAGAGGATACTTGCCCAGGGCGGAGAGCCGGCAACTGCTGAACCACTCCTCCTTGGTATTACAAGGGCCTCTTTAACCACAGACAGTTTCATCTCAGCGGCCTCCTTCCAAGAGACTACAAAGGTGCTAACTGATGCCTCTATTGCAGGTAAGGTGGATCACCTTAGAGGACTCAAAGAGAACGTGATCATGGGTCGTCTCATCCCTGCTGGTACAGGGCGTGTCTATTATGACCAGCGTGATAAGGCCAGGGGCAAGGCACCAGAAGGGCAGGCTGCTGCATGACACTAAAGCTTCCCATATCGTCCCAAAGGGGAGAGGATAAAGAGGGCAGGGCAAGAAAATTCTCTGTTCCAGAAGAGGCCCTGCCCATTGTCAAACGGTTGCAGAACAAGTACACCCTTGATGTAGAGAGGGTGAGCATTGGAGGAAGGGAGTTTTATTTTCTCCATGTTGCCGATCTCATTCCTCTTTTTCATATGGAGGTGCATGAGAATGCCCCTGAATTTCCCTTTTGGGTCAAGATCTGGGAGGCCTCTTTGGTGCTTGCGGAATTTCTTTTAAAGATGCCCCCAAAACAGGGGCGAAGGATACTGGAGCTTGGCGCAGGAATGGCAGTACCAGGAATGGTAGCGTCAAGTTTTGGCCACGATGTGACTGTGACCGACTATGAAGATGAGATAATGGACTTTGTCAGGGCCTCTGCCATTTTTAATAAATGCCCATCCCTTAAGTGCGAGGCTTTGGATTGGTTCAAACCAAGGGATGACCTTGGCCAGTTTGAGGTCATAATCGGCTCAGAGCTTTTGTTTCACCAAAGATTTTTCCCGCCTCTCCTTGAGGTAATGAAAAGATATCTGGCTCCAGGAGGGGCCATATACTTGTCCCATAGGGCAGATAGAGAAACCCTGTTCCCATTTTTTAAAATGGCAGAAGATGATTTTGTAATTGCCATGCAGAAACACCGCTTCCAGAGTAAAGACAAGGAGATGGATGTGCTGCTAACGCGCCTTACCAGGAAACAGCACTGATCCCACTACTAACTTTTCATTCTTCCGTTCTCCTACGCCCCTGTCCGTGCAATGTAGCACGGGATCGCTTCGTCGTCCCTTTGGGCCTCCTCGCGATGACGAGCTATCCCCTCCGTCATTGCAAGCGGAGCATCAGCGAAGCGAAGCACTCCCCTACACAGACGCAGAGTAGTCCCGCACCCTCTTAATACCCCTCTGCCCGTCATTGCGAGCGAAGCGAAGCAATCTCCTACGTTTTTGCACCGTCCTTGCGAGTAGGTGCAAAGCACCAACGAAGCAATCTCCCACGTCCTTGCAACTTAGCCCCAGAAAACCCTTCCCCTCTGGTGGCGGTACGGCACCGTTCTATCAACGCAGAAGAACAAACAAGCGGAGCAGAGTATCTCGCTATCAAAAATCAACAACGAACTCCTTTTCTCCTTCCTTTATGGGTATCTCTGTTACATGGACATTACTAACCCTGGCATGAGGAGGCCCCTGGTTGAGCCATACTATTAACTGCTCGATCTTATCTTCTGGCCCTTGTGCCTCAAGCTCTACCGAGCCGTCTGGCATGTTTTTCACCCAGCCTGTTAATCCAAGTGCCCTTGCTGTATCCAATGTGGATGCACGATAGAAGACCCCTTGAACCCTTCCTGTGACCTTGGCATGGATCCTTTTCATGGATAACCTCCTTTTGACTGCTTCTTCACTGCCCTTACAAATTGCCCTTTTGCCAAATCGTCACTTCTTCTTTCCCACCATCTCAAGAAATTCTTCTTCGGTTATGGTCTTGATACCGAGTTGTTTTGCCTTTTGAAGCTTAGAGCCAGGATTTTCTCCAACCACAACAAAGTCTGTGTGTTTCCCAACGGTAGATTGTACCTGTCCGCCAAGAGAAACCACAAGTTTCTTGGCTTCTGCCCTTTTCATGCTCTTGAGTGAGCCTGTAAAGACAAAGCTTTTTCCTTCAAGGGGCAAGGTCTTTTCCTCTGTTTCCACTGGTTCTATGGTTATGCCCGCCTCAAGGAGTTTTTTTATAAGTTCTTTGTTTTTTTCGTCTCTAAACCACTGATAAATGCTGTTGGCTACCTCTGGACCTATGCCCTGGATCGCCTCTAGTTCCTGAACACTTGCCTTCATGACTGCATCCAGGGTTTTGAAGTGTTTGGCTAGGAGTTGGGCCGTGACTTCTCCAACATGCCTAATGCCAAGGGCAAACAAAAAGCGAGGCAAGGTCGTATGTTTGCTTTTTTCTATAGCATCGAGAAGGTTCTGGGCAGATTTTTCTGCAAAGCCTTCAAGGGAAAGTAGATCCTCTTTTTTGATGTGATAAAGGTCTGGGATGTCTCTAATGATGCCTGCTGTAATCAGTTGTTCCACCACCTTTGGGCCAAGGCCCTCGATATCCATGGCAGGTTTACTTACAAAATGGGCTATCCTTTTTGCAAGTCTGGGGAAGCAATCCGGGTTGGGGCAGCGATAAATGGCCTCTCCAGGCTTTTTTACCAAGGCAGAGCCACATACAGGGCAATATTTTGGCATTACAAAGGGCTTTTCCTTGCCGGTTCTCCTTTCCTTTAGGGGTTTTACCACCTCTGGAATCACATCTCCTGCCCTTCTTACAATCACCCAATCACCTATTCGGATGTCCTTTCTTTTTATTTCCTCTTCGTTGTGGAGAGTGGCCCTGCTTATGGTTACACCTCCCACCTTAACAGGCTCCATAATGGCAACAGGCGTTACTGCACCAGTCCTGCCAACACTCAAGATTATGTCCTTGATGCGGGTAATGTTCTGGGGCGCTTCAAATTTATAGGCAATGGCCCATCTTGGGCTTTTGGCCTTTGTGCCAAGTCTGTCTTGCAGCTCAAGGTCATTTACCTTGATAACCATGCCATCAATTTCGTAGTTGAGCTCAGGCCGTATCTTGGCCAGATGTTCATGGTAACTTATGGCCTTTTCTATGCCAGTGACCTTTTTTATGAGAGGATTAACCCTTAAGCCCCACTTTTTTAGGGTTTGCAGTATTTCCCATTGGGTCTTGAAAGAGTAGCCCTCAACCCTGCCAATGCCATAGCAAAAGATGTTAAGCGGTCTTGAGGCAGTAACCTTTGGGTCAAGCTGCCTGAGAGAGCCTGCCGCAGCATTTCTTGGGTTGGCAAAGGTTGGCAGGCCTTTCTCTCTCCTTTCTTGATTGAGCCGTTCAAAGGCATCCTTTTCCATGTAAACCTCACCCCTTACCTCCAAAAGGGAAGGCACAGGAACATCCAGAGAGAGGAGGCGTAGCGGGATGGAGGGAATGGTTCTCAGGTTGTTTGTCACGTCTTCGCCGTTGTATCCATCTCCCCTTGTGGAGCCTAATACAAAGACGCCATTTTCATATACGAGCTCCACTGCAAGGCCATCCATTTTGGGTTCCAGGGTGTACTCTATGTCGTGATCGATGTTTAAGAACCTTTTTATCCTAGAGTCAAATTCTCTGATTTCTTCCGGAGTAAAGGCATCGTCAAGGCTGAGCATGGGCACATGATGGGGAACAGTGCGGAATTTGTCTGATGGCGGTGCGCCAACCCGCTGAGTGGGAGAGTCTGGGGTTATGGTTTCTGGATATTTTTCTTCAAGCTCTTTAAGCTCCTGCATCAGGGCATCGTATTCTTCATCGCTGATGACAGGAGAATCAAGTACGTAGTAGCGGTAGTTGTGGTAGTTTATCTCTTCCCTGAGTTTTTTGATCCTTTCAAGTACATCTGGAGGAACAGGCATCTTGTTAACCTTCTAATGTTTGGTAATTTTTATCACGATATTCTGTATTCTAATTCTTTAGAGTATTACATATTAAGGAGAAGGGTCAGGTGCAAGGCCGTATGGGATTGCTTCTTGTTGCCAGGGTTCTTCTGCAAGGCCGTATGAGATTGCTTCGCTCCGCTGAGGCTTCGCTCGCAATGACGATGGGGTGCGGTTCTGGTGGCGGAGAAGAGGCTTCGGCGTTTCTCTGCATGGTTGCATGGGGATTGCTTCTTGTTGCCAGGGTTCCTCTGCAAAGCCGTATGAGATTGCTTCGCTTCGCTCGCAATGACGATGGGGTGCTCCTTTCCATCTTTGCCATGCGGCCTGTTCCCAGCACGTCATCGCGAGGAGGCCCGAAGGGACGACGAAGCGATCCCGTGCTACATTGCAGTGGAGGGACGTAGTGGAAAGGTATGTCGGCGTTTCTCTGCTTGAGCGTGAAGGATTGCTTCTTGTTGCCAGGGTTCCTCTGCAAAGCCGTATGAGATTGCTTCGCTTCGCTGCCGCTTCGCTCGCAATGACGATGGAGATTGTGGCTTGCTCCTTTCCACCTTTGCAAGGTCGTGTGAGATTGCTTCGCTCCGCTCGCAATGACGAGGAGGATTGTGGCTTGCTCCTTTCCACCTTTGCAAGGCCGTGTGAGATTGCTTCGCTTCGCTGCCGCTCCGCTCGCAATGACGGAGTGGATAGCACGTCATCGCGAGGGGCCGAAAGGCCCCGTGGCGATCTCCCCCGCCCTTGCAATGATAGTTGCAATAATACTAATGATAGTGATGATGAACTTGTCAATTTTCTCATCTCTTTTGCTCTTCCTCTACTATCTCAAAGTTCAAGTGTCTCCTGGCCTTGTTTACAGAAATAAGCCGCAACACTATTTCCTGTCCAAGCCTGTAAACCTTCCCTGTACGTTTTCCCCGTAGCAGGTGCCTTTTGGAGTCAAATTCATAGTAGTCGTCTGCCATATCCACAAGCCGCACAACCCCAGATACAAATATCTCTTTTAGCTCAACAAACATACCAAAAGAGGTGACTCCTGAGATTATTCCGTGGAATTTTTCTCCTATCTTGTCTTCCATGTAGCGTATCTTCAGGCGGTCTAACATTTCTCGTTCGGCTTCCATGGCGGTTCTTTCCCTGCGGCTCAGATGTTCACCAAGGGGAAAGAGTTCTTCCTGGGTGTATATGGGGCGTTTACGTTTGCGTCTCAGATTTCCTTTCAGCACCCTATGGGCAACAAGGTCTGGATATCGCCTGATTGGAGATGTAAAGTGCAGATACGTGGGAGAGGCAAGGCCAAAATGCCCTTTATTTTCAGGGGAATAGACTGCCTGGTTCATGCTCCTAAGTAGCATGGAGTTTACCACATATTCTTCGGGTTTTCCTTCCACCATGCCGAGTATCTTTTGAAACCAGAACGGGTCAATCTTCTTGGGAGTCTTGATGTTGTAGCCAAGGCTGCGAAGGTATTCTACCAGATCGTCTATCTTTTCTCTTTCAGGCGGTTCATGGATTCGATAAAGCACTGGTATATCCCGTTCTGCCAGAAAGCGCGCAACCGCCTCATTGGCAGCAATCATAAACTCCTCAATAAGCCTGTGAGCCATGCTTCTTTCTCGCAGGACAATACTTTCAAGCTCACCTGTAAGGCCAAGTATCACCTCTGGCTCAGGAAGGTCAAAGTCAATGCTTCCGCGCTCCTTCCTCTTTTGCATGAGAAGCCTGGCCAGTTCCTCCATCTGCCTGATTCCCTTTAGAAATTTCTTGTGTTTGTTGAGAAGTTTTTTGTCTTTTCCATCGAGCAGCCTTTGCACTATCTTGTAGGTGAAACGGTAATGGCTTCTCATTACCGCCTTGAAGAAAGTGGCCTTTTTTACGTTGCCATTAAGGTCAAAGCTTATCCTTGCAACCATAGCAAGACGATCCTGGTCTGGCACAAGGCTGCATAGTCCATTTGACAGTTTTTCAGGAAGCATTGGGATTACCCTGTCTGGGAAATAGACACTTGTTCCCCTTTCCAGGGCGTCTGCATCCAAAAAGGAGCCTTTTTCCACATAATGGCTCACATCCGCTATGGCTACAGTGAGCACAAAACCGCTCCTGGTCTTTTTTACATGGACTGCATCGTCAAAGTCCTTTGCGTCTTCTCCGTCAATGGTCACAAGGGGCAGGTTCCTGATATCCTTTCTTCCTGAAAGGTCTTCTTTGCGAACGCTGTCTGGCAGCTCATCTGCCTGGATCATGGCGGGTTTGGAAAATTTGTTTGGCAACTGATACTTTTTTATGACTATCTGGGATTGTACCTCAATGCTTTCAGGATCACCAAGAACCTTGACTATTTCTCCCTCGGCCGTAGATCCTGTCCGGGAGAAATGAAGCACCCTTGCAACAACTGCCATGCCATCGATGTCGCCGTATTTTTTGGGGTTGGGTATGAGCACTTCAAAACGAAGCCGTTCGTTTTCAGGTATGACCACTCCCAGGTTTCTTCCAGTATGGAAGATGCCAACGACCTCCTGAACAGTCCTTTCATTTATCCTTATGACTGCCCCTTCAGGCCCTTTGGGAGTATCTTTTTCAATACGGGCCGTCACCATGTCGCCATGGACTGCGCCTTTTAGCTTCCTTGGTGGAATGAATATATCCGCTTCATCTGGATCAGGAGAGTGTACAAAACCAAAACCGTCTGGATGTATGGTGATGGCGCCGGTTACAAGCCGCATCTGCCTGGTAAGGCCGTAGCGGTTGCCTTTAAGCAGGGTTATTTCACCAGAGCGGACAAGCTCTTTTATTAGCTTTTTTGCTGCCTGACGTTTTTCTGGAGGAACGTGAAGGTTATGGATGATTTCTCTCATATAGAGAGGATGGCCAGCAGCCTTTAGCACAGAGAGGATGGACTCTTTTGATATCTTGATATTTTTTTTCTTTTTTCGTCTCATGAATCTGACTATAAGGGGGTGCAATAGGGGGGTCAAGCAGTTGTTAAGCGATCTTTTTCAATTCCACCCTTGAGACTTTGTGAAATTCAAGTAAACTTAAAAAATCTTTTCTGACGGGAAAGGCGATGTTGCTGCTATTTGATGCGTAATTAATGATTGAACCAAATAAAAGGAGGTAAATTATGAGGCTATTGGGATTAGGAATACTTCTGTCTTTTTTGATTGCTGGCTGTGCCGGGGTTGGGTTGCAGGTAGATAATCAGCTCCATGCAACGAGACAGGTATTAAATGAAGCTAAGGCCAAACAGTTGGACAAACAGTGTCCGGATGAATACAAAGAGGCAGAGTTGTTGCAGAAAAAGGCTGTGGCACTTTACAAGGCATGCCGCCCTGAAGAAGCTGCTCCAATTGCCAAGCAGGCTTACGACAAGGCCAAATCTCTTTGTTCTCCAGTGCCATGTCCTCCATCATGCAAGCATAAGCCTAGCCCAAAGGACAGTGATGGTGATGGAGTAATTGACGCCCTTGATAGATGCCCAAACACTCCAAAGGGAGCCAAGGTCAATAAGGTTGGATGCTGGATAGTTAAAGGATTGCTCTTTGATTTCAACAAGGCAGAGATCAAGCCCAAATATTACAAGAATCTGGACGAGGTTGTAAAAGTTCTAAAGGCCAACCCAGATTTGAAGGTTGAGATTCAGGGACATACCGACAACATCGGTTCTGCTGAATACAACATGAAGCTTTCCTTGAGGCGTGCACAGGCCGTTGCAGATTATCTCATCAAGCATGGGATCTCTCCTTCAAGGCTCCGGGTGAAGGGCTATGGTTTTACAAGGCCAGTTGCTCCTAACGATACTCCAGAAGGAAGGGCTCTTAATAGAAGAGTGCAGTTGAAGCCTCTCTATTAAAATTCATTACTTAGGTTAAAATTTAAGCTTAATAAAGCTGCAGTCTCGAAAAGGGCTGCAGCTTTTTTTTGTGTGGTGATCACGCATACCTTGCGTTACCTGTTGGTTGCCGCTTTTCCAAGCATCTTCGCAGGAGATTGTACCGTTTTGCTGACACCCTTTTGCAATGCCGTGTGAGATTGCTTCGCTTTCGCTGCCGCTTCGCTCGCAATGACGAAGTGGAGATTAGGTCATTGCGAGGAGGCGCGAATAGCGCCGACGAAGCAATCCCATTCGGCCCCGCATAAGAGTCCTGAACCGCACACCGCATTCCAGTATCTCCTTTGTCTGTCTATGTGTGTTTATGCAAGAAGATTGTTTCTATCTGCCCCGCTTTCTTGGGGAGTGGTAGTGCAGCCTGGCTGTAGAGGAAACGAGACTCCTCAGCATCTTCGCAGGAGATTGTACCGTTTAGCTGACACTCCATTGCCAGGCCGTGTGAGATTGCTTCGCTCCGCTGCCGCTCCGCTCGCAATGACGAAGTGGAGATTAGGTCATTGCGAGGAGGCCTTTTTTAAAGGCCGACGAAGCAATCCCATTCGGCCCCGCACCCCTCACCCCACCCCTGCACGAATCTGCTACTTTCTCGTCCCGTTCTTGACATCCCTTTTAAATGTCTTAAAAGTTAGTGAAAGGAGATGATTCGTTGGTAAAGGCCTTTCTAGAACTTTTAGATGATCCCATAGTACGCGGTTTTGTTTTAACAACAATTCTTTTACTAGGTTTATGTCTTGAGCAGTCTCTACTAAACCAGCCTTTTATTCAAAATATTGCCTCGTCTTTTCTTGTTGGCAATCTTATAGGTTATCCAGTTGCCATATTTTTATGGCGTATCTTTTATCAAAAAGTCAATATACCGTTGTATTCCTGGCCGCTTGAGGCATTCCTTGTTGTGTTTTTTGCATTAAAGCCTTTGCCGATTATATCTTTAGTGATTGGAATTGTATTTCCTTTACTTTTACTTCATCTATTCCTATTAGCTCACTATTCCGTTTACGCTTCAGATTTTAATGCAATTATTCTAAGGGTTGCATTTGGTATAGGCCTTGGAAACTTCTTACTTCTTGTCTTTCAATATGTTCCTTATCCTCTTGGAATTGGTTGGTTAAGTGTGGCTCTTGCCGCTTGGCGCATAAGGTGCCCATCGACACGGGCGATTATAAAACCTTTTTCTAAACATCAGTTAGACAAAAAGTATCTTATATTTTTGATTTTTCTCTTTCTTTTCTATACGGTTGGAGGCCTGTACTATGAGCTTCTAAAGGGGTTAAGCAGTAAGAATTTAGCCATTCTAGATGAATTCAACTACATTTTATATGTTGTTGGCCTGGCTGCAAGCGTACCCTTGGCCAGATTTCAAAAGGAGCTTATTCCATTCATTGCAATAACTATAATGGGTGGTGCCCTCCTTTTCATGACACCACCTTTCAATATCTCACCATATTCCGTTAGTGCTATGGAGCTGAGTTTTGGCATGATGGACTCCTATTCCATTGCCTATATTTTTAGCGCTGCCAATGGATTGGAGGAAGTGAGCTTGGGCCTAGGGATTTTTCCTTTTTCAATACTTACAAACATGCTGATTTTAAATCATTTGCCCCCTGTCTTTGACATCAGATGGGGACTTGGATTCTTGTTTTTGACATTGATACCCTTGAGTCTCCTTACAAGGTCTAGCAGCAGTGTCAGAAGGAGAAGAAAAGTTTCACCTCCTTTTGTCCTTCCCACTCCCACTCCTGAAAATAACACCTTTGAAGATATCCTTGAAATAGAGAAACTTGAAAGAGAAAGTCTTAAAAGACTAAGCAGCAACAAGGGAAAGATGGGATGTGGCCATTTGAATTGTGATGTTGATATTGATGCTGATACTGATGCTGAGGTTGAGGTTGCAATTGATGAAACAGATACCGAGGCTCAGATTCATGACCAGAACATAAAAATGGATTTGGAATCTCTAGTGCAGGTCTTGAATTTGACCTCTCGTGAACAAGAGATATTTGCATTACTCGTTAAGGGTAAAAAGTTAAAAGAGATTGCCAAGGAACTAGATATTGCCCTTGGAACCATAAAGGCCCTGACAAGTCGGATCTATGAAAAGGCTGATGTAGATAATAGAGAAGAACTGTTCAAAAAATGGATGAATGAATAGGTTTAGGATAATTTTTAAAAAAATGTAAAATTCTATGGTTTGCGCAGGGTTTACATAGGGTTTACGCGAGGTTTACGTAGGGTTTACAGCAGGTTTACAAGGGTTTACGTAGAGGGTTTACGCAAAATTTGCACAAGGTTTACAAAAGGTTTACAGAGGGTTTACGAAATCTTTTTCCCAAAAGAGAAAAGTTTTTCCCATCACCATCTTCCATAAAATCATAATTAATTTCAACAAGATAGCTTCTTTAAAAATTTTTGACTTTATAATTTGGGTATTTTTTTACATAAACCTCAAGGGGTTGTAATGGCCTGTGTTGAAAATATCAATGAAATCAAACGGTTAAATCGGCACATTTTTTGAAATTTTATTAATTCAATAAAAAACAAAATCTGGAGGTTAGAGGGTATGAAAAAGGCAGCATTGTTGTGGATCTTCTTTCTGATGTTTTTGGGAGTGCAGACAGCCCAGGCCACACCTTTTCAAAATGGGGATTTTACAAACGGGGATTTCACAGGATGGAGTGGTGAATTGACTGATGTGAATAATAGCGTGCACAACGTGGACCCAGACACGGCCAACAGCTATTACAAAATAGTTGATAGTGATAATAAAGCCCAGTTGAGCATAGACGAC
>Ga0256835_1001231_pt1 | contig 15780 bp, 15 predicted proteins | sample PIR30metaG_FD_185972 | JGI IMG/M metagenome (GOLD analysis project Ga0256835, IMG submission 185972) | Hydrothermal vent microbial communities from East Pacific Rise, Pacific Ocean - PIR-30 | ecosystem: Environmental > Aquatic > Marine > Hydrothermal vents | place: Pacific Ocean: East Pacific...
GCTGAGGGAACTGTCGCTGGAGAAATCCCCCCTAGACTGGAGCGATGAGGACCTCATCGAATTCTCGAGGGAGATCTTGAGGAGGGGGAAGCCCTTCGTGGTGGCAGCTAACAAGGTGGACGTGCCAGAAGCTGAGGATAATATCAAGAGGATGAGGGAAGTTCTGGAGGAGCCCGTAATTCCAGTGTCTGCTGAGGCCGAGCTCATCCTGAGGAAGGCAGCGAAAGCGGGACTCATCAGGTACGAGCCGGGAGATCCTGACTTCGATGTGGTGGATGAGTCCAAACTCACCGGGGCTCAGTTGAGGGCTCTGGAGGCCATTAGGGAGAGGGTGCTGAAGAGGTACGGAAGCACTGGGGTTCAAGAGACGCTAGAAACTGCTGTTTATGACGTGCTCGGTATGAAGATCGTTTTCCCAGTTGAGAACGAGACTAAGCTGTCAGATAAGGATAGGAACGTCCTCCCGGATGCCATACTGCTGCCTAAGGATGGGACGGTCAGGGATCTGGCTGAGAAGATCCACAGTGAGATAGCTAAGAAGGCCCTTTACGGGATCGATGTCAGGGAGAAGAGGAGGATATCTCTGGACTACGTGCTGAGGCATAGGGACGTCGTGAAGATAGTGGCCGCTAGGTGACGCACACCCTACTCTCCCATACCTTCTCCCCTTCTATCTCGCAATTGACGATGCGGGAAGATGGTGCGGTAACCGAGCTCGTCAGGGTGCTCCCCTCGACCACTCCATCGTCTGCGATCAGGGAATCCGTCACCTCAGATTTGAGGACCGATGAGCCCCTCATCACTATGGAGTTAAGGACCTTCGAGTTCGCGACACGAGAACCAGCTTCCAGATATGAGTAAGGGCCTAAGGTCGATTCCCTCAGCAGTCCCGCCACCACTGAGGGTCCTTCCAGCTCCGAGCTCTCTATGACCCCCGTGCTCGATATGAGTATGTCCCCCTCCAAGACGTACCCCTCGGGAGGTGACCTTTCGCCACTGATCACGTCGTTCAGCAGATACTTCTGGGCCAGCAGGAAGTCTGACGGCCTTCCCGCGTCCACCCAAGGTGAGATGGTGACGACCCCAACCCTTTCCCCGCGTGAAGCAGCTAGCGTAAGGGCGTCCGTCAGCTCTATCTCTCCTCTAGGCGAGAGGGTCACATCCATCAGGTGATCGAAGATTGATTGGGAGAGGAAGAAGGCCCCAGCCACTATCAGGTTCGAGGGCTCCTCACCCCTTCTGGGCTTCTCCACTATCCTCCTCAGCAGACCCGAGGATAGCTCCACCACCCCGAACTCCCAAGGTCTCTCCACCGGTGTGACTGCCACCACATGGTCGTACCTGTCGCGGTAGGACAGGATCCTCTCTACGGAGTCAGGAGGGAGGTAGATGTCCGCGTAGATGAGTAGGATGTCGTCCTTCACCTCCTCCCCGAGCTTCATCACCGCATGACCCGTTCCCATGGGCTTGCCTTGGTCCACGACCTTGAAATTGAGGCGCTGGGACAGGTCGATGAATAACTCCTTCCTATAGCTCACGACCGCGTATACCTGTAGATCGGAAATTAGGGAGAAGTTGTACTCAAAAAGTGTGGAACCGGCTATAGGGAGGAGGGGCTTGGGCCTCGCTTCCGTGGCAGGTCTTAACCTCTTACCCTTCCCCGCCGCCAGGAGTGCTGCTTTCAACCTCCTGCTCCACCCCTGCAGGTATCTCTGGAGCTTCAGCTGGTTTCAGTATGACCATCTTCCTGAGCTCCACGTACTTTATGGGAGCGACCTTCGAGGCTATTCTCTGGATCTCGGAGGTCACCGGTACCGGTTCCCCGAATATGTACGACTTGACCAATTCCTCCACCGTGTACTCTGGGATGATGCTCCTCACGTACTCGTCGACCCTCTTCCTTATAGCGCTCTTCTGGCTGCTTCTGATTCTCACTGCCGTTACAATGAGAGTGAAGATGCGCACCTCATTACCGTCCTTGGCGACTCCCTCAGATTGTATGTCTATTCTGGAACTCCTCCTCTGGACTATGGATCTCATGTAGTCCCTGTTCAGCATCTCCTTCACGAAGCGGGCATAGGCCTTGTTGCCATCCACCTTGAAGATCCTGAACCACAGCTTGTACTTCTCGTGCATGAAGTCCCCAGTTATGTCCCTCACGACAACCTCCACGTTCCGGTCCATGAGCTTCTCGGGGTCGCTGGCCGGGGTCTCGCCTATCCACTGGTTCGGGAAGACGTCTACAGCGTAGACCTGGTACCACGTCTTGGCCGGTCCCTTTCTCCGCGCTCTCCTCCTGGGCATTTGGATCCCTCAGCTGGATGGCAGTGGGAGGTATTATAATCTTTTTTGACGGTGTGAGCATGTGGCCCCGATGCTGAAAATAGAAGACGTGACCTTCCGTTACGAGGGCAGCAAGAGACCAGCGCTGTCCGAGGTCAGCTTGGAGATAAATAGGGGTGAGTTTCTCCTAATAGCCGGGCTCAGCGGCTCCGGCAAGTCGACCCTCTTGAGGCTCCTGAACGGGTTGATACCGCACTTCTACAGGGGGGAGATGAAGGGAAGGGTCCTCGTGGATGGGGTGGACACGAGAGAGGCGAGTGTGGCGCAGCTGTCTAGGAAGGTGGGGTTGGTCTTCCAGAACCCGGATAATCAGATCGTCACGCTCAGAGTGGATAGGGAGATAGCGTTCGGTCTCGAGAATCTGGGGCTGCCGAGGGAGGAGATTATCGAGAGGATAGATGAGGTCCTCAAGAAGTTGGGGATAGAGCACTTGAGGAAGAGGAGTACAGCCGAGCTGAGCGGTGGAGAGAAGCAACTCGTGGCCATTGCCTCCGTCCTAGCAATGAGGCCGGATGTCATCGTGTTGGATGAACCGACTAGCGAGTTGGATCCATTCAGCTCGGCGCGGATCGCCAAGGTGTTGGGAAACCTGAACAGGGAAGGTGTGACCGTGATAGTCGCCGAACACAGGCTGGACCTGTTTGCCCCCAAGGCGAGCAGGATGATAGTGATATCCAATGGGAGGATAGTAAGAGAGGGGCATCCCAGGGAGTTACTCTATAGGGGAGACATCTCGCTGCATGGGGTCAGACCTCCCAGCGTGGTCAAGCTCGCTAGGAAGTATGGGGTGGTGGAGGCTCGGCCGCTCGCGGTGGGAGAGCTCATAGTGGCTCTGAGGAGAGGTGTCAGGATTGATCGAAGTTGATGGGGTCACGTTCAGGTATGAGGGAAGTGGAGTGAATGCCCTCAGAGACGTCAGTCTAGAGCTGGAGAGGGGTAAGATCTACGGTATCGTGGGTCCGAACGGCTCCGGCAAGTCGACCCTCTTGAGGCTCCTGAACGGGTTGATACCGCACTTCTACAGGGGGGAGATGAAGGGAAGGGTCCTCGTGGATGGGGTGGACACGAGAGAGGCGAGTGTGGCGCAGCTGTCTAGGAAGGTGGGGTTGGTCTTCCAGAACCCGGAGCACATGTTCTTCTCCGAGACCGTGTATGAGGAGGTATCTTTCGGCCCTAAATCGATAGGCATGGATCCGGAAGAGATTAGAGAGTCTGTTAAGTGGGCATTGGAGGAAGTGGGCCTCTGGGAATTGAGGGAGAGGAGTCCCTGGTCACTGAGCGGTGGTGAGATGAAGAGGCTCTCGATAGCGTGCATCCTGTCCATGAAGCCAGAATTCTTGGCGGTAGACGAGCCCACGATAGGACAGGATAGCCTCTCAAAGGAGTCGCTATCGCAGATATTCAAGAGGATGAGGGGGGAGGGAAAGGGCGTCGTGATCGTCACCCACGATCTGGAGTGGTTGGACGAGCTCGGCCCTGATGTGGTATTCGTGCTTCGCTACGGGGTCGTGATCAGTAGGGGAGGCCCTAGAGAGATCTTCTCGGACATAAGGAATCTCGCTACCAATGGCCTCATACCTCCCTACAGGTACATAGTCGATTCCCTGCTGGAGGTGGGTTGAGTGCTCGATCCTATGGGAATGGTGGAGATCTTCAGGACTCAAGTGGGGGAGACCCCGTACTCCAAGCTCAATCCCCTCACGAAATTCATCCTCTTCGCCTCCTTCATAGCTCTCCCCCTCATCAGCGCCTCGCTCCTAATGCAGATATTCTCCCTCGTGGCCCAGATACCGCTGATAATCCTATCAAGATCTGAGAGGAGGGTGAAGAGATCCCTCAAAGCATCCCTCCTGTTCATCGTAATACTCGTGGTGCTCAATTACCTCACCACTCACAGCTTGGAGTTCAGCCTCGCAATGGTGTTGAGGCTGGTCAGCATGATAATAGCCTCGGCTATATTCATGACAGGTACTAGCCCAGCGGAGATAGGAGATCTCTTGACCAAGCTCAGGATCCCCCTTCAGATAACCTTCTCCTTCGTGATAGCTCTCAGGTTCATACCCGTTCTAGCTGATGATGTGGTGATGATCATCACATCTCAGGTTAGCAGGGGTTATGAGCTGGAGAAGGGGAGCTTCCTAGAGAAGGTAAAGAGATTAGTCCCCATACTGATTCCCATGATAATAATAGCGATAAGGAGGGGTCATCAGTTGGCAGAGGCCCTCGAGACTAAGGCTTTCGGAGCTACAGAGAAGAGGAGTAGCTATGTAGTTTACGAGTACGGGAGGGGCGATTGGATTCTCTTAATCTACGCCGCGATTATAATCGTGGTAGGATTGATGGTGGGGACACTCACACCACAGTTTCAACTCCTTCCATTCCGATATTAGGGCTGTGGAGCTGAAATGCATCTATTTCCATTCCATTACCCGTCTTGTGGAGTTGAAGGAATTGAACTATAGGGGGGACTCTCTCCCGGAGTTGATGGAATGGAAATGATGCGCACTCCATTATAATAAGGTTGTATCACCTGAAACTTATCATCTTATCATTAGAACCTTTCCCCTTTAAAAAGGCACCAACTTTAAATCCTCCAGAGGCAATACAACTTATTCAGGTCCGGGCGGAGGGGAAGTGGTCGGATGCCATTGGATGAGGCGTTTATCGATACCTCTTACATGTCTTACACCATAATTAAGGATAAGCGAGTCCTCCGGGACTCTTACATCCCTGATACCCTGCCCGGTAGGGAGCAGCAAATATTCCAATTCTCGAGGATACTTTCCGATCTACTCGTGGATCAGCCTCCAAGCGATGTGGCTTTCATCGGAAAGCCCGGTACGGGTAAAACAGCTGTAGTGAAGCACGTGATCAAGAAGTACAGGAACGAGTATCCGAACCTCAGGGCTAAATTCGCGTACGTGAACTGTAGCCAGGCCACCACAGCTTACAGGGTCCTCTATCAATTGAATCGGTCCATGGGAGTCCTAGTTCCACCATCAGGCTATCCTTTCGATGTCCTCTGGGACAAATTCGTCGATGCCTACATGACCTCGAACTCCAGGCTGGTGATAGTCCTCGACGAGGTGGATCTGCTGGTTAAGAGGGACGGAGGGAGGCTGCTTTACGCCCTCACTAGGTTGAACTACGACCTCCCTGAGGAGCTGAGCATAAGCTTGGTGGTCATCAGTAACACCATGGACTTCCTTGAGAGGCTAGATCCTAGGGAGAGGAGCAGCTTCGAACCCAACAGGTTACAGTTCCCACCCTACAACCATCCCCAGCTGTATCAGATACTCAGGCAGAGGGCAGATCTGGGGCTCAAGGTCGGCACTTGGGAGGACGAAGCCCTCCAGTACATAGCTAGCAGGGTAGCTCAGGAGTCTGGTGATGCCAGGAGGGCTATAGACATCCTGAGGATGGCTGCCGAGCTAGCGGAGAACGAGAGGGCTGAGAAACTAACGAAGGAGCATGCGATCATGGCAGTTGATACCGTCAACGAGGAGGAGGTGTCAATAACCGTGAGGACCTTGCCTCTCCACCATAGGCTCATACTTGCAGCCATCGCCGATGTGCTCGAACGACCGGTGGTCAGGGCCGGAACTGGGACCATCTATCGGGCATATGAGCAGAGGGCTAGCTTGTATGGGGTGAAACCGCTGACCATGAGGAGGGTCTCAGGCATACTGAGGGAGCTGGAGTCCCAAGGCCTCATCGAGATAGAGATGCAGTATGGAGGGGCTAGGGGGAACACGAAAGTAGTGAAGAAGATGGCCCTCCCCCTCAGGCAGATGAGGAGCCTCTTGGCCCAGATGGGTATAAGGTAATGGGGTTACGAGGAGAAGTCCTTCACCTCAATCTCCATACTCTTTAGATCCAGTATGGGGGCCTTCCCCACAGTCACTTCGATCCCCAAACTCTTTATGTACGGGGTCTCATTCTCGAAGGTCCCCGAATTGACTATCCTCACTCCGTTGTACTCCCCCACGCCGTAGACGTGGATGTGACCGACGTGGAGGACGTGGGGTACCTGATCTACGAGGAGCCAGTCCTCACTCTCGGGGGCTATTGGATGCTCCCCATAGATGGGAGCCAGGTGTCTCAACCTGAGGATCCATCTCATGGCTTCCACAACAGTTTCTGGCCTTATGGGCTGCAATCCAGGTATATGCTTGAAGATGGCGTTCAAACTCCGTCCATGATAGATCAGGATCCGCACATCACCTATACCTATCATCGCTGGATTGGGTAGGGCTATGAGATCCGGCCTGACCTCCAACAGGTGGTCCAAATACTCCTCCGGGACGACTGGCTGAGGCTCCGCCTGCCTGACCGGCTCGTGATTACCGGGTATGTAAATTATCTTGATGTCCTTGGGGACCCTCTCGAGGAAGCCCGATGCCAGCTGGAACTGCTTGTACACATCGGCTATCTTCAACTCATCCTCTTGGTTGGGGTAGACGCCAATACCATCGACCAAGTCCCCACAGATCACCAAATACTTCACATCCCTCGCCTGATCGCTGTTCAACCATCTCACGAACCTATCGAAGGCCTCCTCGTTGAAGTATTTGCTTCCCATGTGGATGTCGCTCACGAGAGCCACTTTTCCAGATGCCGAGCCTGGCTTCACCAACTCGCCATTGAGATCCGGGATCCTGAAACTGTCAGCGTAAAGTCTTCCATTGACAAAGGTTCCCTTAACAGCTATCACGCTATCTACAGGAATTTTGTCGGCCTTATCCCAATATCTACTCCCCTTCTTGAATATGACAGGAATTGACCCGCTCTCATCATCTATCTCCATCCTTATGGAGAAGTCCCTCAGGACCCGTTTCTCCAAGACCATTCCGACCACGAGCACTCTATCTCCGTTTCTGGACGTCGAATTCAGGAGATTGGATATGGGGATGGGATCTATCCCACTCTTCCTTATGAGAACCGACTTCAGGAACTGAAACCTCTTCCTCATGAGTTCCACGAATTCCTCGGAGCTTCCCTTTACCCCCAAATTTGTGGGGGCCTTGATGATGCTTACCCCCCCTACTGCTTCCCCACTCTCGTAAGAGATTTGCCTCTCTGCACGCCTCCTAATCCTTCTTAGGGCCTCTTCGAGGTCCTGCAATTCTATTACAGGTTTATCAGGGATGGAATCGAGTAAAGAGTCTAACTCCTCAATATCGTGCTCCATTAGTAGGGTCAGAGCCTCTGGAGATATGTTATAGCCCCTGCTTAAGACCCTCCTGACGATCTCCACCTGCTGTGCCATCTGGGGTCAGTTAACCCGTCGCTACTAAAAAGGTGATCTCACTTCCTTCAAGTGAGATCCAAAGATCTAAGCCTCAGTCCCGGCTTGGGCAGGACCATCGATCCCTCCTCACCCTCGAAGATCTCCACCTCTCCCCTCAGGTAGAGCATACCCACCAGTAAGCATATCAGGGCATCTTCATCGTCTTCGCTCGTGGGCGGCCTTGGAGCGAAGCCTACCCTCGATAGGAAGGAGACCACGTGATGCCTCGTCGTCCCGAGCGCCTTCAGGGCTGAGGAGGGATGCGTCTCCACTACTTTGATCCCATTACTCTCCAACTTGAGCTTCAGCCGAGATCCCATGATCGCCAGATCTTTCATAGGCCCCTTCTTCACAGGTAGGAGTTTGTATCCCCTCGATAGTACCTCTCTTTCGAAGTCCCTGAAGGCACCCTCCTTGGGAAGGGAGAGCGGCGCATCTATCACGATGAGCTCAGCCTCCAACCTCTCTTCTAGCAGCTCATGGGGGGCCATTCTCCATATCTCTATCTTACTCCCTTTCGAGTAACCAGCTAGGGAGGAGGGCTTTCTGACGGCCAGGTCGATGCCGATCAGGTCATATCTCCGCAGGAGCACCACACCTCGCTGAGAAGATCGAAAACCTCTTGGTAGTTGGTTCCCTCCTTAGCTGAGATGGCTACCACCCTGACCGGTGACTTGAAGGATGAGATGGCCCTTACGAGCTCCAACAGGGCGTCCGACAGGGTACCCTCGCCAGCATCGAGCCCGTCGACTTCCCCCCTCAGCACCTTCTCCCACACCTCCTCGACCCCCTCGCCCCGCCAGATATCCATCTTGTTGAGTAGGGGGATCACAGTCACCCCCAGCTTCAGTTCCAGTATCTTGGCCAGTAGAGCTGAAGTAACGACGTCCTCCAGTTCTCTTCCAGGTTCGTGATCTCCTAGGAAGACAGCAGCCAGATTCAGGCACGAGGAGAGCCTTTCACACAGCACCCTCCCTAAGGGCCTGAAGGCGAAGATCTCCATTTGCCCGGGCGTGTCTATCACCAGATGGTCGCAGTTAAGGGAGCACAGGGATTCAACTATCTCATCCATTTTAGCCACCATGATCTCCGCAGCCCTCACCAGAGCGCCGTTAGGACCCAGTCCCTCCCTCTCCATTATCTCCTGCACGCTGACCAGCTCCCTGACATCGTAATCAGGTCTGTACGGCAGGCTCAGCACTCCCGGATCCAAGTTAGCGGTACAGCTCCGGAGCGGCATGAACCTCCTCCTCAACCATTCGGAGTAGCTTGCAGTGAAGGTGGTTTTACCGGAGCCGGCTGTCCCCAAGACGATGGCAGCGTCCATCTTATCACCTCAACATTTATAGCCCCAGAGATCAGGAAGGAAGTGGCGGGGGTAGTGCCGGGGTACCCTAGCCAGAGGGCCCAGGCGCCCGGCGAAGCAAGGGGCCGGACTCGAGATCCGGTGGCCCTCACGGGCCTCGTGGGTTCGAATCCCACCCCCGGCGCTACTTACTTTATGTTGTGAAGCCTTCTCAGATCCTCCTCGAATGGTTTGAGGTCCTCAGGAATCTCTATCTCTATCGGATCCTTCATCCTCATGCCCTTCTCCTTCTTGGTCTTCCAGACCAGGCTGTTGAACTCCATTACCTTCCTCCCGAGCTCCAAGTACTCAGTGTCCCACTCCTCCCTCACCTCAGGGAAGAGCTCCCTATGGACCGTTCCTCCATAGACGCTCCTCCATATGTAGTCGGTGATATGGGGGATTACTGGGGCCGCTAACCTAAGTATGGCCCTCAAGACGTAGTGGAGGGTCCACCTCGCTGCCGCCGACTTCCCTTCATCCACACCATCACCGTAGGCCCTTCCCTTCACGAGCTCTATGTAGTGAGGGGCGAACACGTCCCAAACGAAGATCCTGACCTCATTAGCCGGGTCGAAGAAGTCGAACCTCTCATACCCTGACAGAGCCCTCCTTATCGACTTGTTCAGCTCCCCCAGTATCCAGAGGTCAGCGGGTTTCAACTCGGGCATCTCCTCAGGTTCCTCGAACTGCGAGATGAACCTGGCCACGTTCCACAGTTTCTGCAGGAATTTGTACGCCCCCTCTATCTTCCTCTCGGATATCCTGAAGTCGGAGCCGTGATGAGCCTCTGCCGCACCAAAGAATCTCACGGCATCGGCCCCATACTTCTCGAACAGTGGCCACGGGTATATTATGTTACCCAAGCTCTTGTGCATCGCCCTGCCCTTCGCATCGAGTCCCATTCCCGATATCCAGACGTGCTTGAAGGCCGGCTTCCCGAGCACTTGATGCACCCTCAGGAAGGTGTAGTGGAGCCAGGTCCTCACTATGTCCTTACCCTGGGGTCTCAGATCGCTCGATCCCAACTTCTCGAAGAGCTCTTCGTCCCAACCAAATCCGTTGTAGACCAAGGGTGAGATGGAGGAGTCCATCCACGTGTCGAAGACCCTCTTCTCTCCTTCGAAGCCCGCGGTGGAACCGCAGTGCGGGCACTTATTGTAGGGTGGATCCTCCTTCCAAGGCTGGTAATACTTCCCGGGAGGCGGTAACACGGGTTTTCCACAGCTCTTGCAGTACCACACCGGTATCTCCGTGGCGTAGTACCTCCTCCTAGAGATGGGCCAGTCGGAGCTCACGGACTTAAGCCAGTCCCTCCAGTAATTGGACGCCCACTCAGGGTAGAACCTAACCACATCAAGGTACTTCTCAAGCTCCGGAACCAGCTCAACCTGCTTCAGATAGTACTCCCTCATCGGGACTATCTCCAGAGGAGTCTTGCAGCGCCAGCACACGGGAGTCCGGTGCTGTATGGTCTCAACTTTCTCAACCAGTCCCTTTCGCTCCAAATCCTCTATTATCCTCTCCCTGGCTTCCTGTATGGTGAGGCCCGCGTACTCCCCGGCGTTCTCGTTGAGGGTGCCATCCTCATTGACCACTATCTTCGGCTCCAGACCGAGCTCCCTGAAGAGCTGGACGTCCATCTTGTCACCGTAGGAGCATATCATCACCAAGCCGGTCCCGAACTCGGGGTCGGCATACGGGTGCTCCATCACCGGTATGGCATCTCCCAGGGGCGTGATCACCCTCTTCCCCTTCAGCCACTTGTACCTCTCATCGTCGGGATTGTATATGACCGCCTTACAAGCTGGGAGGAGCTCCGGCCTGGTAGTGGCCACGACTACCTCCTCTCCACTCCCTTCCACCTTGAACTTGAGGTACACGAGCTTGGTGGGGAGCTCCCTGTACTCAACCTCAGCATCAGCTAGAGTGGTCCTGCACCTCGGGCAGTAGATGTTCGGCCTGTAGTCCTCGTAAACGTACCCCTTATTCCAGGCGTCGATGAAGGTGGCCTGGGTTACGGCCCTCCACTGCTCGCTGTCGGTCTGGAAGTAATTCTTGGTGTCTGCGCTGATTCCCAGCCTCTTAACTATCGAGAGGATGTCCTGCTCGGCCTCATCCAGGAACTCCCTGCATAGCCTGAGGAACTCCTCCCTGGGGTACTCGAACATCTTGATCTTGTACCTCTTCTCGGTCTCCACCTCCACCGGGAGGCCGTTCCTGTCCACCCCGAAGGGAAAGTAGACCTCATAACCCCTCATCCTCTGGGTCCTCGCGATCATGTCAATCTGGGAATAGTGAATGGCTGCAGCCACGTGCCACTTACCGCTGGCATAGGGAGGGGGCGTATCTATTGAGAAGAGGGGCTTGTCAGAGTCCGGATTGAAGCGATAAGTGTCCTCCTCCTCCCACACCTTCTGCATCTCGAGCTCCATATCGGGAGACCAGTGTTTTTCCTTGAGTCGGGGCTCTCGTCTTGACAAAGGGATCCCTCCTTTCCTTCAGCTCTCCTGATGATCCCCTCCGTCAATAAATAGTTTAAGGGGTCAGGCCCTCGAGCAGCCTCGCCACCAGGTCGGTCACCCTCAGCTGCTCTGGCAGCTTGGACTCTATGGAGTACCTCCTCAGCAACCCTTCAGCCTCGTCCCTCTCCAATCCCAGGTGGGAGTAGTAGCAGATACCATGCCGGGTCTCGAGCGCCCTGTAGGGTGGGTTCCTCTCTAGAATCTCCTCCTTCCACCCCTGCTTTGCGGCCCGGAGCGCATCCCTTATCTCATCGGTAGGCTCCTTCGAGGTGACGGCTATCACGGGTACGCCGGTCTCCTCGTAAAAGGACCGCATGTCGAGCAGGTTGAGGCCCGCGAACGTCGTCCCATGGGTAAGGACCACCCTCACCTCCTCTCTAACCTTCGGATGCCTCACCATCCTGATCAGGGCTAGGGTCGAGTCATCTCCGTCGACGCCCACGACCTCCCTCAAGGCCACTTCGAGAGTCAACTCCCTGAAGAGAAGCCCGACGAGGAACGCCTTCTCATCCGACCACTTATCGAAGGGAGCGTCGTCCACGGCGAGTATCCTGATCCCTCTCTTCATCGGGTCACTTGCCCTCGACCCCCCATAAATTTAGGGGCAAAGGTTATATTTTTACCCGTAAATTTGTGGGTAATGAGCGAGAAAGTATGTCCACGCTGCGGTCAACCCTACAGCTATATCGAGAGGAGAACGGTCAAGGGATCCAAGCAAGTGTACTTCTACGCGGTTCATGTGTACAAGGAGGGAGGCAGGTGGAGGAAGAAGAGGTGCTACTTGGGCCCGAAGCTCTACTCCAGGGTGACTCCCCTACAGGGCTTCCAGCTCCGTGGTCTGATCGGGGAGAGCCGCCAGAGGTTGCTGGACTACTTGGAGAGCATAATCTCGGAGCTGGAGCGCATGGATTTGGATGCGGATAGCAGGAGGAGGCTCAAGGATCTGTCCGCCAGGCTGGCTAGGTTGGCTGAGCTCGGGACGGATGACTAACACCCCTCCTTATATTGTCTCCTTCCTCCCCAAGAGGGATGACCATCGAGGAGAGGATAAAGGAGAGATCGAGGGAGGAAGCCCTTCTCGCCGTGCTACTGGATCCCGCAAACCTCACGAGGGATCAGGCGCGTCAAATAGCCTCCCAAGCTGAGAGGGGTGGGGCCGATCTCATATTCGTTGGCGGCTCGGTCGGCGCGGCCTTCGGACTCAACGATACCATACTGGGAGCCAAGGAGGGATCCGACCTCCCCGTGATACTCTTCCCCGGCAACGTGGACGGGGTCTCCCCCTACGCCGACGCGATACTCTTCATGTCCCTCCTGAACTCGTCCAACCCATACTGGATAATTCAAGCCCAAGCTCTGGCAGCGCCGGTCGTCAGGAGGCTGGGAATAGAGGTCATGCCCACCGCCTACCTCATAGTCGAACCCGGACACACTAGCGCCGCGGGATGGGTTGGTTGGGTCAATCCCATTCCCAGGAAGAAGCCGGAGATAGCGATGGCCTACGCCATGGCGGCTGAGCTGTTGGGCATGAGGTGGGTGTATCTCGAGGCGGGTAGCGGTGCTGAGGAGCCAGTTCCAGTGGAGATGGTGGCCGCGGTTCGAGCGAAGACGGGACTCGGGATAATAGTGGGAGGGGGATTGAGGTCCCCCGACCAGGTGGAGGAGAGGGTCAGGGCGGGCGCCGACATAGTGGTAGTGGGAACTCACATAGAGGAGGGCGGCAACGTAGAGGAGAAGGTGAGGGTTCTTAAGGATAGAACGCGGAGGAATAGAACATAATTTTTTAATAAAATCAAACAGATGCACCAGTTGATTATTACCTATGCCTTCATGGAAAATAAATATACTCATGGTATGTTGCGGCGAATTTCACACCACGCCCATGCTCGCCTTGAGACAGAAAGGTTCTACAGATAGACAGTCTATGGAGAGGCTGCTCTTCTCAATACTCATGCTGCTCGCCATGCTGACCTATCATTTCGCTACATATCTCCCGATAGCTAGCGGAAATAGTAAGTGGGTGCCGTTTATTGAGGGCGCGCTGATAATCATCATTAGTTTTGGGCTGATCGGCGCAATCGACTATTACATGCTAGAAGTGAGGGGGATGAGGTACGCCCTCATCTACGTCTTACTCTCGCTGATAGTTTTCTACGCCATGATGGTATTCCTCTACCCACATACGCTTATCGAGCTGGGTGTAAGCTCCGACTCGATTCCCAAGAACGAGATTCGGGACTTCGCCTTCTTGGTGGCGGGAGGCTATTTCATCTACATATTATTCTACAAGTACGGAGATAAGCTCTCCGAGCCAGGAGAGTTGAGAGAACCGTGGAAGGAGAAGAAGGAAACCGAGAATGAGGAAAAACGGGCGAATGAAGATTTTCTTAGAAATCAGAGCCCTAATGGTCCACTCGAATCAACCTGCAACATCTACAGAGTAAAGTAGATCACCCAGCTGATTCCCCAAAGCTTGGATTAGAAACGCTGATACCAGAAGCGACGAGATCGAAATCAGCGACAGAACACCCCAACCCACTCCAGTTAGGTAAAGGGCCACGATTAAATAGCTCACCACCACTACGGCGGCCGGTAAGAGCACTAGGCCCTCAACCAATGAATCGAGGGAGTAATAGCCCAGAGGGTTCCACCTAACCACTCTCCTTCTCGGTAGGAAGTATATCATAGGGAGAGTCATCAGGAAGACGGCCAATGCGATGGCCGAGGAGAAGACACCCAGGAATTCCAGAGGCACCAAGCTCCCAGTCATTCCTGACACGAATGCCGCCACTACAGCCAACGAGATGAACATCCTGTAATAGTACTTGATGATCAAAGCCCTACCAAACGGTCTCATGTCGATCGAATAGACGCGATAGATCCAAAGCCCGATGAAATCCTCACCCATGGATGTCAACAGGTAGGGGGCGAAGAGCGGGATCAGCGCACCTCCGAGGGCCCCCAGCAGGGGTCCAAGGTCCCCCACAATCCCGAAGATTCCACCTAAAAGGTGTCCTATGAGGCCCACCACAGGTACGGAAACGAGGATTACCAAGTTCCCCTTGCTTCTCATATCAGGGATCACCAGATGCTCCAGAGGGACTCTCTCCTTACTGGTGAACTCGATCCACTTTACCGTCTTAGGCTCGGTTCTCAATATCGATATCATCTCAGGGGTCAGGGCATCGGATGTCAGGTAGGCCATCAGAAAGAGCGATAAGGTGACCGTAAATGCGGCCAGCGAGTACAGGAGGAGGGAGGAGAGATCACAACTTAGAGAGACGCTGCAAACGAGCGGTTTCACGACTATCCACACGGGCAGTGCTATAACCGGGGATACTCCACCGATCATCAAACTGTGGATGATGCCGGTGACAAGTAGAACGTAAAGAGCAGCTTGAACGGAGCGCGACCAACTCCCCCCTCTAGCCTTGAGATTCCATACAACCCCAACGATCCCCTCTATGTAGAGAAACATGACTCCCAGCGATACTACAGCCAATGCACCCCTGAAGGGCGACCCGGTTAGCTCCACGATCAAAGGGGACAGACCTATGAAGATGAGGAGGATCCAGATCATGTTAACTAAGTTCACTATCTCCTTCGCGGCGAAGTACTCCCTCATCTCAATTGGTTGGGCTAATAAAACATCGATCTCAGCTTCTTCAAACGCTATCAATGGAGAAGAGGACCTCAGCAGCAGATAGTATAAGAGAATGGATGACATGATAGTGAGGATCCACTCGACCCTCTCTCTGTTCAACCCCAATCCGTGAAGCACCTGCCTCAGCGATGGGCCCTCCTCGGCCTTAGGCTCGTCCTTGGGAGGAGGCAGGATAGCGATGAATAGCACCAGAGAGACTATACCTGCAATGATTAAGAGGGCTACAGCCTTATTCCTCCTTATCGGAAGGATCAGCGGATTCAGGAAGTAGTTCTTCACCAAGTACTTAGCTAACACCAGAACCTTGCCCACCTTCTCCCACCAGCTTGAGGAACACCCCTTCCAGCGTCCGGTCCTCTCCCGACATCCTCTTCAGCTCATCTATGCTCCCCTCGGCAACCAGCTTTCCCCTGCTGATTATCCCCACTTTGGTGCAGAACCTCTCCACCATGTCCAACAGGTGGCTGGACAGGAGGACTGCTACGCCCTCACGTGCCATTCTCCTCACCTCTCCCTTAAACGCATGCTGACTCTCCGGATCCATTCCCGCCATGGGTTCATCCATTATCAGGACCTTAGGGCGCACTAGGAAGGAAGCCGAAGCTAGGACCTT